>JAABUR0100003687.1_pt1 | contig 21229 bp, 17 predicted proteins | sample 5560091 | NCBI WGS metagenome assembly JAABUR01 (sample SAMN10711879, study PRJNA513375) | rock metagenome | isolation source: Antarctica rocks | place: Antarctica: Victoria Land, University Valley sud
TTGCCCTCGAACCAGAACCACTTCGCCGGGTCTGCCTCGTCGCCTTCCCACGCCAGGATGTGAGTGGCCACCCGGTCGAGGAACCACCTGTCGTGGGAGATCACCACCGCGCACCCGGGGAACTCCAGCAGGGCGTCCTCGAGGGACTGCAGCGTCTCGACGTCGAGGTCGTTCGTCGGCTCGTCAAGCAGCAACAAGTTGCCGCCCATCTTGAGCGTGAGCGCCAGATTGAGCCGGTTGCGCTCGCCGCCGGACAGCACTCCGGCCCGCTTCTGCTGGTCGGGACCCTTGAAACCGAACGACGCGATGTAGGCGCGGCTCGGCATCTCGAAGTTGGCGACCTTGATGTGGTCGAGCCCGTCTGAGACGACCTCCCACACGTTCTTCGCCGGGTCGAGGCGGCCACGGCCCTGGTCGACGTAGGAGATCTTCACGGTGTTTCCGACCCGCAGGTCGCCGGTGTCGGCGTCCTCCTCGTCGGTGACCATGCGGAACAGCGTGGTCTTGCCCACCCCGTTCGGTCCGACGACTCCGACGATGCCCGCCCGCGGCAGCCTGAAGGAGAGGTCGTGCATGAGTAGCCGGTTGCCGTACCCCTTGCCGAGGGTGTGCGCCTCCAGCACAACGTCTCCGAGCCGTGGACCGGCTGGGATGTTGATCTCCTGCGGGTCGATCCTTCTGCCCCGCTCCGCCTCGGTCGCCAGCTCCTCATACCGCGCCAGCCGTGACTTGCTCTTCGCCTGCCGCGCCCTGGGGCTGGAGCGCACCCACTCGAGCTCGCGCTCCAAGATTCTTTGCCGCTTGGCGTCCTTGCGTCCCTCGACGACCAGCCGCTCCTTCTTGGTCTGCAGGTACGTCGTGTAGTTGCCCTCGTAGGGGTGCGTCCGGCCGCGGTCGAGCTCGAGAATCCACTGCGCGACGTTGTCGAGGAAGTAGCGGTCGTGGGTGATGGCGAGCACGCAGCCGGGGTAGGACGCGAGGTGCTGCTCGAGCCACTGCACGCTCTCGGCGTCGAGGTGGTTGGTCGGCTCGTCGAGCAGGAGCAAGTCGGGCCGCTGCAGCAACAGCTTGCACAAGGCCACCCGGCGTCGTTCCCCACCGCTCAGCCTGTCGACCGGCTCATCGGGCGGTGGGCAGCGCAAAGCGTCCATGGCCTGCTCGAGCCGGGAGTCCAGGTCCCAAGCATTCGCATGGTCGAGGTCGGTCTGCAGGTCGCCCATCTCGGCGAGCAGCTTGTCGTAGTCGGCGTCGGGGTCGGCGAGCTCTTCGGAGATCTCGTTGTAGCGGTCGAGCTTGCCCTTGACGACAGCGACAGCCTCCTCGACGTTCTCGAGCACTGTCTTGTCCTCGCTCAGCGGCGGCTCCTGGAGCAAGATGCCGACTGTCGCGTCAGGGTCGCGGAGAGCGTCGCCGTTCGACGGCTGCTCCAGGCCCGCCATGATCTTGAAGAGCGTGGACTTCCCGGTGCCGTTTGGCCCCACGACGCCGATCTTGGCCCCGTGGAGGAACGACAGCGTCACGTTGTCGAGCACGACCTTGTCACCGAGCGCTTTGCGCACGTTTCGCAGGGTGAAGACGTAGTCGGCCATGACGCCGAAGCCTACGTGGCTGCCGCTCGGCCGCCCAACTCGCCGAAGTGTGGACCGACTAGAGGTCGCGAAGGCGTTCAGCTGGGGACAAACCCGGTCAGCGCTTGAGTGCGACGGCAAGCCCGTCGCGGCACCGCAGGTAGGCGTCGATCTCTGCCTGCATCGGCGTGACGACGTAGGAGTCGGTGACGCGCGCGATGGCGGCCCGCAGCCGCGCGCCGGAACGCTGGGCGCGGCGCCGCGCTGAGATGCGGGCCGCGAAGCGACTGACGGCGGCCACGATGAGACCGGCGGCGACTCCGCCGATGAGGAGCAGGGTAGGCACCGGAAAGCCATGCCAGTCGACGCTTCCCGGCTCGGGAAGGCGCAGGTAGGCAAAAAAGGCCAGCGCCGCCAGCCACAGCCCGCCGGCGAGCGCGGTGAAGAACAACATCCACTGCAGCACCCGGACGGCGCTCCACCAGACCGGGTCCTTGGACACCCCGAGGTCGGTGCCTGCCACGGCAGTGTCGAGGGCATCGGTGAAGTCGTCGAGGCGAGAGACCGAGGCGCTGCGCACCGCCATCGCCCACGGCTTGGCCATCTCAGCTGTCACCTCGTCGGCGACAGTGCGCACGGCGCCGTCTACTCGGGCGCGTTGCACCGAGGTCGCCTGCGGGACGGACGTCCGAGCCACGCGCAGCGGCGCCATGTCAGCTCTCGTGGCGGCAGGGTCTGCCGCCTTCGACTCCAGGTGGAGCCGGCGGAGGGGATCGGGTTTGAACCGCGAGAGCCACTTGGTCACCGGCCAGCCGGTGGCCTGCTTGGCCCGCAGGAGGGACGTCGACTCGATTGCCTTGACGACGACAGGGACGCCCGCCGCGTCAGCGCAGGCGTCCAGGAGCTCACCTCGGGCCGTGGTCTGGATGTCCCGGGGCGAGGCGGCACCCGTTTGCGCAGCCAGCCGCTCAGCGGTGACCTGGACATCGGCGGCAAGTCGCTCCCGGGCGGATCGCTTCTGCGCCACCCGGTCGACCAGCGCTCGGCGAAGCTCGGGCAGCCCGTCGCCGCGAGCGGCTGAGGTGGCAAGGAGCGGGACCTTGCCCAGGCCGTCGAGCTCCAGCAGCCGGCGTACGTCGCTCAGGCACGCGTCGACCCGATCGGCGGCGAGCTCGTCGACATGGTTGAGCACCACCAAGATGACCTCGGAGTGGGAGCTCAGCGGACGCAGAAAGCGGTCATGGACGGCGGCGTCGGCGTACTTCTGCGGGTCGAGGACCCAGACCAAGACGTCGGCGAGCTGCACCAGCCGCTCGACCTCTAGGTGGTGGGACACCTCCGTCGAGTCGTGGTCGGGCAGGTCGAGGAGCACCAGCCCCCGCAGGTCGCGGTCGGCCGAGGACTCGTCGAGCTGACCAACCCTGTTGATCTGGTGGCGCGGTGGGATGCCAAGCCAGTCGAGCAGCTCACCCGCACCTTCGGGCCCCCACGAGCAGGCCAGGACCCACGACGTGGTCGGACGCCGCACTCCGACCGCCGCCAGGTCGAGGCCGCACAACGCGTTGAAGAGCGATGACTTGCCTGACCCGGTCGCGCCGGCGAGCGCCACCACCGTGTGCTCGCCGGACAGCTTGAGCCGGCCGCCGGCCCGGTCGACGACACCACGCGCCTCGGCGACCAGCTGTGGGTCGAGCCGTCCCTGCGCGGCCTGCACGGCTGACTCCAACCCGGCCAACCGTTCGGCCACGTCGGAGTTGCGGCCGGACACCCTCCGCAGGGTGTTGGCGACGGCGCTCATGTGGGGTCTTCCAGCCACCGGACCGCCTCGACCTCTCGCGACACCTCGAGCAGCTGGTAGGCGGTTCCCGGCGTCACAGCGTGAGCGTCGAGTACGTCGAGGAACCGCTGCCGCTCCTGCTGCCAGAGGCTTTCGACGCGGGCATGCAGGTCCTTGTGGGCGGCCTCAGCCAGCCGGCGTACGGCCTGGTCGCCGAAGACGGCCTCGAGCAGCTTCTGACCGACCACGGCGGTGCCGCCGGCCACTCCCACCTCGGCGCCGCTCACGCCGGCGGTGTGGGCGAAGATCACCATCATCAGCGCGACGCCGAGCCCGTTGACGCCGAAGGACAGCACCCGTGCGGTCGCCCGCCGGTCACTGCCCTCCTCGCGGACCAGGTCGAGCACTCCCCCCTGCCAGTCGCGTACGGTGCGCTCGACCTGTGGACGCAGGTCGCGGGACGCCCGCCCGATGTCAGCAGGCGCCTCGTCGAGCAGCGCAGCGCCGGCGGGTAGCGACCGCCACGCCAGGGCAGCTCTCTCGGCAGCGGACTCGGCGTACTCGTTGATCAGCGTCTCAAGGCCGGACTCGAGGGCGACAGTCAGCTCCTGGGCCGGCTGGGGCCGTCCCCGGGCGGCGTTCCATAACCTGTCGCGGAGCCGGCCGACCCGGTCCTCGAGGCTGCGCAGCAGCTCACCAGTGCCCACGAACTCCTGCCACCTGGCCAGCACCTCCCCGCGCAGCATGGTGCCGTCCTGGGTCGCTTCGTCGACAGCGGCAAGGGTGTCGTCGTACGCCGTTGTCACGTCCGCCCTCAACTGGCCAGCCAGCTGCTCCTGGGTCTCCAGCGCTGAGGAGACCGCGCGGGTGCGGTGCCCGAGCGACCCGATCGCTCCAGCGAGCGTCTTGCGGATGACCGCGGTGCGCGCGCCGGAGTCCGCCGCGAGCGAGTCGAGCCACCGGCGGATCGGGGCGACGGACTCGGCCGGGAGCAGACCCTGCTCGTCGACGGCCGACTCCGGCACGGTGAAGAGCCGCGCATCGCCGAGGCCGCGCGACGTCAGCATGCGCGCCAGGTGGCTGCTGACCTCTCGGACCGCCTTGGGCGTGGTGCGGTCAAGCACGACAGCGAGCTCGGTGCTCCGCGCGGCCGCTGCCTTGAGATAGTCCCATGGCACCTGGTCGGCATAGCGCGCCGCCGACGTCACGAACAGCCACAGGTCAGCAGCCGCCAGTAGCTGGGCCGCCAACACGCGGTTGCGCTCCTCGACGGAGTCCACGTCGGGCGCGTCCAGCACCGCCAGGCCAGCGGGCAGCCGTTCCGTCGCCACCAGCTGGAGAGCACCCTGGTCACCTGTCGCACGGTCGGTGCGCTCCAGATCGGGGAGCAGCCGGTCGGCCCCGAACCAATGGGCGTCGGACGGGTTGTGCACCAGGACCGGCGAGCGGGTGGTCGGGCGGAGCACCCCGGTGGCGCTAACCCGGGTGCCGATCAGCGAGTTGACCAAGGTGGACTTGCCGGCGCCCGTCGACCCGCCCACGACAGCCAGTAGGGGCGCCTCGATCTTTTCGAGCCGCGGCACGATGTAGTCGTCGAGCTGCTTGACGAGGTTGCTGCGCTCTGCCCGAGCGGCCGGGGCATCGGCCGCCTCGAACGGCAGGGGGTTCGTGACGAGACCCTCCCGCAGCCGCACCAACAGCCCGATGAGCTCGGTGGGAGGCGCGACGTTGTCCACGTGCCCTCGCCTCCCGCTCTTGCTGCCGCCCGACTGCTGGTCAGAGCAGTTTAGGGCGTCACCAGCTGGAGCCGGCTGTCGACAGCTCGTCGACCGAGCGGCAAGACCCGTCCGGCAGCAGGACATGTCGGCGGTGCTCACGCAGGGCAGCGATCAGCTCAGCCTCCCGCGGCAGCTCGTTGCGGCCCGCCACCCCCCTGACAATGCGGTCGCGCACAAGGCCGAGCTCGGTCCCGTCGCGCTGGAACTCCCGCACCCGGGCGCGCTGGGCGCTACCGAACTGCTTGGCGTGGCGACGGGCGGCGCGGCGACCGCGGGTGGCGGCGATGTAGGGGATCTGGCCCGGCTTCAGCCAGCCGTACGCCGTGTAGTCATGCAGCCGGGCGGCTACCAGGGAGCGCTCGTGTCGCCGTACGACGAGGATGATCGTCACCAGCGCCAGCAGCGTCGGCAGCAAGAGAGCAACGTAGACGGCGGTCAGCGCCTCCCTGACCGCGAACGAAGCGATCGTGTTGTAGCCCATGTGGAGCAGCGCAGCCGCGCAGAAGCCGGCAACCGGTGCCAGGATCCGGACACCGACGTGGCGATGGCGGACCGCGAACCCGATGCCCGCGCCCGTCATCATCGTGAACATCGGGTGCACGAACGGTGCGGCCAATCCGCGCCAGAAGAACAGCTGCCGGACGGCGCCGAGCGCGGCATCCTTGTCGGCGTCGTACACCTGCTGAAACAGCTGGCCGTAGTAGACGATGTTCTCGGTGAACGCGAACCCGATGCCGACGAGCCCGCCGTAGACGACGCCGGCGACCACCGCGTTGAAGTCGTGCCGCCGCCACAGCACGATCGCGAAGATCACCGCGGCCTTGGTCGTCTCCTCGACCCAAGGCGCGATGAACACGGCGCTGCGGGCACTGGCTGCGTGCAGATCGCCCACCTGGGCGGCCAGCCACACGTTGAGCTTGAGAGAGAGGTACGTCGCGGCGAGAGCTCCCCACAGCAGCGCGACAGCCAGCAGTTTGGCAGGTTCGGGGCGCATCCGGTCCAGCCACAAGAACGCTGCCGCCAGCGGGAGCACCGGGGCGAACGCGAACAGCAGCGCCCAGAGGAACGCCCGCCGGCCGATCACGTCGTGCAGGTCGTGGTAGATGGCCCAGGCAGCCAGGGCGGTCAGCGCGGCGACGACGATCACGCCCGTGACCCGCAGGGTGTTGTCTCCGAGGGTCCGAACCGACGGTCGCGCGCCGGGGACCGTCGCGGCTGTCACCGGATCAGGCTACCTGCAGACGGCGCGCGCCGAGGCTCGTCCGCGAGCGACGGACACCGCCATCGGCGAAGCCTCAGTAGACTCAGGCGACACCACCACCGCTGGCGCTCGTAGCTCAGCTGGATAGAGCAGTGGACTTCTAATCCACCGGTCGCAGGTTCGAGTCCTGCCGGGCGCACTTTGTGATGTCTCAAGACATCGGCGACAGCCGCGCCTGCGATTGGGTTCGACTGTCGCTATTTTCGGGTGGGCCCCTTGGGTGCTCCGGCGGGCTGGTAGTCGCGGTTCTGGCTGAGGATGCCCTCAGGAAACTGGTCCAGCGTCAGCACCATGCGCATCGGTGGAACGGTGGATCGATGCTAGGAGGTGACCTCCGAATACGAGCGCACCACCTGGGCATCGCCCACAGTGTCGCGCCGGCGGTAGCTCTCGATCGGAAGCCGGTACGCCAGGTCGACGGCGGTCTCGCCGGCCTCGTCCTCCTCGAGTCGGTGCTCGGCAACCAGACGCGCGAGATAGCCCGCGTCGATTCGCCGTGACAGGTCGTGCCGAGCGGGGATCGACAGGAAGGCACGCGTGTCGTCCACGAAGCCTGAGGTGTTGTAGAAGCCTGCGGTCTCCGTGACGAGTTCGCGGAAGCGTCGCATCCCGTCGGGTGAGTCGAGATACCACCACGGGGCGCCCAGCTTCACCGCGGAATAGGCGCCCGCCAACGGCGCCAGCTCGCGGGAGTACGTCGTCTCGTCCACCGTGAACAGCACGAGGCGGAAACCAGGGTGGCGACCGAAGCGCTCAAGCAGGGGTCGCAGCGCTCGGGTGAACTCGATGGCGACCGGGATGTCGAAGCCGCTGTCGGACCCGAACATGCGGTGTACCTCACCGTCGTAGTCACGCAGCACACCTGGGTGTACCTGCATGACGAGCCCGTCGTCGCAGGACATCTCCGCCATCACGTGAAGCATGTGACCGGCGAAGGCGTTCGCGGCTGCCGGATCGATGCGCCCGGCGAGCGCATCCCGGAAGATGGCGGCCGCGGACGCGTCGGCCAGCAGTGTGGTGTCGACGCAAGCGTTCCCGTGGTCGCAGGCAAGCGCACCGGCGGTCACAAAGGCCTGCCGCCGCCGGCGAAGCGCTTCGAGATAGCCGGCGTAGTCGTCGGTCTCGACATCTGCGAGCTCACCGAGCCGACGTACCTGATGAGCCCAGCCAGAGGTCGTGGGATGCAGAAGAGCGTCCGGTCGGAACGTGGGGACGACACGGTTGCCGCCGAAGCCGTCGGCGCGCAGCCGCTGGTGGTCGACGAGGTCCGAGACGACGGAGTCCGTGGTGGCCAAGAGCTCGATGCCGAATCGGTCGAGCAGCGCACGTGGTCGAAAGTCGGGTTCGGCCAACCTCGCCGCGATCGCGTCAAAGATCTCGTCAGCCGTGTCGGCGGCCGGGCGCAGGTCGATTCCGAGGATCTCGACAAGCTCCTGCTCCAACCAGTAGCGGCTCGGAGTGCCCCGGAACAGGCGCCAGTTGCTGCAGAACAACCGCCACGCACTCCGTGGGTCGATCTGGCGCTGCGTGCCGTCGCGACGCGAGACGCCGAGCTCCCCGAGGTCGATCCCTTGCGAGGCCAACATCCGGGTGACGTAGTGGTCGGGCGCGACCAGCAGCTCGGTCGGGTTCGCGAAGGGACGGTCATCAGCAAGGATCGCAACGTCGATGTGCCCGTGCATGCAGACAAGTGGCAGGTCCAGCGTGATCTCGTACAGCCGTCGCGCGATGGACCGCACAGTCGGGTCCGCTGGCAGGGCTCGGTCGGGATCAAGGCGGAGCAATGTCAAGGAAGGCTCCCGTGGACGGACGCGTAGACGAGCTGATGAGAGATCAGTGGTAAGGGTTGCATCCCCTGCTCGCGGAAGCAAGCCTGCGCAGATGCAGCCAAAGTGTCGGGCGTCTTGACAGGCGACAGAAAACGATTGCAGACTGTTGCGGTCCAAGACACCAGGGAGGCCGGAGTGCCGGCAACGATCCGCGATGTCGCTCGTGTTGCCGGCGTGTCGCCGTCCACCGTTTCTCGGGTCTTCACCATGCCCGACATCGTCTCGGAGGCGACTCGGACAGCGGTATGCCAGGCGGCGGACCGCCTCGCGTACGCCCCCAACCGTGCTGCGCGAGGGCTCATCACCGGCCGCACCAGCAATCTCGGTGTCATCGTGCCGGACCTCTCGAACCCGTTCTTCCCAGGCGTTGTCAAAGGTGTGCAGGCGCGTGCACACGACGCCGACTACGCGGTCTTCCTCGCCGACACCGACGAAGACAGTGCGGCCGAGGCCCGGCTCGTCCGGGCCCTCGCCAAACAGGTCGATGGAATCGTTCTTTGCTCGCCTCGCATGAGCGAGGCTGACCTACGGGCCATCGTCGACGACACGACCCTCGTGTTGTGCAACCGACGCATCGGTCGGACCCCGTCAATCACCTTCGACAACAGCGACGGGATGCGACAAGCAGCGTCTCATCTGCGTGCACTCGGTCACCGGAGGGTCGCCTGGGTGGGTGGCCCCAAGGCTTCATGGTCGAACAAGGAACGCACCCGGGGCCTACGAACAGCAGTTGCAGCTGCCGGTCTGGAGCTCGACCAGGTCGGGAACTTCCCTCCGCACTTCGAAGGTGGGGTCGCTGCGGCGGACTTGGTGGCTGCCACGGACGTCACTGCGGTCATTGCCTACAACGACCTGATGGCGCTCGGCATCATCAGCCGGCTCCGCGGCCGCGGGCTGGCTGTGCCTGACGACCTGAGCATCATCGGTATCGACGACATCCCGTTCTCGGGCATGTCAGTTCCTGCACTCACCACGGTCGCCCTGCCCAAGGAAGAGGCAGGGCGTGCTGCGGTCGACCTGCTCCTCTTCTTGTTGCAGCAGCCCGACGACGCCGATGGGGCGCGTCGCGAGTTGCCCGCCCAACTGATCGTGCGTGCCTCCACCGGAGTCGCGCGCAGCACCTGACCGACCGAAGTCCGCGGCGACGACGCCGCGGACACGACGAAAGGAATTAGCCATGCACCACTATCGGCGAAGTGTTCTGCTCGCTGGCGGCGCCGCCGTGCTCGGCCTGATCGCCGCCTGCGGTGCCCCCGACTCAGGTGGCGGCGGGTCGTCTACCGGCGAGGTTCCCTCCAAGCCGTCCGCGGCGGTCAAGCTCAACATCCTCGACGTCGCAGGCGACTTGCAGCTGACGCAGGGCATGATCGACGCGTTCGTCGAGGAGAATCCCGACATCGTCTCGAGCGTGACCTACTCCGAGGCGCCCTCACCCGACCTGGCCGGCAAGATCAAGGCCCAGCAGGACGCCGACCGAGTTGACATCGATGTCGTACTGACCGGCAACGACGGGCTGTCGGCCGGGATATCGCAGGGTCTGTGGATCAAGCTGCTGCCGACGTTCGAGGACAGGCTGACCAACATGGACAACTACCTCGCGCCTGCGGCGGAAATGCAGGGCTTGGCGGAGGGCTACGGCGTCACCGTGACCTACTATCCCTCTGGTCCGCTGCTCGAATATCTCCCCGGCACGGTGGCGGACCCGCCCACCTCAGCAGAGGAGCTGCTCGCCTACGCGAAGGCAAACCCAGGCAAGGTCCAGTACGCGCGTCCGGCCAGTTCCGGGCCCGGCCGGACCTTGCTCATGGGTCTCCCCTATCTCCTTGGAGACAGCGACCCGAAAGACCCGATCAAGGGCTGGGACAAGACCTGGGCCTACCTCGAAGAGCTCAACAAGTACATCGACGTGTACCCGTCGTCCACCACCGACACGATGAAGAACCTGGCGAACGGCTCCGTCGACATCGTCGCGACCACGACAGGCTGGGACATCAACCCGCGGGTGCTTGCCACGGTGCCCAAGGAGGCCGAGGTCAGCAGCATGGAAGGCTTCCACTGGGTCACGGACGCGCACTATGCCGTCGTCCCGAAGGGTGTGAGCGTCGACAAGCAGGCTGCCATCATGCTGCTTCTTCAGTACATGCTCACCCCTGAGCAGCAGGCCAAGGCCTACGACTCCGGCTACTTCTACCCCGGTCCCGCCATCGAAGGTGTCGAGCTCTCGCAGGCGCCGACGGAGAGCCAGGACGCCATCGAGGAGTTCGGCCGCCCCGAGTATGACCAGCTGATTGCCGACAACCCCACGGAGACGCCACTCGACGCCGAAAGCCTCGTTGCGGCCTTCGACAAGTGGGACCGAGACATCGGGGGCGGGAAGGTGCAGGAAGCGGAGTGAAGCCTTCGACCGAACGGTTCCAGACGTTGAGACTCGACGGCGTATCCCGCCGGTTCGGCGGTCAGGATGCCCTGGTCGGGCTCGACCTCACGATCAAGGCTGGCGAGTTCATCGCGCTGCTCGGCCCTTCCGGCTGCGGCAAGTCGACGGCTCTCAACTGCGTCGCCGGCCTGTTGCCGCTGACGGGCGGCACGATCTGGCAGGACGACACCCGCATCGACACCCTGCCGCCGGAGCGTCGCGGCTTCGGGATGGTGTTTCAGAACTACGCGTTGTTCCCGCACATGTCGGTGCGGGCCAACGTGGCGTTCGGCTTGCAGATGCGCAGGTTGCCGAAGGAAGAGCAACGGCGGCGTACCGACGAGGCGATCCGTCTCGTTGATCTCGAGGAACACGCGGATAAGCTGCCCGGTCACTTGTCCGGGGGCCAGCAGCAGCGGGTCGCGATCGCCCGTGCCGTCGTGCTCGAGCCGTCTCTTGTCTTGATGGACGAGCCGCTGTCGAACCTCGACGCCAAACTGAGGCTCGGGATGCGCACCGAGATCCGCCGGCTGCACCAGTCGCTCGGTCTCACGACCGTCTACGTCACGCACGATCAGGAGGAGGCGCTCAGTCTCGCTGACCGGCTGGTCGTCCTGCGCGACGGTGTTGTCCAGCAGATCGGCACCCCTGAGGAGATGCACTCCCACCCGGCCACCTGGCACGTCGCCGACTTCATGGGCTACCGCAATCTGATCCGGTTACGAGCCAAGGCAGCGGGATCAGGACACGAGGTCCTGGTGCAAGGGCAAGGGCTGCGGCTGACCGGTACCGCGGTGGGCAAGGTCCAAGACGGCGAGCATGTCATCGCAGCTGTCCGCCCAGAGGACGTGGAGGTCCTAGGCGCCGACGCCGGGATAACCGATCATGGCATCGGTGCCGAGGTCGAGGTGGTGGAGTACCAGGGTCGCGAGTTCGCCGTCGAGGTGATCACCGACGACGGACCGCGACTACACGTCCGTACCGAACGTCGGCTCGCTCCCGGCGACGCGATCAGTCTACGGATCGACCCGAGCCGGTTACTGGTGTTCCCCGCCGAGGACAGCGCTCCGGCCACCGACGCCAGAGCCGACGATCCGGCGCGCGAGGTGATCGTCGGATGACAACGCTCGCCGAGCGCCCACGGTCGGACAGCAGTTCCCCGGCCCCCCAGCGGCCGAACCTGCGACACCGCCTCGCGGAGCGTGGTGTCGACCGGCAACTGTGGCTTCTGTTGCCGGCAACCGTGTTCGTCCTGGTCTTGTTTCTCTACCCGTTCTTCTACGGCTTGCAACTGTCATTCCAGCCCACCAAAGGCGGACCGTTCGCCGACTACCAGCGCTTCTTCTCCGACCCCTATCAGCGAAACACGATCTGGCTCACGCTGCGCCTCGCACTGCCTGCCGCAGCGCTGAACGTACTGGCGTCGGTACCGATCGCCTACCGGATGCGCGGACGGTTCCGCGGCAAGCGGACCGTGACGACACTTCTCGTCGTGCCGATCACGCTCGGCACGGTGCTCACCGCACAGGGTCTGCTCAACTATCTCGGTCCAACCGGCTGGTTCAACCGGACGCTGATCGGACTCGGCATCGCCGACGACCCGGTTCGCCTGACCAACAACTACTGGGGCGTCTTCTTCTCATTGGTCATCACCGGGTTCCCGTTCGCCTTCTTGCTGGTGCTGTCCTACCTCTCCGGCATCGACCCAACCCTCGAACGCGCCGCCACCAGCCTCGGCGCGGACTGGAAAGCACGGTTTCGCCGCATCACGCTGCCCTTGCTGGCTCCGGGTCTGGCGACAACGTTCTGCCTGACTTTCGTGCTTGCATTCAGCGTCTTCCCCTCCGCGGTCCTCGTCGGTGACCCCACAGGTGAGACGTACGTGATCTCCCTCGCCGCCTACCGCGCGGCGTACGAACAGGTCGACTATCCGTATGCCTCGGCCATCGCGATGGTGATGGGGCTGGTCGAGCTCGTCGTTGTCGCGATCGTGCTGAGCGGGCGAACCCGCTTCTACACCGGATCCACTGGAGGCAAGGGCTGATGGCCACCATCGCCTCGTCTCAGACCGCTCAGGTCCCTGGCTCTGGCCCTCGGCCGGGCCGTCAGATCGTTGCCCGCCCCAGCTCCTGGATCGTGTGGGGGGTGGTCATCTTCTTCTTCGTCAACCTGCTAGGCATCGTCGCGTCGGTGCTGGTGAACTCCTTCGGCACCCAGTGGTTCGACGCCTGGCTGCCCAGTGGTTTCACAACACAGTGGTACGGCGAGGCGTGGCGTCAGTACGCCCTGTTCGACGTCATCATCGTCACGCTCGAGGTGTCGGCGCTCGTGGTCGGGTTGTCGTTGTTCATCGGCGCGCCAGCGGCATACACGCTCGCCCGGCGCGACTTCCCTGGCAAACGGCTGCTCTACCTGGTTTTTCTGCTGCCGATCCTGATGCCCCCGATCACCTACGGCATCCCGCTGGCGACTGTGCTCTACAAGTACGGTCTCGCCGGCCACCTCTCGGGTGTGGTGCTGGCCAACCTCGTGCCGTCGGTCCCGTTCGTGATCTTGACGATGACACCGTTCCTCGAACAGGTCGACCCGCGTTTGGAAGACGCTGCGCGCATGTGCGGGGCGAGCACCCGCGCTGTGTTCTTCCGCATCCTGGCACCGCTGCTGGTCCCGGGGCTGCTCGCCGCCAGTATCTTGGTGCTGGTACGCACGGTGGGGATGTTCGAGCTGACGTTCCTCACAGCCGGTCCCGATTCGCAGACACTCGTCGTCAAGCTCTACAACACAATGTCCTCCGCGGGCATCCGCGCCCAGCAGTCCATCGATGCCATGGCGGTGATCTACACCTCGATGATGCTCGTGCTAGTCGTGGTGGCCTTGCGCTTCATCAACCCGACACAGCTCGTTGCACGCGTGAAGGAGGACACCGACTCGTGAGCTTGGAAGGTTTCCTCGAGCACATTCATCATCAGCGGGTGCTGCCGGTGCTGCGGGTCGGCTCCGCCGAGGAGGCGGTCAAAGCGGCGCAGACGCTGCTGAACGAAGGACTTCGGATCGTTGAGCTGACGGCGACCACGCCCGACTGGGACACGGCGCTACGCGAACTTCAGGCCAAGGCGCGGGCTGGTGCGCTCGTCGGGCTGGGGAGCGTCGTCGACGAGGCGACGGCCCGGTCTGCAGTCGAAGCCGGGGCGGGCTTCCTGGTGAGCCCGTGGGCTGCGCCATCCGTGCGCAAGGTGGCGGCCGAGGCCGGCATACCTTTCCTGGAGGGTGCTTTCAGCCCCGGGGAGGTTGCCGCCGCCGCCGCGCTCGGGCCCGTGAAGCTCTTCCCTGCACACGTGGGTGGGCCCCCGATGCTGAGCAGCCTCCGTGCTCTGCTGCCCGATGCCGTCGTGGTACCGACCGGCGGCATCGCCATCGACGACGTGCCAGCGTGGCTCGAAGCCGGCGCGCACGCAGTCGGAGTCGGCAGTGACCTGCTTCGTCCGGGCGCGATCACTTTGCTGCACACAGTCCGGCAGGCGGAGACGTGGTGAAGGTCGTCGACGCGCGGGTCATCGTGACCTGCCCCGGTCGCAACTTCGTCACCCTCAAGCTGGTCACCGACGAGGGCGTCTCCGGAGTCGGCGACGCCACCCTCAACGGCCGCGAGCTCGCCGTGGCGAGCTACCTGAGCGATCACGTCGTCCCCCTGCTCATCGGGCGCGACCCGGCGCGCATCGAGGACACCTGGCAGTACCTCTACCAAGGCGCCTACTGGCGACGCGGTCCGGTGACCATGAGCGCCATTGCCGCCGTCGACACGGCGCTTTGGGACATCAAGGGCAAGGTCGCCGGCCTGCCGGTCTATCAGCTGCTGGGCGGTCGTTGCCGCGACGGCGTGACCGTCTACGGACACGCGAACGGCGAGACACTCGATGAGGCACTTATCGAGGTCGGACGGTTCCTCGACCTCGGTTATCGCGCCGTCAGGGTGCAGACAGGCATCCCAGGGCTGGAGCAGGCCTACGGCGTGAGCCAGGACAAGCTGCACTACGAGCCCGCCGACGCAACGCTCCCGACCGAGACGACCTGGTCGACGCCCCGCTACCTCGCCCATGTGCCGAAAGTCTTCGCCCGGGTCCGTGAAGAGTTCGGGCCTGACGTGCGGCTGCTGCACGACGTGCACCACCGCCTCACGCCGATTGAGGCGGCTCGGCTCGGCAAGAGCCTCGAGCCCTACGACTTGACCTGGTTGGAAGACCCGGTCCGCGCCGAGCTGCAGGAAGGCTTTCGGCTGATCCGTGCGCACACCACGACACCTCTGGCTGTCGGCGAAGTCTTCAACAGCATCTGGGACTGCGCCGACCTGATCCGTGAGCAGCTCATCGACTACGTGCGGACGACTGTTGTCCATGCGGGGGGTATCAGTCACCTCCGCCGCATCTTCGACCTCGCGGCCCTGCACCACGTTCGAAGCGGCTCGCATGGCGCCACAGACCTCTCCCCCATCTGTATGGCGGCCGCCCTGCACGTGGATCTCAGCATCCCCAACTTCGGTCTCCAAGAGTACATGCGGCATACGCCTGAGACCGACGAAGTTTTCCCGCACGGCTACCGCTTCGACGGCGGCTTCCTCCACCCGGCAGAGGCTCCCGGTCTGGGTGTCGACATCGACGAGGAGGCAGCCAGTCGCCACCCCTACCGGCCTGCTTACCTGCCGGTCGCCCGCCTCGACGACGGAACCATGCACCCGTGGTGACACAGCCGTTCGACGTCGTGGTGGTTGGAGAGCCGCTCGTGCAGCTGACCGCCACCACAGAGTTGCGAGACGGTGCGCCGCTGTCACTCGGGTTCTCCGGAGACGCTCTCAACGCCGCCGCTGCCGCCGCGGCTGCGGGTGCTCGCACCGCGCTCGTCGCCAGAGTCCCCGACGACGAGCTCGGCTCCGCAATGGTCGCCCGCATCGAGCAGCTCGGTATCGACACCTCGCACCTACGACGCGTCGCCGGTCAGCACGGCCTCTATCTCCAGCATGCAGACCCGTCCGGGACTCGACAGTTCCTCTACGTACGCGCAGGCAGTGCCGGCTCACAGCTCTGCCCGGACGACCTCCCGAGCGCCGTCATGCGCAACGCGCGCATCGTCTTGGCCAGCGGGGTGACCTGCGCCATCTCTGCGTCCGCGCGCGCCACGGTGCAGGAGGCGGCGTTGCTCGCCTCGGCCTTTGTATACGATCCGAACTGGCGACCCCGGCTGGTTGACTCCCCGACCGCCGCTGTGCATCTCACGCAGCTCGCACCATCGTGTCGGCTCGTCACACCCTCGTGGCCGACCGAGGCCCGTGCCCTGCTCGGGGATGCAGTGACGAAGCCGCAGGACGCGTGTCAGGCTGTCCGGAAGCTGGGTGCCGAGTCGGTCGCGGTGACGTGCGGCCACGGTGGCGTGGTCGTCGCCGCAGGCGACAGCATTGTGGAGCTTCCGGCCTTCAACCCGCCCAACGTCGTGGACCAGACCGGCGCGGGTGACGTGCTCACCGGCGCGACAGTCGCCCGGCTCGCACTCGGGGACGACCTGGTGGCCGCCGTACGGTATGGAGCCGCCGCCGCGGCGCTGTCGCTGCAGGGATCGGGCGGGACCGGATATCTCGCAACCCTTGATGATGTACGTCGCCTGATCGGGGGCCGTACCACCGTCGAAAGTGCACTATGACTCTTGTGGTCCCGCGACACTCGAGCGCCACGACGTGAACGCCGACAGCCACCGAAACCGCCCCGATCGACTCTCGTTCGCAACGCTGGATCGACTTCCGTGGAAGGTGCGTCGGCCGCCTGCGGCGACCCCCCGCCGACAAATTGGCATGGTCCACCTTGGCATCGGAGCGTTTCATCGTGCCCACCAGGCTGTCTTCACCGAGGACGCGGCAGCCGCGATCGGCTCCGACCACTGGGGAATCCTTGGCGTGACTCAGCGTTCGGCCGCCGTCCGCGACGACCTCGTGCCGCAGGACGGTCTGTTCACAGTCGTGGAGCGTGGCCTGGGAGCCGCTGCCCCTCGTGTCGTTGGCGCCGTGCGGGACGTCCGGAACGGCGCCAACGACCCTGACGCCGTCATCGCCTGGTTGTCCTCGCCTCAGATCCGTGTCGTGACGTTGACCGTCACCGAGAAGGGGTACCGCCGGGCAGCCGGCGGCCGCCTCGATCAGGACGACGACGCAGTACGGCATGACGTCGCAGGCGGCCCACCGACCACCGTGGTTGGAAGTCTTGCGAGAGGTCTGCAGCAGCGAATGCGCTCGGATGCGGGACCGGTCTCGATCGTGTGTTGCGACAACTTGATCGACAACGGCACCGTTCTCAAGGGTCTCGTCCGCGATTTCTGCGATGCCCTGCCCGCGACCGAGTCCCACGAGCTCCTCGCTTGGTTGGACGACTCAGTCCGTTTCCCGTCCAGCATGGTTGATCGCATGGTCCCGGCAACCACTGCGCGCGACCGGCGTGAGTTGCGGGCCCTCCTCGGGGTCGAAGACCGAGGGCTGGTGGTGACGGAACCATTTCGGCAGTGGGTCTTGACTGATGAGTTCGCCACCGACAGGCCACCGTGGGAGCTGGCGGGCGCGATCCTCACGGACGATGTGGCTCCGTGGGAACAGGCCAAGCTGAGGCTTCTGAACGGTACCCACTCCTTGCTCGCCTACCTTGGTGCGCTGCGGCACTACGACACGGTCGCGGAGACGCTCACCGATGATGAACTGGTGGTTGCCTGCAGGTCCTTTATGCGTGAGGACGTGCTGCCGACCCTCGTTTCACCGGGCGACCTGCGTCTCGCCGACTACAGCGAACAGGTGTTGCAGCGCTTCGCCAACCCCGCGTTGCATCACCGGACGATGCAGGTTGCCATGGATGGATCCCAGAAGCTGCCGCTTCGCGTGCTAGGAACCATCCGAGACCGGTTGGCCGCTGGGGCGGTGCCGGTCCACGCGGCGCTCGCGGTGGCCGCCTGGATGGCTTACGTGGCGAGGACGACAGAGCCGGGGAGCGCGTGGTCCCTCGACGACCCCATCGCCGATCGGCTGAGAATGGTCGCGGCCTCGGCAGATGGGGACCCGGTGCGCCTCGTCCATGGTCTTCTCTCGGTTCGCGACGTGTTCGGCGACGACGTGGCGGCGCACGACGACCTGCGAGCTGTGTTGGTGGAGCAGGTGGGGCGCCTGCTCTAGCAGATCGGGCGCCCCACCTGGCCGCGAGTGCCTCCTGGCCACCGTGCAGAGTGTGACGACCGCCTCACCCGCGCCGACACTCACGGTGAAATCTCGTCGGCAATGGCACCCTGGCCCGAACGGAAGCCTGGCCACGTACCGTCCGCCGCGACCGTCCGGCCGTCGATGCGAACCTCGGTGGCGTCAAGGGGCGCCCCGCACCCGTAGGGTCGTGGCGCGACATCCGGGCCCACGGCATCGAGGGCAAGGCGGAGAGCTGACGATGGTCGTCATCAAAGTCCAGGACCCGGCCAACGAAGACAGCAAGCACGCAAGCCAGAGTCACGCTGCGGCTACCTGCGTCGTATGCGCTGCAGGGCTTCAAGACCCACGGCCTCGCCACCTGGAAGCACCACGCCCTCACCAAGGGCAACGAGGAGCTCCGAGTGGTGTCCCTGCCCGGCGTGCATGCCCGTGGGGCGCTCGGCAAGGTGCTGCCGCCGGTCATGGGTAGCCTGCTCGAGCACCAGGCCAAGGGCGAGACCCGGCTGCGCGTCTACCTCAGCGGCGACACGTTGACCGGCGACCACCTCGACGCCGTTCACGAGCGCTTCCCTGACATCGACATGGCGGTCATGCACCTCGGTGGCACCCGGGTGCTCGCCTCGACAGTAACCATGGACGCACCTCAGGGGGTCGACTTCCTGCGCCGGGTGCAGCCGCGCGCGGCGATCCCCGTGCACCACGACGACGACAAGGTCATGCGGTCGCCGCTGTCGGCGTTCCTTGAGTCTGCTCGGCGGGCGGACCTCGACGACGTGGTCCGCCCGGTACGCCGCGGAGAGACGGTGAACCTGATCTGAGGGAGGCACCCACCGCGTAGGGTGTCGAGCGTGACCGACCGGCTGGTGTGGATCGACTGCGAGATGACGGGGCTCGACACCGTAGCCGATGCGCTGATCGAGGTCGCCGCGTTGGTGACGGACTCCGAGCTCAACGTGCTCGGTCCAGGCATCGACGTGGTGATCAAGCCGCCGGACGCCGCGCTCACCCAGATGAGTGACGTGGTCCGCGACATGCACACCGCCTCCGGCCTGCTCGACCAGCTCGGCGCGGGGCTCGACCTGGCCACGGCCGAGAACGCCGTACTGGACTATGTGGGTGCGTACGTTCCAACGCCGCGCAAGGCGCCGCTGGCCGGCAACTCCGTCGGCACCGACCGGCTCTTCCTCACCCGGGACATGCCGACGCTCGAGGCTCACCTGCACTACCGCATCATCGACGTCTCCTCGATCAAGGAGCTGTCGCGCCGATGGTTCCCCCGGGCGTACTACGCCAGCCCCCGTAAGGGTGGCAACCATCGCGCGCTGGCCGACATCCGCGAGAGCATCGAGGAGCTGCGCTACTACCGGGAGGCGGTGTTCGTGGCACCACCAGGACCGGACTCCGATGCGGCGCGTGCCCTGGCGGCCAAGCACAGCGGTGCCCTGCTGACCGACCCCAGCCTGAGTCCTGTCCGAGACGCCTGAGCCGCTACACTTTCTGCCGCTGTGGCCCGAGAATTCGGCCGACGTCAGCATGGTGGGTGTAGCTCAGCTGGTAGAGCGCCGCGTTGTGGTCGCGGATGTCGCGGGTTCAAGTCCCGTCACTCACCCCATCAAGCCGGGCCGCCCCGGCTAGTTCCTCGGATGGTTCGACCGGTGACCCGTGGGTACACCGCTCGCCATGGAGTGGTTGAGCGAAGAGAACATCAGCGCTGTCGTCGACTGGGCGGTGCGGCTCGTCGAGATCGCCGGCGCCCTCGTCATCTTCATCGGTGCCGTGATCGGCTTCGTGCGGTTCGTTGTGGTCGCTCTGCGCCACCGGACGGCGGAGGCGTTCGTGCCGGTCCGTCTCGACGTGGGACGCTACCTGGCGCTGGGGCTGGAGTTCCAGCTCGCAGGCGACATCTTGCGTACGGCGATCGCCCCCACCTTCCGCGAGCTCGGGGAGCTGGCCGCCGTGGCTACGATCCGCACGGCCCTCAACTACTTCTTGGGCCGGGAGATCCGCGAAGAGAAAGCGGAGCTCGCCTCCGACGACAGGGCCGGGGACGATCCGACGGACAAGAAGACGGACCAGCAGGCGAACCGGCCCGGCACGTCCGGCTCGCTTCGATGACCCGGCTGCTCGAGCAGGCTGCGCTGCTGTGCACCGCTGCGGGTCTCATAGCCGGCGCCCTTGTCGTCGGGAGCACACGAGACCCTCGGCTGGGCCTGCGCGTGGCCCTGGAGTTCTTTATGGCGGCCGGGCTCCTCCGGCTCGCCGGTCCCCTCTCGGCGATGACGCTGGCAACAGCTGCCGGCATCCTCGCCGTACGCCAGCTGGTGAGTCTCGGCCTGCGGCCGTCGCCGCGGGGTGGTGCGCACGGGCTGCAGGGCATCGACCGCGGCAGGTGAGTAGTCCCGACACGCGGCGCACAGCGGAACATTTGGCGAAACCTCGTGCCCGTACGCCACCGGTCAGACGTGGGAGACGCGCATGGCGCCCCCACATCTGACCGACGAGCCCAAGTGCTGTTGAGCTCAACACCTAGACCTGGATCGGCGGTCCGCCCGGGCGACCGCACATCCTGAAGACGCCGTGCCCATTTCCCGCCGGTCAACACCTTTGGGTTGAACGTTCGCTGAACGCCGGCCCCATCCAGCGACCGCTCTCGGGGTTGGCAGCCGGGCTCGGGCGCGCGAATTTGCCCCGCGGCGGTGCGGCAGCCCGGCGCTCGGCATGGCAGAGTCCAGCCATGACGCAGTACGACGTCACCATCGTCGGCGGTGGTCACAACGGCCTCGTCGCCGCGGCGTACCTGGCCAGAGCCGGTCTACGCACACTGCTGCTGGAGCGCCTGCCGCACACCGGAGGCGCGGCGGTCAGCACCCGCGCGTTCGACGGCGTCGACGCCAGGCTCTCCCGCTACTCCTACCTGGTCAGCCTGCTCCCCGAGCAGATCAGTGCCGATCTCGACCTCGACCTACAGCTGCGCTCACGGCCGGTCGCGTCGTACACACCGACCTGGCGCGACGGCCGACCCATGGGCCTGCTCGTCGAGCGCGACGAGGGCACCGCCACCGCCGACTCGTTCCGCGCGCTCACCGGCGGTGACGAGGAGTACGCCGCGTGGCGGGCGTTCTACGCCGAGATGCAGGAGGCCGCGCAGTTCCTCGCTCCCACCTTGACCGAGCCGCTGAGACCCGAGCGAGACGTCGCGAGGCAGCTCGGTTCCACCTGGTCGTGGCTGGTCGAGCAGCCGCTGGGGATCGAGCTGGAGCGGCGCTTCGTCGACGACACCGTGCGTGGCGTCGTCGCGACCGACGGCCTGATCGGCACCTTCGCCTCGCTGTACGACCCCAGCGGCCTGCAGAACCGCTGCTTCCTCTACCACTTGATCGG
>JAABUR0100003689.1_pt1 | contig 21226 bp, 23 predicted proteins | sample 5560091 | NCBI WGS metagenome assembly JAABUR01 (sample SAMN10711879, study PRJNA513375) | rock metagenome | isolation source: Antarctica rocks | place: Antarctica: Victoria Land, University Valley sud
GCGACAATGACGTCGCCGATACCGGCGTAGCGCCGACCCGAGCCGCCGAGCACACGGATGCACAAGATCTGCTTGGCACCGGTGTTGTCGGCGACCTTGAGTCGCGACTCCTGCTGGATCATCGGATATCTCCTGGTTGCGGGCCGGCTACGCCAGCCTTGACTGCTGTTTCATGCGGCTGTGCCACGTGACTTACTTAGCCTTCTCGAGGACCTGGACCACGCGCCAGCGCTTGGTCGCTGACAGCGGACGCGTCTCCATGATCAGGACGCGGTCGCCGATTCCGCACTGGTTGGTCTCGTCGTGGGCCTTCAGCTTGCTGGTACGCCGAAGCACCTTGCCGTAGAGCGCGTGCTTCACACGGTCCTCCACGGACACGACAATGGTCTTCTCCATCTTGTCGCTGACGACGAGGCCCTCACGGACCTTGCGTCGGTTGCGCTCCTTCGTCACGGACATTTCCTCACTCATGCGGAACCCTCGTCGTCGCTTTGGTGGCTGGTGATCCCGAGCTCGCGCTCTCGCAGGATCGTGTAGATGCGCGCGATGTCGCGGCGAACTGAACGCAGCCGGCCGTGTGACTCGAGCTGGCCGGTGGCGCCCTGGAACCGAAGGTTGAACAGCTCCTCCTTGGACTCGCGCAGCTTCTCCTCGAGGGAGTCGTTGTCGAGGAGCCGTAGCTCGGTCGCCGTTGTCGTCGCGGCCATCAGAATTCACTTCCTTCGCGGCTCACGAACCGACATTTCATCGGTAGTTTGTGCATGGCGCGGCTGAGCGCCTCGCGGGCGATCGTCTCCGGCACACCTGACAGCTCGAACATGACGCGGCCGGGCTTGACGTTGGCGATCCACCACTCCGGTGAACCCTTACCGGAACCCATCCGGGTCTCCGCCGGCTTCTTGGTCAGGGGGCGGTCGGGATAAATGTTGATCCAGACCTTTCCTCCACGCTTGATGTGGCGGGTCATGGCGATACGGGCCGACTCGATCTGGCGATTGGTCACGTAGTGGGCCTCGACCGCCTGGATACCGAAGTCACCGAAGGCAAGCCGGGTGCCCCCCTTGGCCATACCGGTGCGCTTGGGGTGGTGCTGCTTACGGTGCTTGACCCTGCGAGGGATCAGCATGACTCAGCCCTCCTGTCCGGTGGCCGGTGCGGTGCTGGTGGTCGCCACGGCGGTGTCGCCGCCGACGGGAGCCTCGGTGCCGGCGGGCGCCTCGGTGGTCGTGGCAGCCTCGGCCGGTCGGCGCTCGGTGCGCTCGGGACGGTCGCCACGACGCGGACGTGCGCCGGGACGGTTCCGATTGCCGGCCTGCGCCAGCGCGGCGGCTTGAGCCTCACGCTCGGCACGGGTACCGGCCACCTCACCCTTGAAGATCCAGACCTTGACCCCGATCCGGCCGAACGTCGTCTTGGCTTCGTAGAAGCCGTAGTCGACGTCGGCGCGCAGTGTGTGCAGCGGCACCCTGCCTTCGCGGTAGAAGTCAGAGCGAGACATCTCGGCTCCGCCGAGACGGCCGGAGCACTGGATCTTGATCCCTTTGGCGCCGGACCGCATCGAGGTCTGGATGGCCTTGCGCATGGCGCGGCGATAGGCAACGCGGCTCGACAGCTGCTCGGCGACACCCTGAGCGACGAGCTGGGCGTCGATCTCAGGGTTGAGCACCTCACGGATGTTGAGCTTCACCTGCTTGCCGGTGAGCGTCTCGAGGTTCTCGCGGATGCGGTCTGCCTCGGCGCCCCGACGACCGATGACGATGCCGGGGCGGGCGGTGTAGATCGTCACCGAGACACGGTCGCGGGTGCGCTCGATCTCGACGCGGCTGATACCGGCGCGGTCCATCCCCTTGGTGAGGAGCTTGCGGATGGCGACATCCTCGCCGACGTAGGACTTGTAGAGCTTGTCGGCGTACCAGCGGCTCTTGTGGTCGGTCGAAATGCCCAGGCGGAAGCCGTGCGGGTTGACCTTCTGACCCATTAGCGGGACCCTCCGGTTCCTGAGTTCTTGGTAGTGCGTGAGCTCTTGATGGTCCCTGCGTCGGCGGACTGCACGACGAGGGTGATGTGGCTGGTGCGCTTCAAAATGCGCGTGGCACGTCCCTGCGCCCGGGGACGGAACCGCTTCAGCATCGGACCCTCGTCGACCATCGCCTTCGACACCACCAGGGTGCCGCGCTCGAGCGACTCGGTGGTGGTGGCGTTGGAGACCGCACTTTCGAGGATCTTGTAAACGGTCTCGGCCGCGGCCTGCGGTGCGAAGCGAAGCGTGGCCAAGGCGTCGTCCACCTGGGCACCCCGCACCATTTCGACGACGCGGCGGGCCTTCATCGGGGTCACGCGGACGAAGCGTGCGACAGCGAAAGCCCCCGGCTGGGCGCCCAGCAGGCTCTCGCGGCGGGCGCTCACGCGCCTGCGCTCGGTAACGCTCATGTGTCAGTCAACTCTCTTCGGCAGTTCAGTTTTCGACGATTCGGCTGTCGTGACCAGCCGCTCAGCGGCGGCGGGCCTTTCGGTCGTCCTTCTCGTGTCCACGGAAGGTGCGGGTGGGGGCGAACTCGCCCAGCTTGTGGCCGACCATGGAGTCAGTCACGAACACCGGGACGTGCTTGCGTCCGTCGTGCACCGCGATCGTGTGACCGATCATGTCCGGCACGATCATCGAACGACGTGACCACGTCTTGATGACGTTCTTGGTCCCCTTGTCGTTCTGTACGTCCACCTTCTTCTGCAGGTGGTCGTCGACGAACGGACCCTTCTTCAGGCTGCGCGGCATGTGTTCTCAGGCCCCTTCTCAGCGTTTCTTGCCGGTACGTCGGCGACGGACGATCAACTGGTCACTGGCCTTACGACGGCGCGTGCGGCCTTCAGGCTGACCCCAGGGCGACACCGGGTGACGACCACCGGAGGTCTTGCCCTCTCCACCACCGTGCGGGTGGTCGACTGGGTTCATGGCGACACCGCGCACCGAAGGGCGTTTGCCCTTCCAGCGCATCCGTCCCGCCTTGCCCCAGTTGATGTTGGACTGCTCGGCGTTGCCCACCGAGCCGATGGTGGCGCGGCAGCGGACGTCGACGTAGCGCATCTCGCCGGACGGCATCCGCAGCTGGGCGCGCGAACCTTCACGGGCCACCAGCTGTACCGAAACACCCGCTGAGCGACCGATCTTGGCGCCACCACCGGGGCGGAGCTCGATGGCGTGAACCGTCGTGCCGACGGGGATGTTGCGCAGCGGCAGGTTGTTACCGGGCTTGATGTCTGCACTTGTACCGTTCTCGACCCGCGTTCCCTGCTTCAGGCCGTTCGGAGCGATGATGTAGCGCTTCTCACCGTCGGCGTAGTGCAGCAACGCGATGCGGGCGGTGCGATTAGGGTCGTATTCGATGTGGGCGACCTTGGCCGGCACACCGTCCTTGTCGTAGCGACGGAAGTCGATGATGCGGTACGCCCGCTTGTGACCGCCACCTTGGTGCCGGGTGGTGATGCGACCCTGATTGTTGCGGCCGCCGTTCTTGGGCAGCGGCACAACCAGGGACTTTTCTGGAGTCGAGCGAGTGACCTCGACGAAGTCGGCGACGCTCGAGCCACGACGGCCCGGTGTGGTCGGCTTGTACTTGCGGATACCCATGAGTTCTCAGTCCTCGTATTCGAGCCCGGTCAGGAGACCGGGCCTCCGAAGATGTCGATGCGCTGACCCTCAGCGACGCTGATGATGGCCCGTTTGGTGTCCGGACGGCTGCCCCAGCCGTAGCGGGTACGCCGCCGCTTGCCGGGACGGTTGATGGTGTTGACGCTCGTGACCTTCACGTTGAACACCTTCTCGACCGCGATCTTGATCTCGGTCTTGTTGGACTCCTTGTGCACCAAGAAGGTGTACTTGTTCTGGTCGAGGAGCGCGTAGGACTTCTCGCTGACCACGGGTGAGAGCAGCACGTCGCGGTGGTCCTTGTACAGGTTGCTCACGTGCTGTCCTCCTCGTTGGCCTCGATCGACGCTTGGCTTCCCGCCTCGACGAAGCCAGCCTTCTCGGCGGCCTCGGCCGACTCGAACCACACCTCGGCCTCGGTCTGCTCGTACCACTGACCACCCTGCTGGTGGTACTTCATCGAGTTCGTGTTGCCCTTGACGGCGAAACCAACGGGCGCTTCGCCGCCGTCGAGCGGAGCAGCCGAACCGGCGCCGAAGGGCGCCTCGCGGGGAGCTTCGTCGGCAGCGCTCGCAACCGCGGTCGGCTCGTTCTTGGCCGGCCCGGGGGCGCCGGCGGAAGTTTCGACCGTCGCGGTCTCGGACGAAGGGGCGCCGGCCTTCACCGTCGTGCCGGTCGAACGACCCGCCACGAACGTGTCGAACGCAGCCTTGGTGAAGACCACGTCGTCGCTGCGCAGCACGTCGTAGGTGTTCAGCTGGTCGACGGTGAGCGTGTGCACCGCACGGGCGTTGCGCAGGCTGCGGGTGGACACCTCGTCGTCACGAGCGAACACGACAAGCACCCGGGGACGGTCGGTGAGCTTAGCGAGCAGCGCCAGCGCCGCCTTGGTCGACGGAGTGTCGCCGGTGACGATCGCCTCGACGACGTGGACACGGCCCTCGCGGGCACGGTCGGAGAGGGCGCCTCGCAGTGCTGCGGCCTTCATCTTCTTCGGTGTGCGCTGGGAGTAGTCGCGAGGTGTGGGTCCGTGGACGACACCACCGCCGGCGTACTGCGGTGCTCTGATCGAGCCCTGTCGGGCGCGGCCTGTCCCCTTCTGCCGATACGGCTTTGCGCCACCGCCGGCGACCTCACCGCGGCTCAGGGTGTGGTGGCTGCCCTGGCGCGCCGCGGCGAGTTGGGCAACGACCACCTGGTGGATGAGGGCAATGTTGACCTGAGTGTCGAAGACGTCAGCCGGGAGCTCGAGGCTGCCAGACCTGGAGCCGCCAGCGTCGATGATGTCGATGGTGCTCACTTCGCCTCCCCCGTTGCCTTCGCGGCGCTGCGCACGATCACGAGCTGACCACGCGGACCGGGAACCGCGCCTTTGACCAGGATGATTCCCTTCTCGGCGTCGACGGCGTGGACCGTGAGGTTCTGGGTGGTGACAACGTCATGACCCATCCGGCCAGCCATCCGCAGACCCTTGAACACCCGGCCCGGGGTGGCGCAGCCACCGATCGAGCCTGGCTTGCGGTGGTTGCGGTGTGAGCCGTGCGATGCCGAGACACCGTGAAATCCGTGTCGCTTCATCACACCGGCGAAGCCTTTGCCTTTGCTGGTGCCGGTGACGTCGATCTTCTCGCCGGCGGCGAACAGATCGGTGCTCAGCGCCTGACCGAGGCTGTAGCTGGCTGCGTCGGCGGTGCGGATCTCGACCAGGTGGCGACGCGGAGTGACCCCGGCCCTGTCGAAATGCCCGGCCATCGGCTTGGTGACCTTCGACGGCTTGACCTCGCCGAAGCCGAGCTGAACGGCTGTGTAGCCGTCGGTTTCGGCGGCCCGGACCTGGGTCACGACGTTCGAGGCAGCCTCGATGACCGTCACGGGTACGACGCGGTTGTTCTCGTCCCAGAGCTGGGTCATGCCGAGCTTGGTGCCCAGCAGCCCGCGGACGTTTCGTTCCGCGCTGATCGGTGCAGCGCTGATCGGTGTAGCGCTGATCGGTGTAGTGCTCATTGGCTCAGTTCCCTCAGAGCTTGATCTCGATGTCGACGCCGGCTGGAAGCTCGAGCCGCATCAGCGAATCGACCGTCTTGGGCGTGGGGTCAATGATGTCGATGAGACGCTTGTGGGTCCGCATCTCGAAATGCTCCCGACTGTCCTTGTACTTGTGCGGCGAGCGAATCACGCAGAACACGTTCTTCTCGGTGGGAAGCGGTACCGGCCCCGCGACCTTCGCACCGGTACGTGTCACCGTGTCGACAATTTTGCGTGCCGACGTGTCGATGACCTCGTGATCGTAGGCCTTGAGCCGGATACGGATTTTTTGTCCCGCCATGCTCGCTTCGTCCTTCTCTTCGTGCGCGGTGTCTCCCGCGGCGTCCGGGCGGACGTCGCAGTCCCAGCCTCTCCGACCCCCGAGGTCGGGTGTGTCGCGCTCATGCGGCAGTACAGGCCGAATCTCGACGGACATTGTGCTGAGAGTTGGCGGCCGCTGCCCGAAGGAGCGACCCGATCTCCGCGATGTCTCCGGTTCGGCGCGACCCGACCATCCCCACCATCGTGAGTGATCCGTGGCCGCGCCCCGGCGACCTCGCCTGAGCAACCCCGATAGTCTGCCAGACGGCCTGCCGCCTGCCAAATCGAGCTAGGTCAAGGAGTGGTCAGTTCAGATTGACCCACTACCCCCCGGTTAGGGCAGTGCGTCAGTGGCTACCTGGTTGAGGTCGATTCGACGCTTGCGGGAGCGGTCAGCATGGCTTGACTATGGCATGTGCAAAGTGGCGGCGCGGGTGGTGGCGATCGCTGTTCTCGTAGTGCTCTTGCCCGTGGTGTGCGTGCAGGGTGAGGCAGACCCGGGACCCTGCGACAGTCTGGTCTTGTCCCTGCCGTGGGCGGCTGAGAACGGTGACACCTGGGGAGTACTGGTGGCAGTCATCGCCGCTGGCCTGGCGTTTCTGCTGGTCCTGAAGTTTCCCTGGAGACGCTAGGTCGACGCCGCTCACCGCCAGCAGCACGCCCAGCACGTCGCGGACTCGTGGAGGCGCTTACGGTCCCCTGGTTATCTATCTACCTTCTCCGGCGGCGGCCGACCCGGAGGCCGTCACGGCTCGTCCTGGGCGTCGTCGTCCTCCTCGGCGCGGGCCAGGAACGGCGTCACCACCCACAGCACGAGGAGCGCGGCGGCCAGCACCGCCGTCACGATCGTGGCGGTGGTACGCGACAGCAGGAAGTCCAGCACCAGCAGCACGGCGCCGGTGATCGACACGAAGAGAAAGGCCAGTCCGGCAGAGACGTAGCGGGTGGCGGCCTGGATCAGGTCAGCCTTCATCCCGCGCCGGAAGACGACGCGGTGAAAGGGGACGGGACCGATGATGCACCCCGTCGCGAGCGCGGCAGAGACCAGCGTGACGAGATAGGTGTCTCGCTGGAAATCGGTCACTTTGGCGAAGCTCGACTGGAAGGCGATCGTCAGCAGGAACGCGAAGAGGATCTGCACTCCGGCTTGGAGCACGCGCATCTCTTGCAGTAGCTCGCCGTAGTTGCGGTCCAGCCGCTCGGCCTCGCTCTCGCCGGGTCGCTCGTCAGAGCGTGATTTCCCGCCATCCTTTGCCATCCGAGGATTGAACCACCCACCCAGGTGCGGCGCTCGGTGACCCGCGCTGTGCCTCGGGTCGATCTACGAGTCCGCGCACAGCTGAGTCGCCGCCGCCCAACCTTCGATTCGCTAGCGACCGCTGGCCACCAGATCCAGTGGACGGCGCGAGTCGCCGAAGACGTGTCGAAGCGCGCGACCAGCCGCGTGCACTCCGGCCATCCCGTGCACCGCCGGACCAGGCGGCGTCGACGACGAGCAGAGGTAGACCCCGTCAATCGGGGTGCGGTAAGGGTCCCACCGCGGTGCCGGACGCATCACCAACTGCCAGGGCGTGGTCGCGCCGGCAGAGATGTCACCGCCGACGTAGTTCGCGTTGTAGGCCTCGTGCTGCGCCGCCGTCACGACCGACCGCTGCAACACCACGTCTCGAAATCCCGGTGCGAAGCGCTCGAGCTGCGCCGCGACCGCATCTCCCATATCGACCGTTGACCCGCGTGGCACATGCGCGTATGTCCACAGCGTCTGCTGCCCTCGCGGAGCGCGAGTATCGTCCACGACACCGGGCTGGGAAACGAGGACATACGGGCGCTCGGGATGCAGGCCGTCACGCACCTGCTGCTCACTGGCCGCGATGTCGCCGCGACTCCCGCCGACGTGCACGGTGCCGGCGCTTCTGCAGCCCTCAGCCGCCCACGGGACACTGTCACTGAGGGCGAAGTCCACCTTGCACACCGCGTTGCCGTACCTGAACCGCTCGAGCCAGCCTCGGTACGCCGACGGCAGCTGTTCACCTGCGATGCCGAGCAGGCCACGGGGCGTGAGGTCAAGCAGCACGCAGTTTGCGTTCGGTAGCTGAGACAATGCCGTGACTTGCTCCCCAGTCCGGATCTCGCCGCCGCGCTGACGGATCCGGTTTGCCACCGCGTCCACAATCCGCTGGCTGCCGCCGCGCGGAATCGGCCAGCCGACAGCGTGACCGAGGCTGGCCAACCACAGGCCGGCGCCGGCAGGTGCCAGGCCGGGCACCGGAGCGATGGCGTGGGCTGCGACGCCGGTCAGGAGCGCAGGCGCGACGTCGCTTCGGAACCGCAGGTTCCAGGCTGGGCTCCCTTGCTCGACCACCCGTCGCAGCAGACGCAGTGGCGTAACAAGGTTGCGCGGGATCGAGCGGAAGTCAGAGAGCAGCAAGTCCGCAAGCTGTTCCCAATGCAGGGCCAATGGCCCCAGCAGTCCCCGCCACGCTTGACCATCCTCGCCCAACTCCGCCGCCGTACGGTTCAGGTCGCGCCAGGCGATGCCGGCGCGGGCGCCATCGAGTGGATGTGCGTACGCCGCCTCCGGCTGCAGCATCTCGACTCCGTGAGCCGACAGATCGAAGGCCCGGAAGAACGGCGACGCCACCGCCATCGGGTGGACAGCCGAGCAGACGTCGTGCTGGAACCCCGGTAGCGTCAGCTCCGCGGTCCGCGATCCTCCGCCCACGGTCGGTGCCGCCTCGACCACGACCACCTGGCGGCCGGACTCGGCCAGGACCAGTGCGGCCGCGAGCCCGTTAGGTCCGGCACCCACCACGACCGCATCTACCCGTTCAGCCATCCGCTGCTCCCCATGCTCCGTGCTGCATGCCAACCATCATCGCCCCCACGCGGCGGGCGTGCCACGACACCTCAGCATCGCGGCATGCCAGAAGCCCCCCGCTGACGCGGGGGGCTTCTCGGTGACGGTCAGATGCTGTGCACGTGGGCTCAGCTGGTGCTGGCTACTTGTTGATCTTCGTGACGCGACCGGCGCCGACCGTACGACCACCCTCGCGGATGGCGAACCGAAGACCGTCTTCCATCGCGATCGGCTGGATCAGCTCGACGGCCATCTCGGTGTTGTCGCCCGGCATCACCATTTCGGTGCCTTCGGGAAGCGTCACCACGCCCGTCACGTCCGTCGTCCGGAAGTAGAACTGGGGACGGTAGTTGTTGAAGAACGGTGTGTGCCGGCCACCCTCCTCTTTGGACAAGATGTAGACGTTCGCGTCGAAGTTGGTGTGCGGCGTCGTCGACCCCGGCTTGATGACGACCATGCCGCGCTCGACGTCCTCGCGCTTGGTGCCGCGGAGCAGCAGACCGACGTTCTCCCCAGCCTCGCCGGTGTCGAGCAGCTTGCGGAACATCTCGATGCCGGTGACCGTGGTGGTCTGCTTGGCTTCGCGGATGCCGATGATGTCGACGGTCTCGTTGATCTTCACGACACCGCGCTCGATGCGACCGGTGATGACGGTTCCACGACCGGTGATCGTGAAGACGTCCTCGACGGGCATGAGGAACGGCTTCTCCTTGTCACGCTCCGGCTGCGGGATGTGCTCGTCCACGGCGGTCATCAGCTCCATGACCGACTCGCCCCACTTCTCATCGCCATTGAGCGCCGGGAAGGCAGCCACGCGCACCACAGCCGCGTCGTCGCCGGGGAAGTCGTACTCGCCCAGCAGTTCGCGAACCTCGAGGTCGACGAGCTCGATGAGCTCCTCGTCCTCGACCATGTCGCACTTGTTGAGCGCCACGACGATGGCGGGTACGCCGACCTGGCGCGCCAGCAGCACGTGCTCACGGGTCTGCGGCATCGGGCCATCGGTGGCGGCGACCACGAGGATCGCGCCGTCCATCTGGGCGGCACCGGTGATCATGTTCTTGATGTAGTCGGCGTGCCCGGGGCAGTCGACGTGCGCGTAGTGACGCGACTCGGTCTGGTACTCGATGTGGGCGATCGAGATCGTGATGCCGCGCTGCTTCTCCTCAGGCGCCTTGTCGATGTCGTCGAACGCGAACTGAGGATTGAGTGTCGGATACTTGTCGTGCAGCACCTTCGAGATCGCCGCGGTCAGGGTGGTCTTCCCATGGTCGATATGGCCGATGGTGCCGATGTTCACGTGCGGTTTGGTCCGCTCGAATTTGGCCTTCGCCACTTGGACTTCCTCCTCGTTAGGAACTGACTCGTTACGTGTACGCCGCGAGCAACCCTACTGGGTCACTCGCCTCGGACCTTCTGGATGATCTCGTCGGCGACGGTCCTCGGAACCTCGGCGTACGAGTCGAACTGCATGGAGTACGACGCGCGACCCTGGGTCTTCGACCGCAGATCACCAACGTATCCAAACATCTCTGAGAGCGGAACCAGCGATTTCACCAGCTTTGCTCCGCCCAGACTCTCTTCCATGGCCTGGATCTGGCCACGGCGGGAGTTCAGGTCCCCGATCACATCGCCCATGTAATCCTCGGGCGTCGTCACCTCGACGGCCATCATCGGCTCAAGCAGGGCGGGGCTCGCCATCCGAGCCGCCTCCTTGAACACCATCCGGCCGGCCATCTTGAAGGCCATCTCGGAGGAGTCGACGTCATGGTAGGCACCGTCGCGCAGCGTCACCTTGATGTCGACCATCGGGTAGCCGGCGAGCACGCCAAACTCCATGGCCTCCTGGATACCCTCATCGACCGGCGGGATGTACTCGCGCGGGATGCGGCCACCGGTGACGGCATTCACGAACTCGTAGCCGCCGTCGCCCTCGCCGCCTGTGGGCTCCATGTCGATGATCACCTTCGCGAACTGCCCGGAGCCGCCCGTCTGCTTCTTGTGAACGTAGTCGACCTTCTGCACGGCCCTCCGGATGGTCTCGCGGTAGGCCACCTGCGGTTTGCCGACGTTCGCCTCAACGCGGAACTCACGCCGCATCCGGTCGACCAGCACCTCGAGGTGGAGCTCGCCCATCCCGGCGATGATCGTCTGGCCGGTCTCTTCATCTGAACGCACCTGGAACGTGGGGTCTTCCTCGGAGAGCCGCTGGATCGCGGTGCCGAGCTTCTCCTGGTCACCCTTCGACTTGGGCTCGATCGCCACCGAGATCACCGGGGCCGGGAACGTCATCGACTCGAGCACGACCGGCTTGGCCTGGTCGCATAGCGTCTCGCCGGTGGTGGTGTCCTTGAGCCCCATCACGGCCACGATGTGGCCGGCGCCGACCGACGCGATCTCTTCGCGCTTGTTTGCGTGCATCTGGTAGATCTTGCCGATGCGTTCCTTGCGACCCTTGGTCGGGTTGAGCACGGTCGTGCCGGTGTCAAGTCGGCCGGAGTAGACGCGTAGGTAGGTCAGCTTTCCTAGGTGTGGGTCGGCCATGATCTTGAAGGCGAGCGCAGCAAAAGGTTCTCCTTCGCTCGGCTGACGCTGGACGGAGATGCTCTCGTCCTTGACGTCGTGGCCTTCGACCCCGTCGATGTCCAGGGGAGACGGAAGGTATGCAACCACGGCGTCGAGCAGCGGCTGGATGCCCTTGTTCTTGAACGCGGTGCCGGTGAGGACCGGGGTGAGCTTGTCGGCGATCGTGGCACGACGGATCGCGGCCTGGAGCGCCTCGACCATGGGCTCCTCCCCCTCGAGGTAGAGCTCCATCATCTCGTCGTCGGCCTCGGCGATCGTCTCGAGCAGACGGTCGCGCCACTCACGAGCAGCGTCGGTGTGTGAGGCCGGAATCTCCTCGATCTCGTAGTCGTCACCCTTCGTGGTCTCACCGCGCCACGTCAACGCACGCATGCGGACCAGGTCTACGACACCGATGAAATCCCCTTCGGTGCCGATCGGGATCTGCAGCACCAGCGGCACCGCGCCGAGACGTGACTCGATCATCTCGACGCAGCGATGGAACTCCGCACCGGTTCGGTCGAGCTTGTTGACAAAGCACATGCGCGGAACGCGGTACTTGTTGGCCTGACGCCATACCGTCTCCGACTGCGGCTCGACGCCCGCAACTCCGTCGAAGACAGCCACCGCGCCGTCAAGCACGCGCAAGGAGCGCTCGACCTCGACGGTGAAGTCAACGTGGCCGGGAGTGTCGATGATGTTGATCGTGTGGTCTTTCCACGTGCATGTGGTCGCAGCGGACGTGATCGTGATGCCACGCTCCTGCTCCTGCTCCATCCAGTCCATGGTGGCTGCGCCCTCGTGGACCTCACCCATCTTGTAGTTGATACCGGTGTAAAAGAGGATGCGCTCGGTGGTCGTGGTCTTACCGGCATCGATGTGCGCCATGATGCCGATGTTGCGGACGCGACCAAGGTCGGTCGTGATCGTGGTTGCCACGGGGAACGCTTCCTCTCCAGGGTCAAGCTGTGGGGCAAAGTCAGTTTGTGCTGCCAACGCAGCGTCAGCGCCAGGGGGCGGATCGGCAGGCCCACCGCGCCGCACTGCGCCCCTACCAGCGGTAGTGCGCGAATGCCTTGTTTGAGTCGGCCATCTTGTGGGTGTCCTCGCGGCGTTTCACGGCGGCGCCGAGACCGTTGGACGCATCGAGCAGCTCGTTCATCAGCCGCTCCGACATCGTCTTCTCACGACGGGCCTGCGAGTACTGGACGAGCCAACGCAGCGCGAGAGTGGTGGATCGGCTCGGGCGGACCTCCACGGGCACCTGGTAGGTGGCGCCCCCGACGCGACGGCTGCGGACCTCGAGGGTCGGCTTCACGTTGTCGAGCGCGCGCTTGAGAGTGACAACGGGGTCGGTTCCGCTCTTGTCGCGGCAACCCTCAAGGGCGGTGTGCACGATGCGCTCGGCTACCTGCTTCTTGCCGGCGACGAGAACCTTGTTGATGAGCTGAGTGACCAACTGGCTGCCGTAGACCGGGTCGTTCTCGATCGGACGCTTCGGGGCGGGGCCCTTACGAGGCATTAGCTCTTCTCCTTCTTCGCGCCGTAACGGCTGCGAGCCTGCTTGCGGTTCTTGACACCTTGGGTGTCCAGCGAGCCGCGGATGATCTTGTAGCGCACACCCGGCAGGTCCTTCACCCGGCCACCGCGCACCAGCACGATCGAGTGCTCCTGCAAGTTGTGCCCGACGCCGGGGATGTACGCCGTCACCTCGATGCCGCTGGTCAGCCGCACCCGGGCGACCTTACGCAGAGCGGAGTTCGGCTTCTTCGGCGTGGTCGTGTAGACCCGCGTACACACGCCGCGCCGCTGAGGAGATCCCTTCAGGGCTGGCGTCTTCGTCTTCGACACCTTGTCCTGGCGGCCCTTGCGGACCAGCTGTTGGATGGTGGGCACCGCGTCGTTCTCTTTCCTGTCGGCTGTTACCTGAGTGATGCTCAAAGTGTGCCGCCCGCGTGATGGCCCCGCGCTCGGGCGTGTCGCCGTTGCTGAGGACACCCAGCCGGAACACCGTTCTCGTCTGGGTGGGTCATACGCAGACCTCGCGGCGTAATCGCGCACGAGAAGACCTGGGAACCTCCAGGCACAGTGCTCAAGATTACCGGGTGCACCGGGCAGGGTCAAAACGGATGCGTGTAGTGACGTTCGGCCAATACGCGGCTGGTCACGCTACGGCATGCTGGTCAACGTGCTGGAGATCCACGAACTGCAACCGGATGACTGGCGAATCTGGCGAAGGCTGCGACTAGACGCGCTCGCCGAGGCACCTTACGCCTTCGCCGCCCGCCTCGCTGACTGGCAAGGCGCGAACGACGTTGAAGAAAAATGGCGCAATCGGCTTGGCATGCCTGGGTCGTTCAACGTTGCTGCCGTGCTCGACAGCCAACCAGTCGCTATGGCTAGCGGTGTTTCCGCCACCGATGACAGTGCGATCGAAGTCATCTCGATGTGGGTCGCTCCAGCCGCACGAGGGCGAGGCGTTGGAGACGCGCTGGTGCACGAGGTAGAGCGATGGGGAAGGGACGTGGGCGCCTACACTTTGCGTCTGCGTGTGGCGGAGGGCAATCGCGCCGCCTCCGAGCTGTACCAGCGCAATGGATTCCGTCATACTGGCGAGTTCGGCGACGTGATGCCTGACGGGATTTCGCGCGAACGCGTCATGGCGAAGCGGCTTCAGCCCTTTGCTGCTTCGAACTGAAGCACTTACCCAATGGAGAAGGAGTGCCCGCTCAGCAGCCTTCGTCGCAGTGAGTGACCTAGCCGAGGCACTCGCAGGACGCGTCAGGCGGGCCCCTGTTCGCGGACGACCTTGACGTTCTCCATCGCCGTACGCAGCTCGTTCAACCATTCCTCGCTGTGCTCGCCGACCAGGCGCACGCACCACTTCAGTGCGTCGGCCCGCGACCGCGCCACGCCTGCTTCGACGAGGGTGTCGAGGACCCGGCGCTGCGGCTGCCGCAGGCGTGTCATCACCGGCACGGCCAGGTGCGTGAACAAGGCCGTGTGATCTCCGATCGCGGCGCCCCAAGCCACCTTGCGCTCGAAGCGGCTCTCGGCTTCGCGCGCGATGACCATGCGCTCCCTGCGCGTCTCCTCGCGCCACGCCGAGATACGGCCGGCAGCGGCCTCAGCCTGCTCTGCCGGGGCAGCGCTGTCGCCGAGCTCGACCGGCTCGAGCGTGATGACGACCGTGATCTCCTCGCGGTCGATGTCGATCCTTGCTGGGGTGCCCGTCCAGGCTGCGTGCAGCCGACCGGCGAACCAGGCCTGAATGCTTTGCTCAGTGTGGGGAGTAATCATGTAATTAAGATTACTACATTAGCTCACGGATGCAAGCGCTCTCGTCAGGCAGCGTCAGGGCGTACCGCACCACCTGAGCGGCGGCAAAGTCGGGACGCAGCACGTTCTCGAGCGGCCACCAGGCCACCTTGTCCGTCGTGCCGTCGATCTCGACGACTCGCGGCTCATGGGCCGAGGTGACCGTGGCAGCGAAGATCAGATGAACCGAGTGGAAGTCCTCGAGCACGCCGTGCGGTGACAGCCCGGTGAAGCGACGGGAGAAGACGCCGATCACGCGGCCGAGGTCGACGTTTAGACCGGTCTCCTCCAGCACTTCACGACGCAGCGAGTCCTCGGGATGCTCCCCGTGTTCAACACCACCTCCGGGTAATGTCCACGTGCCCGCGGTGCCGTACCCCGTCCCGGCGATACGGGCCAGCAAGATCTCGTCGCCTCGCCGCAGCAACGCCCGGGCCGCGAGGCGCTGGGTCGGTACCGGCGCGGCGTTGTCGGCGTCAGCCATCCACGTCAACCCTTCAGGTGGAGGCCCAGCGGCCCTTTGCTGAGCTCCAGCCGCCGGCGCTGGAACGGCCCCGTCCCCTGGTCGGGCCGCTGCTGAACGGTTGTAGGCGTTTGCCCGTATGACGGATGGGAGCCCTGCGGACCCACCGGGTACGCCGGACCGGAGCCGCCGCGTGACGAGCGTCCGACCTGTGCTCCGAGACTGCCTACTGCCACCAGCGTGCCCACGACCGCAAAGCCGATCGCCCAGCGCATCGGGTGGTCGATCGCGGTGAAGCCCGCACCAGATGCCACGACGGCGGTCACGCCGATCAGGGACAGGACGAGGAGCCCGCGGTAGGAGGTGTAGACGAAAGCTGCGACGAGACCGAGGCCGACGACGACACCCAGGAACATCGCGATCCGGATATCGGTGCGGATGTCGTCAGGGCTCAACTGTGGTCCGGAGTTGGCCGGATCAAGGCTCACGTCCGTCGAGATCCGGGTGAAGATGCCGACGAATCCGAGGGTGAGGATCGTGAACCACATGGCGGCCAGGGCGATGCCGCCGCCCAGCATGGTGGTCAGAGTGCGGCAGGGGAAAGCCCAGCCAGCCGCGACAACGACGAGTCCATAGGCCAGCACGAGCATGCCGACCGTCATGACCGTGCCAGTGCCGAGCTCGTCGCCATCGAGGAGATCGGACAGCAGCTGCCCCACCAACAACAGACCGCCGAGAACAGCGACGGGCACGAAGGCCAGACCGTTGAGATACCAGAAGCCGGCGATGCCAGCGGCGAGCAGCACGACGGCGCTGAGGTAGACCAGCGCGCTCTGGTCCCAGGTCGAGGTGAGCGTAGACGCCAGGCTCAGCAGCGCGAGTGCCGCCAACGCTGACGTGACAAGTCCTGCGTACGGCCGCCGTGCCAACAGCAGGTGATTCGCGGCCGCGGCCGCTGCCAGCACCACGGTGATCGCGACCATGATTGTGAACGCCTTGCCGTTGAAGCCCGACGAGCCGGCATCCCCGTTGAGCGTCTGTCGTAGCGGTTCACGGGCGTGCGTGGATGCCACGGCGAGGGCGGCCACCAGCAAGACGGCTCCGAAGACGACCAAGCCTGCCCACCCGCGGGACCGCTCCCAGCCCGGTGCCTCAGCCGGCTCAGTCCGCGCACCAACACTGGACTCGGCGCTCACGGCACGGAAGACCTCGTCTGCCTGCCGCGGACTCAGCACCTGACGCTGAACGAGCGGGTTGAGCGAGTCGAAGAGGTGGTTACCTGGCATGGGCTCATGGGTCATGCGTTTCTCCTATGTCAAGCCGCAGCCGGGAGGCACGTCCCGGTCGCGCTCGAGGGGTTGGTTTGCTGGTCGGTCTTGAGGGTGTTGAACACGACGCGGGAGAGGCGTCGATTCAAGCAGCGCAGGGCCTCGGTCTCACACCCCATCCTCCCCGACGGGTGGCTTGTCCTGCCAGACAGGGATCGACCTCAGCCACGCCGGGACAGGCGAAAAGGCGGCCACCTTGGTGGGTGACCGCCCCTCGGATGCTGTGCTGCCTCGAGTCAGTTCTGGTAGGAACCGAACCCGAAGTCGTCCAGCGCGACCGCCTGACCCGTCGACTGCCCGAAGTCGTAGTCGTAGGTGTCGTAGTCGATCGAGTACGCCTGTGCCCGCGCTTCCTCGGTGGGCTCGACGCGGATGTTGCGGTAGCGCTCCAGCCCGGTACCTGCCGGGATGAGCTTGCCCAAAATAACGTTCTCCTTGAGCCCGAGCAGCGAGTCGGACTTGCCGTGGATCGCTGCGTCGGTGAGGACGCGGGTGGTCTCCTGGAAGGACGCTGCCGACAGCCAGGACTCGGTGGCCAGCGACGCCTTCGTGATGCCCATGAGGACCGGACGACCAGAGGCAGGCGTGCCGCCCTCGGCCACCACACGGCGGTTCTCCGTCTCGAACCGGATGCGTTCGACGAGCTCGCCGGGCAGCAGGTTCGAGTCGCCGCTCTCGATCACTGTGACCCGGCGAAGCATCTGCCGGATGATGATCTCGATGTGCTTGTCGTGGATGGCCACTGCCTGACGACGGTAGACCTCTTGGACCTGGTCGACGAGGTGCTCCTGCGTCTTGCGAGGACCGAGCACGCGAAGGACATCTGCGGGGTCGGCCTTGCCGATGGTCATCTGCTGGCCGACCTCGACGTGCGAGCCTTCCTCGACCAGCAGGCGGGTGCGCTTGCTGACGGGGAACTCGACCTCCTCGGAGCCGTCATCGGGCACCACGACGATCTTGCGCGTCTTGTCGGTGTCCTCGATGCGCACCCGACCGGCCGACTCCGAGATCGGAGCCTTGCCCTTGGGTTGACGCGCCTCGAACAGCTCCACCACACGAGGCAGACCTTCAGTGATGTCGTCAGCCGACGCCACACCGCCGGTGTGGAACGTGCGCATCGTCAGCTGCGTGCCGGGCTCGCCGATCGACTGCGCAGCAATGATCCCGACTGCCTCACCGATGTCGACGAGCTTGCCGGTCGCCAGCGAACGGCCGTAGCACTTCGCGCAGGTCCCGGTCTTGGCGTCGCAGGTGAGCACCGAGCGGACCTTGACCTCGTGGATCCCGGCCTCGACGAGCCTGCTGATGAGCACGTCGCCGATGTCGTCGCCACCTTTGGCGAGCACGTCGCCCGACTCCGGGTGCTCGACGTCGACCGCCAGGTTGCGGGCGTACGCCGACGTCTCGACGTATTCGTCCTTGGTCACGACGCCGCTGTCGAGCTTGACGCCGATGATCTTGGTCAGCCCGCGCTCGGTGCCGCAGTCGTCCTCACGGATGATGACGTCCTGCGACACGTCGACGAGACGACGCGTGAGGTAGCCCGAGTCCGCCGTCCGCAGCGCGGTGTCGGCCAGGCCCTTGCGGGCGCCGTGCGTCGAGATGAAGTACTCGAGCACGGACAGACCCTCGCGAAAGTTCGCCTTGATCGGCCGCGGAATGATCTCACCCTTCGGGTTGGCGACCAGACCACGCATACCGGCGATCTGGCGCACCTGGGTCATGTTTCCGCGGGCGCCCGAGTTGACGATCATGTAGATCGGGTTGGTCTTCTCGAACGTCGCTTCCATGGACTTGGCGACGTCGATCGTGGCGGTGTTCCAGATCTCGATGAGCTCCTGCCGGCGCTCCTCGTCGGTGATCAGACCACGCTCATACTGCTGCTGGACCTTGGCCGCCATCAGCTCGAACTTGGCCATGATCTCCGGCTTGTCGGCCGGCGTCACGACGTCCTCGATGGAGATGGTCACCCCCGAGCGGGTGGCCCAGTAGAAGCCGGTGTCCTTCAGAGCGTCAAGAGCCGTGGCCACCTCGACCTTGGTGTAGCGCTCAGCGAGGTCGTTGACGATGATGCCGAGCTGCTTCTTCCCGACTTCACCGTTGACGTAGGCGTAGTTGAAGGGCAACGCCTCGTTGAAGATCGCGCGTCCCAGCGTGGTGTCGATCGTCAGCGCCTGGCCAGGCTCCCAGCCCTCGGGGGTCTGGTATCCAAGCTCGGGCTCGATGTCTGCGAACCTGAGCTTGATCTTGCTCTGAAGGGTGATCTCCTTGCGGTCGAAGGCCATTTGCGCTTCGGCGATTGACGCGAACGACCGCCCCTCGCCGGCATGACCGTCACGGTCGAGGGTGAGGAAGTAGATGCCGATGATCATGTCCTGCGTCGGCATCGTGACCGGGCGACCATCGGCCGGCTTCAAGATGTTGTTGGTCGACAGCATCAGGATGCGAGCCTCGGCCTGCGCCTCAGCGGATAGCGGCAGGTGCACGGCCATCTGGTCGCCGTCGAAGTCAGCGTTGAACGCTGAGCAGACGAGCGGGTGGATCTGGATGGCCTTGCCCTCGATCAGCTGCGGCTCGAATGCCTGGATACCAAGGCGGTGCAGTGTAGGCGCACGGTTCAGCAGAACCGGGTGCTCGGTGATGACCTCTTCGAGGACATCCCAGACGACCGGGCGGCTCCGTTCGACCATCCGCTTGGCGCTCTTGATGTTCTGCGCGTGATTGAGGTCGACGAGCCGTTTCATCACGAAGGGCTTGAACAGCTCGAGCGCCATCTGCTTGGGCAGACCGCACTGGTGCAGCTTGAGCTGCGGGCCGACCACGATGACCGAGCGGCCGGAGTAGTCGACGCGCTTGCCGAGCAGGTTCTGACGGAAGCGGCCTTGTTTGCCCTTGAGCATGTCGGACAACGACTTGAGCGGCCGGTTGCCCGGGCCGGTGACGGGCCGGCCGCGGCGGCCGTTGTCGAATAGCGAGTCGACGGCCTCCTGCAGCATCCGCTTCTCGTTGTTGACGATGATCTCGGGCGCGCCCAGGTCAAGCAGACGCTTCAACCGGTTGTTGCGGTTGATGACGCGACGGTAGAGGTCGTTCAGGTCGGACGTGGCGAAGCGACCACCGTCGAGCTGCACCATCGGGCGCAGGTCCGGCGGAATCACCGGGACACAGTCCAGCACCATGCCCTCGGGGCTGTTGGTGGTCGTGAGGAACGCCGACACCACCTTGAGCCGCTTGAGCGCGCGCGTCTTGCGCTGCCCCTTGCCTGTGCTGATGGTCTCGCGCAGAGACGCCGCCTCGGCAACGAGGTCGAAGGATTGCAGCCGCTTCTGAATCGCCTCGGCGCCCATCGCGCCTTCGAAGTACTGCCCGAAGCGGAGCCTCATCTCGCGATAGAGGATCTCGTCGCCCATCAGATCCTGGACCTTGAGCGTGCGGAACGTGTCCCACACCTCCTCGATGCGGTCCAGCTCTCTCTGGGAGCGGTCGCGGATCTGCTTCAGCTCGCGCTCCGCGCCTTCCTTGACCTTGCGCTTGGCGTCGGCCTTGGCACCCTCAGCTTCGAGGGCACCCAGGTCCTCCTCGAACTTGGCCATCCGAGTGGCCACGTCGGAGTCCCTGCGCTGCTCGAGCTGCTTGCGCTCGACATCGATCTTTCCTTCGAGCGAGGGCAGGTCCTGGTGACGTGTGTCCTCGTCGACGGCGGTGATCATGTATGCCGCAAAGTAGATGACCTTCTCGAGGTCCTTCGGGGCGAGGTCCAGCAGGTAGCCCAGCCGACTCGGCACACCCTTGAAGTACCAGATGTGCGTGACCGGGGCAGCGAGCTCGATGTGACCCATGCGCTCACGGCGCACCTTGGAACGCGTGACTTCGACGCCACAACGCTCGCAGATGATGCCCTTGAAACGCACGCGCTTGTACTTACCGCAGTAGCACTCCCAGTCCCGGGTCGGGCCGAAGATCTTCTCGCAGAAGAGTCCGTCGCGCTCCGGCTTGAGGGTGCGGTAGTTGATGGTCTCGGGCTTCTTGACCTCGCCGTGGCTCCACTGACGGATGTCGTCCGCGGTGGCCAGACCGATGCGAAGCTCGTCGAAGAAGTTGACGTCTAGCAAGACTTGTCCTTCGTCTGGTTCTGCGTGGTGGTGATCCTCATTCAGATCAGTGCTTGATCCAAGCTTGCGATCATTGGAGTTCTCTCAGACTTCCTCGACGCTGCTGACGCCTTCGTTGGGACGGCGTGCCAGGTCGATTCCCAGCTCCTCCGCTGCCCGGAACACGTCCTCGTCGGTGTCGCGCATGTCCATGGCGACGCCGTCGCTGGAGAGCACCTCGACATTGAGGCAGAGCGACTGCATCTCCTTGACCAGCACCTTGAACGACTCGGGGATCCCCGGCTCGGGGATGTTCTCGCCCTTGACGATGGCCTCATAGACCTTGACTCGGCCGAGAATGTCGTCGGACTTGATGGTCAACAGCTCCTGCAAGGCGTAGGCGGCGCCATATGCTTCTAGCGCCCATACCTCCATCTCGCCGAACCGCTGTCCGCCGAATTGAGCCTTACCTCCGAGCGGCTGCTGTGTGATCATCGAGTAGGGCCCTGTCGAACGAGCGTGAATCTTGTCATCGACCAGGTGGTTGAGCTTGATGATGTAGGTGTAGCCGACCGAGACCGGAGCCGGGAACGGCTCGCCGGTGCGTCCGTCGAA
>JAABUR0100003691.1_pt1 | contig 21212 bp, 19 predicted proteins | sample 5560091 | NCBI WGS metagenome assembly JAABUR01 (sample SAMN10711879, study PRJNA513375) | rock metagenome | isolation source: Antarctica rocks | place: Antarctica: Victoria Land, University Valley sud
TGCTGAACAAAACCATTGACTTTCTTAGCTCACTCAGTCTCCATTACCCTAGCTATCGATGCCCTGCTTTTGAGAAAGATCTTAGCAGCCAAGGGGCCCTGGTGAGATAATGATACGTAGTCAAATAACTCGATCAGCGTTTCAGTCTGACTTGAAAATAATCCGCCGCCTCATTCGAATGAGCTATCGACACTTATCTGGGAATGTGCGCCGTGGTGCAGCGTACGCCATTCATAGCGTACCCCTGTGTCGTGCACGCCTGTTGTAGCGCCAACCCATCTATCCTGAAAATCCTGAGTGATCGAAGTGACGGTCAATCACATGGGAGATGCTACCTACCTTACCTACCCACCCACCTAGGCAATGCTAGGAGAAGCGTACGCCCGTGTAGTTAGTGCACGCTTGTCAGCGCAAGCCATTCGCAGCGTCACCCCTTCCGGAACGTCCGCCATTTCGCAACGTATGCCTTGTGTACTTGTAGGCTGTAGCCGCACGCCCGTTATAGCAGCATACATACGCCTATTTTGCACCGCAGGCCTGTGTACCTAGCGTTCCTGCCATCCACGCATCCCCATTCCTAGCTTTTGCATACCTTAGCTATGTATGTTGGGCCCACAAGCAGAAAGCTCTCTTTAAAAAAAAGATCAGCCGTCCGTCATGATGACACACAACATTCTTTCATGCGTGCAGGGGCGGGTTTTGACTTATGTAGAAGCCAGCTATGAGTTCTTGACGTACTGTAAGACGTTTTAGGGAGGTTGGCTGGTAGTCAGTCGTTATAGTGTAAGTACTGTATGTATATCTCTTTTCTCGTTATGTATGTACAGTATGTAGAGCATCGTTCGTGATAAAACCGGCATGCGACTCCCGGCCAAAAACCCATTTTCACACATGCGCTCGAACTTTATGTGTACTGTATAATCTCCTATAATATTTCCGTTTTCGATACTGTGCTAAGTTTCTAAATTGGCTCGCTGCAACAAGGTAGATAGCATAGCATACGTTGAGACTACTCCTTTTCAACGCAGTTCATCGCTTCTTGGCCTCGATCACAGCCTCGGACACGCCGTCTGTTCGCCAGATCTTCCTGATCTCCAGTCCCACCGAGTCGAGCAGAGCTTTCCATTGGCTCTCGCTTCGTTCCATGCCGGAGAGGAGCATCAGCATGAACATGTCTTCGGACGCGCCGGCTAAAGGAGCACCGACGTCCGGAAGGACCCAATCGTCGATGAGGAGGGAGGACTCGGGGCTCATGGCTGCGACGGTGTTGCCGAGCAGTCGCTGGCAGTCTGCGTCGTCGAAATCGTGGCAGACGGCCTTGAAGAAATACGCTCGAGCGCCTGAAGCGGGCGGGGTTAGTGAATTGCAAATGCGCCCGTTTCAGATCGCACGTATCTGGGACTTTACCTTTGATGGGTTGGGGAGTAAAGAAATCATATCCGATCCTCTCGATGCCTTCTGGAGGAACAGGGGAAGAAGCCAGTGTCTCGGGCAAGTCTTCGACCACGCAGCGACCTTTGATGTGTGGGTTTTTGGTTCGAAAACTCGCAGCGTCGTATCCCGTGTTGCCCCCAACATCAACCAACAGAGGTGGCTCCTGCGATTGTTGATAACCTGTAACGTCCAGCTCAGTTGCTGCTGGATAAATCTCATGCCAGGGCATTCGCAGCCCGGTCCGGCGTGCAGGCATGTATCCATCAAATGCCAGCTTTAGTGCAGGATCTCCACGCATCATCTCCCATTGATTGATCGAATGGGTCCATATAAACGGGCTCTTCTCGCCCTTGCTGTGGTCCGGGAATTGAGTGAATTGGTTGTTTTTCCAGAGGGAAAAGATGTTGCTAGCGATGGGAAGTACCCATCTTGTACTGTTGAATCGATCAGATGAAAGGGTCCTTGCAAGCGGGGGTTTTATTTCATACATCAAACGAAACCCATCAGCTTGTCCAGGTTTCCCCAGCCATTCGGATATCGCGTTACTCTTATACAGACTCGGGCCAACTTCATCGAACACGTTAACGGCGGTAAGGATTCTCATGAAACGTGCTTTGCATGTTAGAGCGTATCCACCACCGCGCTCGAAGACCACTTACTAATTAGAAGCGGCTCCGCCTTGGTCTTCTCTGCCAGCTCTTGCACCGAAAGCGGCTTCCCGCCGTTCTCCACCAGAGCCTGCAGCACTCCCGATTCGACAGCGAGAAGAGTACTGATGTATTCTACTGGCTATTGCATGGCCGTTAAGCTTCGATCGAAAGTGGGCAGGTAGTACATGATCTCGTACTTGATGTCTCATTCTCGCTACGTAGTGTGCCGGACCTTCCACTGCGACTTGAAGGCGCTGGATTGCTTCCACGAATTCCCCTTGAGGGACCGAGCCATGGCTAGTCTGACGCTCCGCCAGTTCCGAAACTCTCTTGGCCAAGCTCCGAATGGAGTTTTGTTCGGTTTGCTCCATGGATGCAACGAGAGCAGAATCAGGGGCTCAATGCAATCAATGCGTTGCGTCGAGAGCTCAATCACGAGACGGCCGTGGCTCTTTAAATAAATGTCATCACAAGTGTTTTCCATCACCGCCCACGCCCACGGCTGCCCGTAGGCGGAACAATCCAACCCTCGCCCTTTTACAATCGGCAATCGATTCAAGCCGAGCTCTGATGCTCGGCAGTCTATCCAATCGGACCCCTCGAACTGCGGTTTATTAGCACCTGTCTGATCGCGGAACCGAGAAAGGTTAATTATCCGAAATCCGAATCTGACCATTAATAAGGTTCCAGCTCAGGCTTACCCCGTGATCGCACCTCTTTGTCGCACTACCCACCTCGCCGTCGACCCCCTTGAGTCCTTCCACAAGGAGCTACCAACTTTCGTCGCCACGCATCCACATTGGCACTGCACGTCGGCGTTTGGCTACGGTACCTTATATTCACTGCGGCTAGCCTGACACGATCTAAGAACGATGATACATAGCAAAACCGGCTCTCGGATTCAATGGAGAAACAAACAGTGCGTACGATGATGCTGGGGACTGGGAATCGGAGGCCATCGAGGAATAGAATTCTACGTAAGGTACCTTACTGGGCCTCCAATCGCGGTGCAGATTACCGCGACCAGCGTTGACAGGGGCCCGCTGGCGTGGGGGGGGGGACCCTGCCATGCCTGCCCCACCGTAAGGTACGGAGTACCTTATGTAGAATAGTGCGGAAGTATTCCGTACTGTGAAGTACTCCAGCCTTGCTGCTCTGCAAACGGGCTAGCGCATCGATATCGTGCTAACCGTATCAAGCTAAGCGCGCTTTATTCTCCGAGTGCGTCCCTGGGTGATGCTAGGCGCTAGTAGTATAGTACATCCCTTACTCCTAGGCTACCTTACCTTGGCGCGCCCAGAACTCTCTGACAGCGGGTAGGAACCAGTACAGTAACCATACCAAGAACATAAGAAACGTAGAGGCTTTACAGTACCTTACCTTACGTTCTTACAGTAGACCATCTTAAACTGGAATAAACGTCATGGAAGGCACGGGGCATGTTGTCATGCATTGCTCAACGATCTGCAACCATCCAACCGGAGCCTTCGGAGAGCCTTAACATCCGAGGTGTTGATAAGCAATCGGATTTCACTAGAGAAAACACTTAAGCGGTCTCCCCCAGCCATGTACCTAACTTGGACTCACACACAACACCAAGATCGCTCAATTCCCTCCTCTACCTGCTCCGACAAGGAACAGCTTCGTCGAGATCGCTTCGCCACAAGATATCAAGCCAGCTCCTTTGCGAAGGCATGGTACAGTCCACTTCCACTCGGGGTACTGGCTCCTCTGCACCTACCGCGAATGATTCGCAAATTGAGTTGACCAAGTATCCGGAAGGCGGAGGTCTTCCTCTGAAAGAGGATGGCGCAGATGGACCTCGCAAAGATTCCAATCCATTCCACTCTCTTGCTCGCGAGATTTTATTCGTCGGCGTCGTGTGCGTCGCTCAACTCTCAACTCAGATTTCTCTGGGCCAGACTCTGAACCTCGTTCATATCATTGGAGACCATTTCAACACGAAGAACCCGGGAACACTCAGCTGGTTCATCGCAGGCTATTCTCTAACAGTTGGCTCCTTCATTCTCTTATTTGGGCGCTTTGGAGATTATTTTGGCTACAAGAGACTTTTCATAATCGGGCTATGTTGGTTTTCGCTATGGTCGATGGTTGCCGGGGTCAGCAACTATTCGAATTATGTCCTTTTTATTTTTGCTCGCGTGATCCAAGGTAAGTGGTCTACTCCATTCGAGTGCGTCAGTCTCTCACGGCTCGATACTAGGCATTGGTCCAGCCATGTGTCTTCCCAATGCTGTTGCTCTTCTAGGCACCACTTATCCTCCAGGGCTGCGAAAGAACCTTGTATTCGCTGTGTTTGGCGCCGTTGCCCCCGGAGGCGCTGTAATTGGAGCTGTCTTTGGAGGCATCTTCCAGAAGAATTGGCCATGGGCCTTTTATAGCCTTGCGCTCGTCCTTGCAACAGCAGCAATCGTTAGCTACTTGGTCATACCCAATCGGGTATCCGAGACCGTGGATAACAAGAAGCTCAGTCTCTGGCAGCTGTTAGAAACATTAGACGTACTAGGAGGATCTGTTGGAATCATTGCACTTGCTTTGATCAACTTTGCATGGAACCAAGCCCCAGCCACTTCATGGGCCGAGCCCGCTGTCATCACGACTCTGATACTGGGCATATGTCTTGTTGTGGTCTTCTTCCTAATCGAGACTCGGGTCTCATCTTCACCACTTGTTCCCTTGGATGTCATTAGCTGTGATATAGGCTTCGTGATAGCGTGTGTTAGCTGTGGATGGGCGACTTTCGGAATCTGGATCTATTATTCTTTCCAATTTTTTCAGCAGATCCGAGGCAGCGGTCCTTTACTTACGTCTGCCTACTATGTTCCTGCGGCCATATCCGGTGCACTTGCCTCCATCATTACTGGTCTACTTCTTCAGGTTCTTCACCCAGCTTGGGTCATGGCATTGTCACTCACCTCATTCACCATCGCGCCTGTGCTCGTTGCTACGGCACCTGTACTTCAGACTTACTGGGCTCAGACATTTGTGAGCATGATATTCATAACATGGGGTATCGATATGAGCTTTCCTGCTGCCACGATTATCATGAGCAATGCGGTGAAGCCTGAACATCAGGGAATCGCAGCCAGTCTGATCATGACGTAAGTCAAAACGAACGATGAGTCCACATCGTGCTTTGTTTCGGGACGCTGACGTGGAAGTTCTAGCGTCGTCAATTATAGCATCTCCATAGGCCTCGGATTCGCGGGCACTGTCGAGTCGCAGGTAAGCGGAGGTGACCTACTGAAAGGCTATAGGGGCGCTTTGTACATGGGCATTGGCTTGGCGGGCCTTGGTCTATGCCTGAGTCTCTTGTTTACCTATCTCCGTGTATACCGGTCTTCCTAAGATTCAAACAATGCAGTCCATCGGAAAGCTCGATACATTCGTTACTTTGCTCGGCCCACAGGGCAAACCGTTCTGCTCTTGAAGAGAGCGTTTGAGGCGTACCGAGCATTGGCGAAGCCTGAACAACGTAAGTGTTACTCTTGATGATTGCAATGCCCGGATATCAGCTCGACTGACTTTGATGGGTAGTTCAACATCAACCGAGGCATGCTTGGTTTGATTTCAGCTTGCGTCTAAGATATCCAGATTTGTTGTGTACTGCGACTAGAGAAGGGCGCAACAGGCGTGGAACACTGTAGTCTAGACCTCGACATCGGAGAGGTTGAAAGCATGCAGTTACTTGAGCTGCCAACGTGGACTGGTATGGTCGAGGGAATGTGTACTAGCAGAAGCGACAGCGAACATCGACTCATGCCGGTCAGTAACTGGCATTGATCGAGCATCGAGCACCCTTTTTTCAAATCAAGCATCACAGCGGTTTTTACTTCACAAGATCGATTCCGAATTATCCTTTTGACCAAAGTAGTCGTGCTCATCCGTTCTTGGGACCGAGCAAGCTACAAGCTGCAGGCTTTCAAGCAGCAGCAGGTTAGGATTCAGGATTTGATGTCCGTATTTGAGCTTTCTTCTGGAGGTGTCTGATATTGAATGCAAGGGACAGTTGCAGGCAGAGAGAGCCCTACCTTGCCTGCCAATCGGCGTCGGGACCCTCTCGGCCTGACAGAGCCAGCCCTCCCACTTTCCTCACGCGCATTTCAACGAAAGTAAACAAAGCGAAATTATTGCCCTTGGCAGCCTGGTCTTCTCCAACGCAATCACAGCGCAGTACATTACTTGCATGCCTGCACTATATCGATTCTAGCAGCATACTAGAGTATGAAGGAGGAGAAGGCCGCCGCGCAGCAGAAAGAGCTCAAAGATTCATTAGAGGCCGCAGAAGCGAAGAACAAAGACTTGCTCAACGAACTTAAGTCATTGCGCGCTGCCAGCAAGGAGCCGGGCCTTACTGAAGTCCACAGTATGAGACGAAGACACCATGCATGACCTTGGCCGATCGAAACCAGCACAAGTGCCCACGCCACCGGCATCCAACGAAGAGATTCAAAGGCTAGTCCCGAGGTGAGTACCGGAGAATAAAGTCCGCTACAAAGGATAGAGAATACACTTTCGAGCTCCAAAAAGTCTCAGAATTTGAAACCTTCTGCAGCGCCGCTACAGCCTTCTCAAGACCCTCCCTCAGCAGCTGCACATTCTGCTTCGCGGCAGATCAGCACTTCCGACATCTGAATGTCCACAATAGACGACAACGCTAGTAAAACGGGGCGGAGCCCAGAGGGAGATCGTGCCCTGTCACCGATCAACGGCAACTCGTCAGCAGCAGAGATTACGGAAAAGCAAGCTCATCTGCAAAAATCGATTGAGCACATGAATGAGATCAATCGCATCAGAGATCTATCTGTCCTCAATAGGGCGAGCAGCCTTAGCTCACTTCCGCCCTCTCGAGCGGAAGCTGCCAAACGGCGGTTGATGGAGAAGGCGGCTGAAAGGAGGTTGTCAGCGGGATATGGAGTGGAGAATAGAGCATCTCCAGCTGGACAATGAATGGCGCATGGTTTCTGTGCTCGACATCGTGAGCTACTGTGTATTCTCAGTTGTGGGCCATTGTTTGGGCTCGGTGACCCTTTCATCATCGCATTAGGTATTGCCATCTCAGTAGCTTCTCTGAGTGTGGAGAAGTTCCCCGCAAGATGGTTCGAGATTAGCAGGAGATTCTGTCTGTAATTTCTCCGTCGATCATCCAGCAACAGGAAACGGTTGTGTTTACCCCAGTATCTGCAGGGCAAATTAACAAAGATGTCGAGAGTACCGAGGAAGAGATGTACATAGGTGCAAATCTGTAAAGGAAAACTAGATTCGATTCCATATTGATCAAAAGAGCCTATGCTACATAAGGTATGATATCAGCTTTGTTTTCGCTTGTCTCGTATGTACAGTAGATCGCTGAGACTCTTCTTTGTTATGGAATGAAAGCTGTGGAAGGGTCTGTTTCTTCCGTACCACAAGTGTTTTATTTCGTGGCTACTTAGTAGTGTATTCTAGAGCTTGGTCGGCTACTCCACTCATCCCGTGTTTCCATCAGGACCGAAAGGGTCGTAGAAAATACTATACGGAATACTCTTCTGCTACCCGCTGGACGTGTTCTTTGTTCCTATTTGACTCTTACCTGCCAAGACCTTTCTCGCTCTCGTGACTCGTGAGGGAACAACCGCAGAGCCGCCGGAGGAAAGTCCGCGGCCACTTACGCGACTTTCTTGACATTGGTTTTTCGTTTTATAATTGTTACACCATTGTTGAGGTTAGCACGAAGCTCGAGGTGTGTTCAGGCCGTTTATAATTGCTCGCATCTATTCATCTATTCATGCTTACCATTTCTTCGGCGCATCTACCTTAGTACGCGAAAACACAGCACTGGCATCTCCTTGTTTCAAGCGCTGTTTAGCTTGGATACCGGTACGATCTGTAACTGGTGTCGCGCTGATGATGTTATCGAAAGCTTCATTATCCGCAATGTCTGAACCTGACTCTGCATCCGAGTCGACAGGTAGTTGTGCCGGTCGTATGATCTTTTCCGGTTGCTGTTTCTGGTCTGACGTCGGGTTGGAGAATGGTTTTGACTGCAAGACTCGCCGCCGTAGTTCGGCCATCTCCTCTTCGTCATCTGATTCTTCGGAAAGATCCATCGGGTCTTTCCCAATCTCGACTCCACCCTCAGCGTCCTCACCATCCTCACTGTTCTCCGCGTCCGAGTCGCCTTCACCATCATCTTCATTGTCCGAGTCAATCACTGGCCGCCTATTTGTATTACCACCTAGCCATATATCCTCATTGGAAGTCCCATTTCCATTTGCTCTGCTTTCAGAATATTCCCGCTCTATCTTTTGTAGCCAGACATTCTCGGCTTTCTTCACGTCCTCTTCGTTGGTACAAGCGGCGTATCGCTTTAGGAGTTGCGAATTGATCTCGAGGAAAGGCTCGCCATAGGAGAAATGTTTTAATACTTCATGCGCCCAGTCTTCGTGTCCACAAATGAAGAAACAGGCTGCCAAAGCTTCTGCGCAGTTCAGCCGCCAGGGTCTTCCATAGTTGACAGAGTTGGCTGCGACCAAGTATGGCACTACAATAGTCAACGCTTTAATTTCATGCATTCGTTGTCAGATCTCACATAGTCTCTCGCATTTTCCCCCAATCTTCGCCCAAGGGACCTCTTTCACTCGAACCCATGAGCACTCCACCACAGCTGCACCGTATTGCTCCAGAAGTTCTTTATCTGCGGGTGAAACTACTCTCTTTGCATTCGGTCTTTAGTTACTGCGTTAGCAATTCAGTATGAAGCAAATTAGGCAAATCAGTACTTACGAGATAACAACCCCAGAGAACTTCTGGCCCACGGACAACTCTCGCATTAGTCCAAAATGCATCAGGCGTTTGCCAGAACATCGCTTAGGATCGCAGTGATCAAGGTCCCAGCAAGCGGCCTTGAAAGGAGGTCTCCCAGTGCTACCAGGGTCGTCATCATTGTGAGTAGTGGGGCGGTGGCGGGCGGTACTGGAATACTTCTTGCCTTTTGCGTCTTTCTTGTGGCGGACCATACTCACTGCTCTGAGTCCGATATGGATAGTAGCTACGTTATTTATCCGATTTGCGAGCACCGACTCCAAAAGTGTTGGAGAGTACCTTCTAATAGGTAAAAGTAGATGTAGTGGGGTTGTGATGCTCTACGTAAATGACATGCGTTGAAGACGGCGGGCCGCGCCAATCCCGCTCCGCCAATCGCGGAATTTCCAAATCTATCTACCTGGCTGATTCCACTACCAGGCTCCAAGAATATCCCCCATAAATTTGGCAACTTACGATTTTGAGGCAACCTGGGATCCAGCCTTCATTTGCACATCCATACAACTCCTTGGCTGAACGGTTTAATGGAAGCCGCTTCGGCGCGGTACGCTGCCAGGGATCGCTTTGGGGCTTTTGGGGAGCCCGTGCAAACGCCGTTACAGCGATACATCCGTATGTCTCACACCAGGGTGCAGCGCACCTGAAGAAGCTGATTTGCCTTTCTAGAAAATGCAGTGGACCCCCAGAACTTCGAGCCTAACCTCGCCCTAAACTTGGAGATATCCGACATCATAAATTCGAAAAAGGGCAATGCGTGAGCGGAAGCTCCATCTAGAATCGAAGGTGTCGCTAATACCATAGCAGACCCCGGGAAGCTGCCGTAGCTATTGTCAACTATGTCAATCATAGGAACCCCAATGTATCCCTACTAGCCCTCTCGGTACGATGCTCACCATCTGGTGATATGGGCACTCGCACTTACCTTTTGCTAGCTCTTAGACATATGCGTTAAAAACTGCGGATACCCTTTTCACCTTCAGATCAGTACCAAAGAATTCCTCAACGAACTTGTGCGACGGTTCCCCGAGAGGCCGCCAATACGGCCTTCACGGGTGCAGCTGAAGATTTTAGAAGCAATTGAAGAATGGAGGCAGACAATATGTCTGACTTCGAGATACAAGGAAGATCTTGGGTTTATTCGGGACATGCACCGTCTGCTGAGTTATAAGGGTTACATTTTTCCAGACGTTCGGAGGGAAGATGCGGCTGTACTCAATCCAAGCGACGTATGTCCGTCCTTCTGGAAGCCAGTAGCGGCGATGTTCTAACAAGTCTCAGAATCTCCAATCGGCGGATGAAATGGAGGAAGAAGAGAAGGCGGCACAATCAGCCAAACTGCAGGAGCTCATACGGCGAGGTCAGCCAGAGGATCTACAAGAAGCAAATCGCCTCATGAAGGTTATGGCAGGTTATGACACAAGACACAAGACGGACTACAGAGCAAAAGCTGCAGAAGAGGTGGGAAAGATTCAGCAAAAGGCTAGATTATTGGAGGAAAGACTACAGAACTTCAAACCAGGGGATGTAATCGCAGATGGTGATATCTTTGAGGTTGACTTGCTTTCGTGATCTTGGTTTCTTGAGTATTGACATTTCTTCAGGAGCTTGCCAACGCTTTGCAGAGCGCACAACCTAAAATTCAGAAGATGTGCGAGGAGGAGTCTGATGATTCTGAAGCTGTTGCAAAGTTACTTGAGATCAACGATAGTATTCATCGGACTGTCGAAAGGTATAAGCTCATAAAGAAAGGCGATGTGGACGCTGCTTCAAGAATCCCCAAGGGCACTCTTGGAACTTCTACTGGAGTCAGCAAGACGGCCGATAATGAGCTTTCCCTCATTGATTTCAGTGGAGACCCCGAACCCGTTCAATCCGCAGGTATAAGCACGGATAATAATAGTGTTCAGAGCACCGAGTCATTAGAGGATGACCTTTTAGGTTTGTCGTTCCAGGATAAGAGTTATGGGCAGGGCGGGGGAATCGCCCTTGGCTTTGGTGCGAATAGTAGTAAGTACTTTTCCATTGGACAAGTGCGACCGCAGTAGCTGATGCTAGAATATAGCCGTTCCAGGACCCTCATTATTGTCCTCAACTACGCAACAAAGCTCAGCGAAACCCCCAACGCCGAGTGGCACACCACAACCACAACAGACGAGCATGACCCCAAAGCCCAATTATGATCCTTTCTCGTCTCTCACGAACCCGAAATCATCATCAACTTCGACCACTCCAGCACCCTCCCTCCATTCACAGCTAGCTTCAAAAACTCCTCAGCACCCCCAAGACCCTTTCGCCGCGCTCGCATCATCCGTCCCACGTCAGCCATCTCCTTATTTGAATTCTCAGCAAGGCCAGCCTCCTAATTCATCGCCGTCTGGTTCGCTATTCGATTTTGCTCAACCGAGCCGTCAGCAGAGTTCTGCCACTTCACAGTCTGGACCCGTAACTCAGAGTAACGGTTCCACGGCCGACGAAGATTGGAACTTCAGCTCGGCGTTGCCCGACGAGAGTGTAAGCCTACCGTCCTCGAAGGATCTATCAGTCTCAAACAGCACCGTTACTATTTTGTTCAAGCTGTCGAGACCGAGCAACAACGATTCGGTCGTGGCTATCAATGCACATTTTTCTAATACATCCGCTAATCTTATTACCGAATATACCTTCCAAGTCGCCGTGAGAAAGGTGCGTTCCGTTCATCTCCCCCCTGCACCTGATCAGCATTGACCGTGTTCGCAGGGATACGCTCTCCATCTAACACCTCAAACTGGGCGGACGCTTTTTCCAAAGCAAAAAAACGGCATTACGCAATCCATCGAAATTAATGGAGTGGCTAAAGGGCAGGCGAATTCGATTAAGATGCGATGGAAAGCATCGTACAAGGTTGAAGGCACTTTACAGGAGGAGCAAGGAGAGGTTCCTGCGCTTGGAATTATCTGAATTGCTCCTGATCGGGATTTGGAGATAGCGCCGGCGTTCACAGTTATGCATAGGTTCATACGAAAATATTCTAGCTCTTGTTCCGGAGGGCGTCAACTATATGCGGATTTGGCGGACATCGTCAATATTACGTCCTTCAATATCTCCAATTTATTCTGCATCCACCGGGAGGTGTCGAAAGTTATTAAACAACAGCCAATAGCGAGGCACGCCAGGTGGGTTATCGAACTATTTGATGGTTTTGGAATGGCACTGCATGGACAACCAGCTCCTCGTGTCTCTTTATCCAGTTGTTCACATCGCATAAGCTTCGCAGTCGAAATTTGAGTCACTGGTGCTACCACTTCACGAAAATAACGATTTCTCCTGCGAACCGGCCGTTGTTTACTGGCTTTCTGCACCCCCTGGTGATACAACCCGTCATGAACATCTAAGGTAGCGCTGGGTGTTTCAGACAAATTATCGTCCATGATCACGAGTGTCCAGGACCCGTGATCGTCCCTCCGCTCCGCCGTCCGCTGCCAACAAAGTCGGACGATCTTCCAAAGACCAATGACGATGACACGTGGGTATTTTCCTCTTTTCCTGTTTTGAAGGTTGGCGTTATAGGTGATATGTGCCTGTCAAGCGCCTTGATGTAGCTGCTGCTCTGCTCTTATGACTGTAGTCATACTGCCCTTCCACTTGACACCTCGTTGTTTGTACATGTAGGCTTGGACGCACAGCTCTTCAAACATGTCGGCCATGATAGACAAAGCTCGCCAGGAGATGGAGGAGACGAGCCAAGAGCGTGAGACTCGCTCTGCAGGAGGTTTTCGTCAAACCGAGAAGAATCTTCCTACGCACCTCGGTTCCCGCAGGAATATCCCGCTTGTTGACAATGTGACGTCATATTTTGGCGGATTCAATAGGCTCGCCAAGAAAATAGATTCGACAGAAGAGATTGTTTGGCTTCTCGACAACACCGCCTATCGACCAGTTCATGTGTACCCTCACAAGCCCCAACCATGGCAAGCAGAATTCGTGGTCGCCTTCTTCAAGAAACATGTGTCCAAAGACCTGACCAGCGCCGTTGCCGACATCGCAGGTAAGCTTGGATTAGGCCCGGAAGACAAAGGTTTGATGACTATCGAGAACCGACTTCAACCCTTTGTCCGTACCATAGCACCTGCACGTTTTGTGGAGGTCAAATTCCGGAGTGGAGAAATCCAGAAGTTAGGGCCAGGCGGTCGTTCGGCGGTCAGCCAGGAGCTCCTTCTAAACCTTGGAGAGCACAACGATGGCGATACCATCTCCATTTCGGCTGCTCCTCCCGAGGCTTCTCCCCATGGTCCCATGATCACGAACTTTGCGGAGCCAGAAGGCTGGTTAGTAATCTCAGGTACGTTGCATGTCATCCTCAGCCCACCTCCAACCCCCTTTCACGAAGAACACCGACCATCCTCTTACACTTTGCCTTTAGACATTGACGACTCCATCAAGATAACGGGCTCGCTTGTTCCCATGGCGATTCTTCGTAGCACATTTGTCGATGAACCAACGCCTATAGCGGGAATGCCAGAATTATATGCTCACGTCAAATCCGTGCTCAACCCAACCTGGTACTATCTCTCCGCCTCCCCATACAACCTCTACCCCTTCCTACGCTCATTCCTACACGTACATTATCCCCCGGGCCCCATAATCCTCCGAGACGCCTCATGGCAAGACCTGGGCGGATTTCTCGCCTCCCTCACCCAAGGTACCGAAGCCTACAAAACCAGCCGCATGGACAAAATCCACGGCTGGCTGCCTCGAAGAAAGGTCCTATGTGTGGGTGATAGCACTCAGAGTGATCCCGAGGCGTATGGGGATATTGCGAGGAAGTACAAAGGGTGGGTAAAGGCGGTTTTTATCAGGAAGGTGACAGATGTGGCGGGGATGAAGGGGAGTGACAAGAACAAGGACGAGAGGTTTGAGAAGGCATTTAAGGGTGTGCCGAGGGAGATTTGGAAGGTTTTCGAGGATCCGAAAGAGCTATATGAGGCGGTGGATGCTTTAAAGGGGACATGAGTGGAATGCTGGAGTAATATGTTGGATACTCCTTTCATGCAAGGAGTTGCAGGACTTTTGTGCATTCATGCTTCCGGTATAGAGATCATCGTGCATGGATGGTATTGAGGGGGGTTTACTAGTGGGCATTGGACGGCGTTTGAGGTAATGAAGGGTATACAGCTTGAGCGCCTAACACATATATACGCAGTTCGACCACCAGAATACACAGCCGTGTAGGCCGAGATTAACTTCTTCCATTTACTCCCTTTTCTACTTCTTCTTCTTCTTCTTCTTCTTCTTCGAGTCCGTGACTATAATTATCGTCAAAAAGCAAATAAGACCAAGCGTTAATTTCGATATCTTGAAGACAAATCGATTGTTACGATCAACTACGTAGGAAAGACCGTCACTTATTTCGACAGCTTATGTCGACAACAGAGAACCGATTGCTGTGTACTGACTTTTTACCTTCGCTCTCGATTACCAGAATATACAACAGTCTACGTCAAGATTGATTTCTTTCCATTATTTCTTTCCGCACTTCATCTTATCGTATAACTCAACTCGGGTTTACAATACTATTTCTTCTCAATGAAGTTGGTCGACGTCTGAAATAATGAAGTGTACATATACATTGAGCGCCTGATGGATTTACCACTCCTTCACCAATCTGAGAACAAACTACAAGAGTCACTTTCTTCAGCAAAGTCACATCTGATCGTGTGCGGTCAGGACATGGACGGCTCTGTCGAACGTACTCTCGATGTTCATATCGCGCCATTGAGCCAACCCAAACTGTAGCAATCCGTCGATCGCTGACAATTGCCAGGGTTTGAAAGTTTGCGATCTTGACATAGACTGGAGGCCTAGAGGACCCGATTTGGCCGCATTGGAATCCGCGTTCCTAGAAGGAGAACGTCAGGGGAGCCGGAAATACTCCAAGGCTCGGGTCGACAAAGCGGATTGAGGCGTACTAGATCACTATGCTCGCTTCTCGGTTTTTGTCAGACGGGAGAACCTAGGAGATCGAAACGGAATCTTCTTTCGCAAAAGCTTGTCGGACGCGGCAATGGCTCAACGAGTTTGGCAAGTTTACCAGAGCGCAGTCTACGCGTCCGCTCCAAGCCGCAAAGGGTCCAGGTCAGACCGAAAAGACCAGGCTCCTTCCAGACATTCGGGGCGCTTGTTACTTAGTGGGGGAACAAGCCTGGTCAACCAGGCGCGATTGAAGGCACCGTGGCAGAGGCAGAGGTAGATCCTTTCGCAGAGGCTGACTGACCAGGCGCAACAGAAGGTACAGCGATAGAGGCAGAGGCTGAGTTGTTCCTCGAGGACGAAGAAGCTGAGGAAGATCAGGGCATTCCCATGGAGACCGACTTGGAGTCTGACGCCGTTGATGATCTCAACAATGAACCACTGGCACCGGGAGGTCCGCATGAAGCTCGCGCGTGGGTCGGATGTCTCCGATCTAGACGAAAGTTGGTGGCAGTATTCCTTGATCACGAAGGTCTGCGATACCGCTGGAAAGGTCGACATCACGCCATCAACCTTTGGAAATCTTTAGTGTGGAACTCGAATGATATGTTTAGCTGAGAAGTCTGCTGCGTAGGCTGTTGAATCCATTGCTGCAACAGAAGCACCTATGCTGAAGCACCACGACACCCTCGAACCTGACCAGCGATGCGTTTTACAAACCGCAAGCCTTGTTCCATCGCACGGAACAGCAACGCGAGGATGTCAATGATGCGCGTCAGCGCCTAGGTATAGCCAATTTCCAAGCATCTCCGCCGGGGCACTTTCTTTTCAGCGGCATTCTTCTGAGCAGGGCGAATGTGACCTCGAAAAAGTCCCCCGAAATACGGTCTCGATGCCTTATCCACCGAAACATACCTGTCAAGATACCGTTGGCTACAAGTCGAGCCACTGGATCGATCTTTCCTTCAACCCGTAACACAATCTTAGAAAACTGCGAGCAGAATAAATGGCAGCTCGGGCTAATATTGACTTTCTTTGTTGACTCCCCTTTCCACTTTTCCTTGTCGCGCATTTGAACGCGGTTTCATAGTGATGTTCTTTTTGAAGAAACAGATGGGACTAGTCGTTCGTTTGAATAGATAAACAGCGAGCGTCAACATTGACTTCTTTTGCTCTTTCATCTGCCATCTTCTTGACTTCTTCCTATCGGGCAATCAAACTCGACTTCATAGCTTTACTCTTCTTGAAAGACCAGTGTGACTAACCGTTCATTCGAATATCCTGTGATTAGATGTGCAATTGCAGTAAGATCTGGCTATAACGTTGTTCACACTCCTGTCTAACCACATTGTTACCAGGAAGATATCTTATGTAGAATATGGGCACACACAAAATAACCCCTTCTGGTCTCGGAAAGTATGTCGTTGCAAAGGTAATGTTGTTATGTGGAATACCGTTATAAAGGGGTCTTACAATATTCATCACGACATAGCAAGACTGTCATTTTCTCATAGCTTGTAGCTATGCTCTTGACGGAGACTAGTTGTTGTTTACTGCGATTCTCCCACCCCCCCACTGATCCTCAAATCCCATACTTCCCACTAACACCCACCATCCTCACCGCCCCCTCACCACCCCTACCCAGCCTCCCCCAATCCGGCTTCCTCTTCTCCGCAAACGCCCTCAACGCCTCCTCCCTCTCCCCACCCCCCAAACAAACCTCATACTCTCTATTCTCCACCTCCTCGCTGCCCCCCCTCACCGCCCGCAACGCACACCCCACCGCCCTCGGCCCCCCCTCACAAATCCCTTTCGCAACCCGCACCGCCTCCTCCAATACCTCCCTCCTCGCCTCCCCCATCCCCGCTCCGGCATCTACCTCAACAACCCGCTTGCACAGCCCCATCATCCCCGCTTCCCGACCCCCGATCCGCCGGCCCGTCAATATCATGTCCATGGCCCTAGCTTCCCCGATTAAATTCTTGAGGCGGTAGGTGCCGCCGGCGCCGGGGATGATGCCGAGGCGCGTTTCAGGCAGGCCAATGGTGGCGGTTGTAGCGAAGATGCGGAGGGTGGTGGCGAGAGCGAGTTCGAGGCCGCCGCCGAGAGCGGGTGCGGAGAGGGCGGTTAGGGTTGGGAGGGGGAGGGTGGAGAGGGTTGTGAGGGTGGTGCGGAGGGTGGAGAGGAAGTGGGTGACTCTGTTGGTAGCATCGTAAGTAGTCAGTATACGTAGGCATATGAATGATGAAGTAGTAGAAGCTGGGTTCGTGGGATGCAAAGAATGAAAATCCAACTAACTCCCCCACACCCATATTCCTTCGCTCCTTCAAATCGGCGCCGGCGCAGAAGACCTCGTCCAGCTCACTCGCCACCACCAGCGCTCTCACGCCCCCTTCCTGCGTCGGGCCCTCGTCTCCTGCATCTCGTAGAATGTTCACTTCGTGGGTGAGCTCGCGCAGCAGTCGCCACGAAATGGCGTTGCGGTTGCGTGGCGAGTTGAGGGAGATGATGCGGATGGTGCCGGTGTGGGGGGCGGAGAGATTGGTGATTTTGAGAAGGGAGGGACTGGAAGCAGTAGTGGAGTAGGGGCGCGTGAGGTAGGGGGAGGGGCACGCCAGATGAGACAGGGAGATTAGGAGGCGGGGGCGCATGGTTGGATGGCGGTCGGGTGGGGGTTACTTGTGAGGCAGATGTAGAGATATGTCATCGGAAGATCATGTCTGGAAGACCTTCAAGATGCGAAGAATAGGACCTTAATTGAGCGTTATGTATTTGTGAGTTGAGTTATGGAATAGATAAAACGCCCTTTTCGGCAATACTCCTCCATCTCCTTGTCGCTTGGCCAGCCACCCCATTCCTCATTCCTTTCAACAATGTCATGCACCTTCTCGATCATCTCTATCGACGCCCCTTCGTCTACAAGGCCGGAGTCCTCTGCATCGGCTTCTACATCGGCTTCTGCATCGGCTTCTGCATCGACTTCTGCATCGTTTTCCGCCTCAGCTTCGCTATGTAACCAGTACCTTTCTAAAAAGACTCTGACAGCAACAACACATCGCCTCATCATCCTAGAACCGTTTCCTGCTTCTTCGATGACGGCTTTGATCTCAGGCATGAAGCGGGACATCCATTGCACTAGATCCAACATACCGGTGTAGTCGGCGCGGAGACCGAGTACGCGGATGAGGGCGTGGAGATGAGCTGGGGAGGGTACTTCCAGAAGCCGGGGGAGGAGAGCGCTAGCGGCTAGGAAGCCATGATCGTTTACCCATTGGGAGAGCTCATCGCTATCAGAGCTCGTAGTCTCGTCGCGTACGATGCCTGAAGTGACCAGACCCTTAAAGATCTTCTTCACGTGGGGGACGCCGTGGAGTAGGACCTTCTCCGCTTCTCGCCTACTACGGGTGTAATAATCAGACTTCTCAGGTATGGATTGTCGGTGAATTGGGGATTGCGGGTCCGGTAAAGGTACCGGCTTCTTTGAGCCCTGAATCAAGCTTTCGCTTGCGAAGATCGCTTTTTCTAGAGCTATGAGTACCATTTGAAATCCTTGAAGATCCAGGTCCAGGCGAATTTCGCGCATTTGATGAAGAAGATCACATATGGCAGTCCAAGTTAGAAGGTCTTGTACGCTTGGATCCTCAGACGTGAGGCCACTATCGACGGCCGTACCAGCTCGTGCGAGTGCGCATAACAAAGCGTTCCATGGTGGTCGGTAGTATGGCCTTCGGCAAGCCATAAGGCGAAACGCATGCAGAAGTGGATTCACTCGAATAGCTCGAGGTCTCAGTACAGATTTGTGGTCACGAGTAGGGCTTGTGATGGATATACTCATGTGGTCAACTGAACCTGTGAATTTGTGAGAGAATCTTGGTGCGAATCGACTTAAAAAGCGAATGAAAGCGGCAAAGATATATTGTGGCACCGATTCTAGGTTAGCTCGAGTGACAGAGTCCTTGCCTAGGTCTTGGTTGAGTAAAGCTATGATGGTTTGAGGAGGCAGCCTACTTGCTCTTAAATACTTTACCCCAGCGTGGAACGACTCAGCATGGCTCAGGAGAAAGGCCAGGAATCTGCCCGAAGGATACATCTTATCTTCGATCATGCTGTTAAAGAATTCTTCTACAGACGGTGGTGGTGTCCGCACATAAATTGATATTCGAGGGTCTTCGGGTTTGGGCAACAATTCCTTACCATCTCCAGCCAAAGTATTTGAAGTGTTGCCTTTGGCAAGATCCAGCTTTCCACTGTTGTCGCTCTTCCTTCGTCTCTTATCTTCAAAGACAAGTTTCTCGAACATGGCATAATAAGGCCCTTGAGACGGGTTACTCTTCTGATCCTTGTATGCTAAGAAGCATACCCAGCCCTCATCAAGGGTTCTTGTGGCTCTTATACGAGCGGCCCAGACATTCCCGTCTCGCTCAGGTTGGGCTGAATGGCTAGAAGTGATGATTCGTCGAGGAACCAGAGGTTGCTGAAACCAAGCCCGTGTTTGTATTGTCGGGCTACGATCAGTATCCCACCCAGCCAAGATCCCGGCCGCTCTTTCCCAGTCATGTGGAGTATACCCTGCTTCTTTCGACCGATACATTGATTCACTGGCGCGACTGACACCGTGCTCTGGACCTATGTCGACGTCCATACGGGACTTCTCTTCTTTCCATGGTGGCCAAGAGATTGCTTTCATATCAGCCCATTGGCGCTCGCGAAATGTTTTTCTATGGGCAAGTTGCACTCGCGTCACAGCACGATAACCTTCTACGTTGATGGCTAATGCAGGCTCGAATTCATTCATCTTTTTCAAAAGAATGAATTGTGCTCGCTGATGGTAAGCAACCGACTGAAATGGATTGATAGATGATGGTAAAGATAGTAGAGACAAGGCCTTGTTGTAAAGAAAGGTGAGCCTAGCGAAGGTCTGTTCGGGCAACACAAGAGTCGGGGTTGGGCTATCCCCAGGACTTGTACCGTTAACATAATTAGTAATCATCTTAGCAACGCTCACGCAGGCTGCAGGCCAGACTTTTCGACAGTGCCGTAAGAGTCGAACAATCACCGTCATGATTGTTGTTTCGGACATTGGTTGATAAACGACACTTCCAGTCGCCCTACCGTTCCTCATCCTTTGTGGCCATGACTGGGGCATGGCTGCAATCTCAAGTTCAACTTTGGATTTTGTTGCCCACTTATTGCGAGGCGTCCCCAGCAAGCGATGCCAAGAATGTACCATCAGCAGCTTCAAAGCATACCCGTTCATATCTCTCCGGCGAAGAAGCAATAAGAATACAAACGTCGGAATCAGCACACCGCTCATCCCATCTGAGGGACTTGCCAACATCATCAACCTTGTGGCTGCCTTCGCCGCGGATTTGGCAGTTAGGATCCATGTCCAGGACATCAGATCCGAAACTGACCATCCTTTGAGTTGTAGCAATTTTAAACTCTCATCGTCGAAAGTCTTAAGCAAAGTAGTGTCGAAGTCTGGTGTCCGCGAGCGCAAGTCATCAGCCAGTCTACAGGACCTGACAAGAGGATGAAGATTTTGGATGTATTGAACGAGTATGGTTAATAGGGGTTTGGGGGGGTTGTGCCGTAAGGCGCTGCTTGTTGCTGTCTTTCGCAAGCTAGATATGTGATATTTGCTCAACAAAATCGGTGCACAATATGACAGATCTAGCTTATTAGAGAAAATGCGGGGTTTTTTATAATGTTGAGCAACTGAACCCAGCGCAGCTATTAGAGCATGGGAGGGGCTTGCAGAACGAGCAGCAAGCTCATAACGACTTCTGACACGACGTAGCCTAGGCACAGCTTTGGTGGAAGCTCTAGAGCCCACCTTTATTCTCGACGCAGTAGATGACTCTGTACGTGTGACATGACTGTTGTTGACCGTAACTGGGCCTATAGTTGTCCTATGCTCCTGCACGCGACCGCCACGTTGCGCGTCTCCTCGAGAGTGGAAGGGAAGACTGATACACAAGGTCCGGCTGGTTTGGGGGAAGCAGCGCTTTCCGGGAAGCTACGGCGACATCAGTGAATGCATGTTGAAAAATTTGGTGGAAGGCTTACAACGAGCCATGGCAGCGACGTTGTGACCGAGTATACTAAGGCCGGAAGTTTGCCTCCTTCCTTATCCAAAGACAAAACTCTTGGAATTGGTAGCATTCATCATCGATGCTTCAGGTTGAACACTCTATGGAGTATGGACAAGTGCTTCAGTCTGCTCAATCTAGGGATAACGGATGGTCATATGACAGTCAGGTCAGGTCAGATGTTTTCTGTCATGCTGACGTCAGATGTTTCTACTTGACAGCCAATAAGACAGCTTATATATATATTACTAAGGCTTTTGACCAA
>JAABUR0100003692.1_pt1 | contig 21211 bp, 24 predicted proteins | sample 5560091 | NCBI WGS metagenome assembly JAABUR01 (sample SAMN10711879, study PRJNA513375) | rock metagenome | isolation source: Antarctica rocks | place: Antarctica: Victoria Land, University Valley sud
CACAAAGCTCAATGTCAGTACAAAGGATGGTAAATGCTGGAATGCTTGGAGGCACAGACCCTTGGGCAGCCCCTCCGGAGCGGACGCTTCCGACGTCTCCTTCGGCCATGCGGAGAGCTGTGGATGTTATTGTGCGGTAGATGGAGATTGGAGTGCGGAGCGTAGGTTTGATGGTTTGGATGAGGGTTTGGCGAATCATGTTAGATGGTTGCTTGAACGTTGATGGGGCTTCGAGTGGAAATGGTCAGTTGATTCGACTTTCAAGCTTCCTGCTCGTCACCCGTAGGGCTAGATCTATAGCGGCACGTGATAACGTCCAGAGCGGCTGTGCGGGCCGCTCTAGCGCCGCCAGCCTGAGACAACGTCTACCTGATGGCTCATAATTTACTACATACATCGCAATTGAAGCTTGAAGGCTCCGCATGAAAGGCGCTGTGCTGATCGCTGAGACTGAATACATCTGAGGAAGAGTGCCACCTAATATGTCCAAGTCATGGCGAACCATATCCTAAGAATCCATGAACGTACATAAGCCTTGATAGGGTTATCGGCCACTCAATACCACAAAAGCGCAACTCCCAGTCGATTACCGAATTAATTGAGACATAGGATATGGCTCTAGTATGAGGAGTGTTTGCGTATAAGAGGTGGGTTTTTGGGACCGCTGGCTATACATAGGGGGGTACTGGTGTATGAGAGTGTTTCTCGACTTGATAAAAAGGTACACTTGTTTCTATGTAGATTTCTCATTAACGCGGTGAAAACTGATTAGTCACTAGGAAATATGATACAGATCTCATATAAACTACCCCATTGTTGCGTGTTTCAGCACCTCGGTTTATAGTGCATTTGACTATAAGATATGGCTTTCATATAGAAGGCGTTTGTGTATAAGAGATGGTTCTACACAGGTCTAATCCAGCAGAAATCGTATAAAACTGCTGTCTTATACCTCAATTGATTCGGTATCTAAGATTCTAGCAGATCGGTCACATAAGGGAGCCAACAGTAGGGCTCTTGATGTTGGTGACTAGTGGGAGTGACAATTGAGCAACCTATTTCAGAAATTCCTTCAATCTTTTTCAAAATTTTACCTCCACAGTCATAACATCGGTGAATAGACAGAGGTTGGCGATCTTTTATTCACGAATTGCTTTCAAGGCAAATTCTATCACAGCTTTGTCCGACACCACAAAGACGGTCGACTAATTATCCAGGGCTCCGAACCTTCCTTCAAGCGGCTCTCTAACCTTCCCAACGTGGAGACCAATACCGAAAGCTATTCGCACAGCCCCGGCTGCCAATGGTAACAGGAAGGCCAATCAGTCTGCAGTCGCTATTATTGTTGCTGAAGTAGCAATCCGGTTGGCGACATACTGTACTGTAATCTTAAAGGATTTAAGTTGGCCTGAGATGACTTACTGGATTTTCTTCAAATTAGCTCGCGTCGCCGTCAACCAATCACACTTTAGCTGAAACTGTTGCAAGCTACCACATGAAACGTGAAAGTTTGGGTGATGCAAATCATGGCACTTTCAATTGCACAATCAGGTTGGCAAAGGGCGTAGTGGCGCTCCACGAGCTCTTGTACTGTGTCGAAGTATTTCAATTTCCTCTGGCGTTGCAAACAATGGAAGATTAACAACGCCGACCGATCCGAGGAATTTCCTCTGACGAGGAAAAGTTTACCGAAGAAACCGCTCGCATCCTATCCTTTGGTCGCTAAAATTTACCAATTTCATGCTGAAGACTTCACATAGATTGCAATCGTTGGCTCGTTACCCGAGGAAGCCCACAATTTTACTAGAACAATGCGCAATCTACGAGGTAGACACAGGGGAGGCATAGCGGACGCGCGTTCATCTTCAGTGGTCCGGATTTCCGCAAGGCTCCAAAGGTTCCAATGGATTTTTAGACCACCGTTTTCTGAGATTCCTCACCGGTGCATATCCCATATAGTACGCTCCAGAACTTGACCTCAACTACTCAAGCTACCTTTTGAATTATGAAACCTCAACCATGACGGTTCAATCAGACTTCCGCGAAGATGTCACGGTGGACGTCCTCGTGGTTGGAGCTGGGCCAGCAGGCTTCATGGCTGCAGTAACGCTGGCAAGATATAATGTGAGCTTCAAAATCATTGACCAGCGACCAGTTCGCATACAAACAGGTCACGCTGGTGGTAAGAATTCCCTATGATATCTTTGGCTTCGGTGACGTACTTGAGTAAGGTATTGAGCAAAAAGCGTCTTCTATCACTTGCTTAAGCGCGCGGATAGACTCTTGTTCTTAGATGCTTTTAAGTGCTCCATCTTGGTGTCTGTTTACATTATTAACACTATTCATCTAACCTCCATCTGAACAGGTGTCCAAGCACGTACCCAAGAAGTTTTTCAGACCCTCGATTTACAATACGCTCTAGATATCAAAGGCAACCGTGTTAGTGAAGCTGCCTTCTGGAACACCAATCCTTTGCAAGGCTTAGAACGGACTCATGTTGGTCCAGAGGTCGTCCACGCAACTCCATATCCATGGATTCTTGCAGTCCCTCAACGCGAAACCGAGAAAGCTTTCGACCTCGATCTTAACTCACGAGGCCACTTTGTTGATAGACCGGCTCAGCTACTTCACTTCGAGTATACCAATGACCCTGATTATCCCATCCATGCTCTTGTCAAGAATCTGTTCTCTCACGTTACTTCAGTGTACCGGTGCAAGTATTTGATAGGAAGCGATGGCGCAGGCAGTACCACTCGGGGGATTTTGGATATTCATTCGGAAAGCAATGAGCAAGATGATGTCTGGATTGTTGCCGACATGGAGCTCAAGACTGATTTCCCCGACCATCGCCGACGGGCTGTAGTCCGGTCTCCTTCTGGGGTCATGATGATGATCCCGAACTCTGGGGGAGGTAACCGAGTTTATACACAATTGTCTGCGAAGGAGCTTGTCACTCTCGGTAGTATTGACTCGGGCGACCTTTCAAAACCCGAGGATCGACTGATCAGAACAGAATGGAAAGATGCTACATTGCTTGATATACTGCACACTCGCCTCAAAGAAGTTCTGGCGCCATACACAACGTTCATTAAGAAATTGCAATGGATAAGTCAATACCGAGTGAAACAGCGAATCGTTGACCAATTCTCCGATCGTGCTCGCATTTTTGTCACTGGCGACGCGTGCCACACCCATAGTCCAAAAGCTGCCCAGGGTCTCAACATTAGTATGATGGATGCCTATAATCTCACTTGGAAGCTTGCCCTTGTCCTAAGTGGTAGGGCAAAACCTGGGATTCTCGATACGTACAACAAAGAACGAAGGCAAATTGCTCAAGAATTGATTGATTTCGATCGCAAATTCTCTCACCTGTTCTCTAAGAAAGAGTTCCTCGACAACAACTCGCAATTTCACGATGTTTACAAGAAGGCCCACGGCTTTACCACGGGACTCGGTCTGAGATATGACCCTAACCCACTTATTGAACACGATGTGGACGTGTCCATCAACGAACAAAGCCTTGAACCACTGACTCCCGGAAAGCGTCTTCACACTCTCACTGTTACTCGACACATAGATGGCACTATTGTTAACATGCTTGATGAGCTGCCGTCAAACGGACGCTTCCACTTGTTCATATTTGCGGGCAATACCTTCAGCCAAGACCGGGATAAAAGCTTTGCCAAGTACCTGAGCTCTGCCGATTCGGTTCTTTCGCGCTATTCATTGCCAGACTCACCAGACTGGGCATTTGAGAATATCCGAGAAACCAATCCGAACAACAGTGGCAGGACGGTCGATCTCTTTTTCATTCACACCGACAGTCACTACGATTTTGACCTAACTAAGATGCCTGCCCCGCTACCGAGCTGGAAATACCGTGTATACGCGGACAAGTACGGTAAGGAGCATGAGAGTCACGGTGTTGACCCCAACATTGGCGCGATGGTACTTGTGCGACCGGACGGTTATATCAGCTTGATCACTGGTATGGACGGCGGGCCGACTGTTACGAAGTTCATGGATAGCTTTATGAACGTGCCGCAATCGTTGTCTGCAGATGCTAGTGATGGAGGACGAGGTGGTGACTAAGAACGAGCCACGGAATGTCAGTCGTGTTCGGAATGGCTATAGATGCCAGAACGGCAACGAGTTGACGATCCCAAATGGCATTGAATGACGAGAAAGAGCTTTCAATTGATACTGAGAGCCTCTCTTGTCTGAATATTTCCTAGCTGCGTTTTAGTAACTATGTTATAACGATATGTCCTACAGAGCGTAGCATCACCGTGCATAACAACATGCATTTGCAAAGTAATCGGACAACTAAAGCACTTTACAAGTCCTTACTGCCATTACCACCTAGCTTACATTCCGGATACCTTACAAAGCATAGCGCTTCGCTGGTGTCACTATGCCGCACTCAATACGATGCTGGCTTCTGTGCCATTCAGGTATCGAAGTGGCATCAGCGAAATTGGAATGCCCACAATTCTCTCGCAACAACCGTATTCGCTCAATTACTATTGCAAGCTGGTATCGGCTAGGGAGTAGCGCTCCCCTATCATATTGGTAAGCACTTTAGAATCACAAATCCTGGACGGCTAAGCTGGTACATCGCGTCGTTCAGCTTGATGGCCGGAACATTCATCCTCATTGCAGGGTGTCTTGGTGATATGTATGGTCACAAGAAAATATTCACCACCGGCTTCGCCTAGTATAGGCTGTGGCCGACCCTTATTAGCGCCAGCTATTACTCCAACGGTAATTTCTTCAGCTTCGCCTGTGGCTTACCAATCGGTATGGCTCTGCTCGGTCGTACCTATCCATTGTGATGCAAAAGAACATGATCTTCAGCTTCTTCGGTGCCTGCGCGCCAGGAGTTTACATACTTGGCGCAACATTCTCGTCGCTGCTGGCACAGCTGGCCAGGTAGGCTTGGGCATACTCTGTTATGGGTATCGTATGTCCTTTTGGCAGCGCTGGTTTTGTGAGAGGATCACGCTGGTCCTGGCTCCGGCGCCGCAGGCCTGCAAGCATCCATCTTTTGGGATGCATCACGGAGTGGTTTTTCTTCAATTGATTAACGTGGAATGGAACCTGGATTCATCCATAGCGAGATAGAGATGAACCCTCAGCACAAGCGTAGCAATAGAGTAATGTAGCTAGTCTAATTATCTTTCTTTCTCTCTTCTCGCGGTAGCTTACGTGCTTTCTCGTTTTCTCGCCTCGAAACGTTCTGAAAACTCTTAAGAGACAAGATGTATGGTCCAAAAAGGGTTGCGTCAAGAAACGGTAAGATTCCTCATCCAGAACTGGGAGACTTCAAGTTCTTGTCCTTGCATGAATGTGTCTCTAAAGTTGATGGTGTTCTTGGGGAATATAGTTTTATAAATGATATTTGTAACATGTGAATACGCCTTCTGTTCTGCAAGGAAGTGCTTCATGGGGGAAGCAGCTACCTCCAAAGCATATTGCGAAGTAGATGAGGCCTTCGTGAGACTTACAGACATAATATCCCTTCTAACCGGGGAAACACCAAGCCCATTGTAATTTGACATAAACCCCTTGCCGGACAGAATATCTTGCAATATATGATAGAGAACTGACAATATCCCAGCCAACGACTGCCCAGGCTGCCGCACTGACTGGGAGCACCTTCCCAGCTTCCTTCCAGCCGCATGTACTTCCAATGCTCGCTTGCCGGCATTGCACAACCATCATTCAGCTGCCATACAAAGTCAAAGACCGCATGGCTCTGCCTCCAAATTGCAGCCCAAAACTGCAGCCAGCCGCAGTCTCAGCCGTTTTGTGTGCGCTTTTTATACCGTAGAGATAGAAATATGCCTAACACCTCAAATTGTGTTGTGAGGCTGATGTGAGGGGTCATGTGACGGACCTGACGGTGCTTTTAATTTTGGCGCATCAAGAAAGCCATCACACTAAGCCCTGAACAGTTTAGATTGTCGAGGTGGTTCCTCACTCATTCAACAACGAACGTCAACATCGCAACTCCCTCTCATTCACAATTCCCAAGGCTTTACCTACATGACAAAACATCTTTGTTGACTTGCCTACCGATACCCCTTGTGCAACTCGATTCCTGTGCTACTACAGCTTCCCTACATCAACCCAGTGTCCCTAGAATTCCCAGGTAAGGGTCGCCCTGCTCAGTCAGTTCTTTGATTGGCTTTGTCCCCCTTCCTCAACAACCCTTTAAGGGAGTACTTTGGTTTTCCCGCAATTCCAGTGTGCTCGCAATTGTACATAAGACCTCAGAGCCTAAACTCCATCTTCCCAGCTCAGAGTTCCGAGCTGCGGAAGCAGTTGAAGACACGTGTGTGCGTCACATTCAACAGTCTGTCTATGACTGAATCGTTGTCCAACCGCCGTGTTCTGCTATTCTGGGCTTGCCCGAGTCTTCGCTGACGCTCTTTACTAGTAACATAGAAGCAAGATGGGGTACGAAAATCATGTCTATCTCGCCAAGCTGGCTGAGCAGGCAGAGCGGTATGAAGGTAATTTGGCACCAGTCCATCATATGGGAACAAAGAACCAACGCGTGATATACAGAGATGGTGGAGAACATGAAGAACGTCGCATCCGCAGATCAAGAGCTTTCCGTCGAAGAACGAAACCTACTTTCCGTGGCCTACAAGAACGTCATTGGAGCAAGACGTGCATCGTGGAGGATTGTTACCTCAATCGAGCAGAAAGAGGAATCCAAGGGCAACGAGAGCCAAGTCGGCCTGATCAAGGAGTACCGTCAAAAGATTGAGGCCGAGCTTGCAAAGATCTGCGAAGACATCCTTGAGGTACTTGACGAGCACTTGATCAAGTCTGCACAAACCGGCGAGTCAAAAGTATTCTATCACAAAATGTACGTATCCGCGACCAAAGAACCGGCAATCGTGTTATACCCCTACTGAACGGTTAAAGGAAGGGAGACTACCACCGTTACCTCGCTGAGTTTGCGCTTGGCGATAAGCGTAAGATATCTGCCGATAAGTCATTGGAGGCATACAAAGCAGCAACTGAAGTGGCTACGACCGATCTTGCCCCGACTCATCCTATCCGTCTCGGCCTTGCTCTGAACTTTTCCGTATTCTACTATGAGATCCTCAACTCTCCAGATCAGGCGTGCCACCTTGCGAAGCAAGCGTTTGATGATGCTATTGCTGGTCAGCCTTCTGTCCATATTCTTAGCTGTAATTGAATGCTGACGGATATCTTAGAGCTCGACACCCTGAGTGAAGATAGCTACAAAGACTCTACACTTATAATGCAGCTTCTAAGAGACAACCTGGTAAGCCCTGAAGATTACATTCCATTTACAACCTATCTAAGAGACATCTAGACGCTCTGGACTTCTTCTGAAGCCGAGCCAACTGGTGGCGAAACTGGCGCAGCAGCAACAACCGAGTCCAAAGAGGCCAGCGAAGCGACACCTGCGGAGCCGGAGAAGGCCGCAGAGTAGGGTCTCCTTCTTGTCATTAGAAAGGTAGCGGCCTTGACAACTGGACGCAAGTAACGATAGATTGGTAAACGGAGCGATAGACAATCATCAAGCATGGCATAGCTTTCCAGGCCGGTTCCCTACCTGAACCTATTCGCTTTTTCTTGGTTCTTGTTCGTGGTGGCTTGTTCATGTGTTTTCCCTTCTGCACGATGATCTATGAGAGGGCGACGGGGGTTCATGCGGGAAGAGTATTTCCAGCGGTTGATACGTGCATCACGGTATTCGCCTGCTCCGACTTGTTTTATGATGGCATTACTTATGCCAGCTTCGGATTCAAAATTACACGCATCCTAGACCATTGCAATCACCAACATCGTAGACTCCTCATCCTGCGCAAGCGATCAATTGTGCAGTGAGAAGTTGATTCTGAAGCACAAAAGCCATTCAAACCCGGGATTTTCCTACCACAACATCACCTTGGGAATTGGATAAAATCCGTTCCTTTTCAAGCTGCTGCTTACTGTCTAAGGCTCTACACGATGTTCGGCTAACGCATAGAAACCCATGTTGCTTCTTTTAATGCCCCCATTGCTTCCTATGCATGTCCATCTTACCAAAACCGTCATGGCACATCTGCACAGCAAAGTCCCCACCCCTCACCGTTCTCTCTTATTCCCTTGCCCTCTCACCGCGCGATACAGAGCATGCATCTTCATAGTATGTACCACCACCACAACCAAGTATGCCCTCCCCCTCCATCCTCTTTCTCCCCCCGGCTTTTGCTTTACTCGCCTCCATCACCATTTCCGTCCGGAAAGACAGGACTTGTCTGCGCGTACGGAAGTAGAGAGAGAGAGAGCCAGACTCCTGTTGGTAGTGCTGATGCGTTTGGCTTGGTAGGTGGGGGGGGGGGTTGGTGTGGGGACTCTGGAGCGGGAGGCTGGGGGAAAAAAAGGGAGGGGGGGGGGGGTAGCAAGTTCTAAAGAATATTCTTCTGAATTCCCAGGTAATGAAAATTCTTTCAATCCGTATCATTAATTAAACACACTACCCCCCCAAACAAACACCGCGGCGTTCTTTCGGTTTTCCGTACCACGGCAATAAAACCTCCCACAGTCGCTTGATCCTCGAGTTAGAGAGGATGAGGTTCGTTCGTGTAGGGCTTTTTTCGGAGGAGAGATGCAGTGGGTTTAGCTGGGGGAAGAGAGAGGATGGAGTAGAGGCTGGAGGTTGGGCGATGTAGAAGTACATAGGAGATGGGGGGGGGGGGATATGGTGTTGGGGAAAGGGAGGGCTGTTACGGAAGCTGTTGGGTGGGAATGGCGGGGGGAGGGGTGGTGGATGGGTGGGTGGGTGTGATGGTAGGGATTCGATACTTTCTCCTTTTGTACGCATTTTTTCTGCTTTTTCGAAAGCTTGGGAGATGGGGTTTTTGAGGGTTATGTATTTCGGCTATGACGTTCCCCCATCAGATCGATCCGTCGGACATCAATTGGCGCGAGTGACGGGGAGTGGGTGTGTTTTGTTTTCCTTTTTCGTGTGGAGAGCCTGTGGGTGGGAATGCAAGGTATCGTCCCCCCCCCACACTTCATTTCCCGCAGACTCCTTTCGCTTCTCCCCTGCTCCAAGCTCCCTCACGGTATCACCAACGCACCCGCACCTGCACGTTTCCTGGACGACAGGCAGGTTGCACAGCTTATGCGGGTACGACAGCATCTGCAGCTTGCTCCGCCACTAGGGGTGCGGGGGGGGGGGGCGGGGTCGGTGTGGGGGAGTACTCAGTCTCCAGTGGGCCGCGACTATTCACTCATACGCAACACGCCAATGGCAGCAACCCTGATCCAGTCCCGGTCTGGCAGATGAAGCTGTTGCTATTTGTTATCCATGTAAAGTGTGCGTCGGGAAAAGCCGTCCCTCCATCATACATCATCCCCTGACCAGTCACCCTTCATCCCCTGATTCCGACCTTGACAGTCATCTTCCTACATCCCCTCCACCACCCCCAAATCAACGCAAGCATAGTGAAAAAATGCATTCACACAATGCACAGACATCCCAAAATCCAAAGACGGCAGCCTCAGCCTCATCCGCTCCCCACCAAATGCGCGGGGAGACAAGCGAGCCGAGATGGATGGCAGCCTGATGAGGGGATGAAACATATCTAAACCCTGCGAGGAACTGGGTGGAAATGGCAGTGGCCCAAGAAACAACAATCTGGCTGAAACTCCATCCTTCACCTCAGGCTTCCCCCCCCCCCCCCCTTCCCAAACTTCGCTGTGCAGAGCGATGAAACCCCGTGCCCCCTTTCCCACATCCTCTCAGCTACCCACCGTCAACCCCACACAAATCAAACCTACTTTTACCGAACCATCGAAATGCGCTCGTGATGAAACTCGTGCAGAACGCCAGCCACATCCTTCCACCCTTCCTTCCAAGGCCTCAAATGCTGCATTCTTAACACACGAGGTAGAATATGCCGTGAAAACGATCAGGCTGAAGACCCCAAGAACAGAGCGAGGGGGTGGGGCTGTGTACTGTGCCGCAGATATCGGGCTCCTCCTCCTTGTTTCTTTTTCCTCCATCCTTTCCATCACGAACGGCGCTCCCCCCCCCACCCGCATCGCAACCCTCCGTCCCTCCCTAAAAAAACCCAACATCCCGAGTCGTTCGGCACACCTAGAAGATCGACGACACACACACACACACACACACACCGAGTTTCAGAATTCTCGCAAAGTTTCGGCATGCTTTCCCGCTGCGGGCGATACCTTAGGCGAGCCCTGTGTGCCGAGGAGGAGAAAGATGACGTGCATGTTTCGGGTTTTGCCGGGCGGTGCGCTATGATAGCGCTTAGATAGGGGGGTAGGGGGGGTTTTTTGATATGTATTGTGCGCGGGGGTTTGGAGGATGGAGGAGAGATTGATGTGTGATGGATGCAACTTGGAGAGATCTTCTATGGTCCAAACAGGCAGGAGAGCATGGCGGTCATATACGGGTATCTAAAACAGTTTTATCGTGAACAAACATAGAGTGTCGGAAATGAGTGTAAGAATCGAAAGATGCACCAGCACCAGAAGAAATGCATATTCCAAAACATGTTGCCCCATATATGTTCCCCATCCAAATGTTCCGCAAAACTCCCTCCATCCAATGGGCTATATGACAATTCCTCAACCCAACGCGCTCTTCACCACGCCCGAATACCCCCCGTTCGCCACGGCCTCGGCCCCATCCCATAGAGAAATACCACCAAAGTTGGCCAATCCCTTACCCACGGCGCCCTTGACCGCCGCCGTCATCGCATCCGGAGCCAGATAGCCCGACCCCGCACATACCGTGCAAGCAGGAGCACCGACGAACAGTTTCGCTTTGCTGCCCTTGGATGCAAGATCCTGGGACCAGGCGCCGAGGGAGTCGGCGAAACCGGGGCCGCCAATGTTGCACCCTGGGTTGTTGTAGAACTGGACAAAGACAAAGTCCATGGCGAGCATGGCGTCAAGAGGGATGGAGGCATCGGGGCGGACACATTGGGGAGCGCCGGAGATGAAGTATTGTTTGGAGCTGTCGGCGTTCATGGTGGTGCGGAGGGAGTTGACGAAGGTGGTGTAGCTGCCGGGTTCTTTGTTTTCATTGTCTGGAGGATATGGTTAGGTTTCTGGATTTGCAACCGGGGGAAGAACGGATGAGCTTACCAACGTCGAATCCATCGACACTGACGGTACCGAAAGGTCGTAGACCGGCCTTTGCGCCGGTGCCAGCTCCGAAGAGATCCCAGAGTGTGGTCGCGAATTTCGTCGCATCTGCGTCGTTGGTAAATGCTGATGAAGCTTCAGCTCCACCAAGGCTAAGCATGACCTTCTTGCCAAGGCCTTGGCAGGCGGTGATGTCTGCCGCGAGATTTGGGCAAGAAATAAGTCCGGTAGCACCCGCAGCCGTCATGTCTGCAGTAGGGCCGCCACTACATGCTGCGCCTAAGTTGACGGTCGGGTACCCTCCGGGTCCGTCGAATGTAGTGAGGAAGGACAGTATGACAATGTCGACATTGGAGTCTTTGCACAACCCTCCGAGGGTGGATTGAGAGGTGGCCGGGGACTGACCGTAGTAAACGGCTACATTGTTCTTTGCGTTTGGGTCGAATTTGCCACCTGAAGGAGAGCTCGGCTGGGTGCTGGGCACAGCCGATGTTGTGGATCCGACAGAGGTTGTAGGTACGACTGAAGTGGGTACTACGGATGTGGGTACAGATGAAGTTGTGCTAGTTGTTGGTACACTTGAAGAGGGTACTCCGCCAGTTGAAAGTGGGATAAATACGCCTCCCTTGGTCGTAGAAGAGCTCGATGGACCAGAGGGGCTATCGGAGGGTCCTGCCGCGCTCGAGGTTGGAACTGGTGGCGCTGATACTGGTGATAATGGGGAGGAGAGCGGCGTAACAGATACGGGCAAGCTACTACCTGTACCGATCGGGACGCTTATGGCGACAGTTGTTGGAAGTGTGGAAGCAGATGGTACGCTTTTTTTGACTGCAGAGTCAAACCACGAAGATAACCAAAGATCATAGGCTTGGTATTCTTGCTTCAGCTCCGTGATAGAGGCTGGAGTGTCCGTCGGGCTGGTCGTGTTGAGCCAGGCCTGCATCCATCCTCTGAATGCGGCAGTCTCCTGCTGAAGCAACTGTATCTCGTTCAAGGGTACCTCCACAGTTCCTGCAGTTTGTCTCCGGCTGATGGCCGCACGCTGAGCAGCCTCTTGGTGGGAGATCTTAGCATGACGCACTTGCACTGGGTGATGGAGACGTGCATGGCCGGCAAGCGATGTCGATGTTAGCGAAAGGAATGTAATTGCACTGAGGGCAAGCAAGGAAGATGACTGGAATAACATTTTGGTCGGTGTGGTCGGAAAGCCTGCTTTCTCGAAGATGATGGTTTCTTACAGAGGATATTCTCCCAAAAAGGAGGCTTTTACGATAAGGATGCTTGATCAAAAAGAATGTTATTTATAAGGATGCTTTCTTGACAAGGAATGACTGAACGAAATGCAATAAGAATCAGAACTCGCTGTGAAGACTGGAAGACCTCGAATGATGTCCTTATTCCAATTTGGGGGGGGGGGGGGGTGCATATGGCTCTTATACTACATGTGTAGAGGCCCCTTTTGGTGCCACAATTGTGCTTCACGCATACCTGATCCATTGGGGCGCTGAGCACGGCTTCCGAGTGCTATGGTAGTTTACCTTACTACCTACGTACTACGAAATGAAGTAAGAGGAGGTGATGGATGAATGCAGGCTGACGAGCTGTGATAGGGTGTATCGTCAGATGGTTTCAGGTACCACCAGATGGTTAGTGTTCCGCTGCAGGGGTTTCTTAGTGGATCCCCGCGCCTCGAGAACCAGCCACGAGTGTCCCCCGTCATATTCATCACAGCCGGGCGCACAACCCGAACTTCAGCCGAACACACCATCCCACCATTGCATTTTCATTGGTGAAATTGTGCGACAAGGCGATGAGGAGCTGTCGTCTGGCCTGAAAGTTTCTCGGAGTTGGAACCTGTTCAGGGCGGAATCAAGGAAACTTGAACCCCGCACATGTAGACTAATCCGGTTTGCCGCCTCTTCTCTGATTTAACCGCTTCTGAGATGCTCTGACCGGTTCACAACCGCACTCCCAGTAAGATCGACCAATGGTATATGAAAGAAGACGTTGGAAGCACAAGAGACATCGAACATCATGTTCTTGGACTTTGACGTCGAATTATGGACCATGTTACGATTAAGCGTCTCTTTCCAAAAGCTACAGCTGTTAGGTCCCGATCATTGAAAGGATCCAAAACATGGGTTAAGGGAAGGACCGTGTCCGTAATGATCCCATCGTTTCCAGTAATTGCAGATTGAGGACCATTGAAAACCATTCTGGTGTTGGATGCCGATATGAAAGAATGCACACCTTTTGCCAAGTGCGTGCTTTGCCACGTAGGATCGTCAGTCCAAGACCAAGGGGGAAGATCAATCCGGTAGCTGGTGGGCAAATCCTGGAATGAGGCATGTTGGGAGATGGTGAGAACCTCATTCTCTTCAGGTTCTGATGGTATAACTCAAACAGAGGTTGGAAGATTGCCAATGGCTTCCCCTTGTGTGACATGTAATCAAGAGGTCTCGAGAGTCGAGACTGCTGCGGCCGGTTTCGAGACTTCAAGCGGATGAAATTAGTACGAATGGGGGGCCTTGATGCAATTGAGATAGTGTGGTACCATTTTGAAAAACAAAAACGCTGGCAGAGAGTAAGCTGACAACCAATGATCAAGAATGTGCAAATTCGAAAAAGCTCAAAATAGCTGGTAGAATTCTTCCCTTTCATGACCAGCAGGGCATGCTTGAGCTCACGGTATACCGTTTTGGGCTGGCGCACCAGAGGCTCTTCGTATATGTAAGTGGACATGGACCTCGGCGATACCGTAGTCGTTGCTTTCTTTCTACTTATATAGATAAACAAGCAGTAAGTTTCATCGAGCACTCGACGTTATTGATGTTTGAAGGTCGAGGAAGTTGGTTGCTAAAGGAGGCTAATGACTAAGCGTCCGTATGTGAATGATTTGATCCACCCACGGCATCTCAAACCCTCAAATCTTGGGCGCCGTGGGCGCATGCCAACTCCATACGGATAAGGTAGATCCAGACCAAGCTTCTTTATTTTGGCACAATGTCTTCACACTACTTTATACTCTCCAGTACTCTTCACCACCTCACTCATCATCACCACTTCCTATAACCACCCAACTTCCTACTCATATTCGTAAAATAATCAACCAAAGATAACAACACGACGCTTCAAACACGAGATCAACAGGTGCCTGCCAGTAATTCAACCTTCCGACCTGAAAGCACCTTACAATCCCACGGTCGCACAATCTCGGCAACACCACAAGCCAGCTTCATCACCACCAATGCAGTCTGGTTGAACTTCGAAAGAACAAGATCGATCGATCCGCGAAGGAAGTCAAGGTAAGTTATTATATTGAATCCCTCAGCACCATAGGTAATTAATTCAGATCAGATCATGGCAGGTCCCCCAAAGTCAGCAAATCCGCCGCGTCGAGCGTCAAGCTCTTTGTCAAAGGTTTCCACTCCAACCTCTACCGCTCGAACCAGCAAACCGTCAAAGCCAAGTAGAATCGTACGACTGAAACTACCGTCGCCTATCCTATCACGATTCCCTCATGAACAAATTACACACAAGGCCGCCCCAACAAAAGCCTCGCCCTTGACACCAAAAACTATCGCTCCTCTCGAGCCAGCCACTCCGGCTGAGACAAAAGCAGTGATCAAACCAGAGCCTAAGGCTAAACCCACCCCTACACCGGTGTCGACAGTACCCACCATCAAACCATCGCCGGCCGAAGACAGCTCCCAGAAAGGACTACCTGGCCCAAAGACGGGGATAAAAAGAGAGCTGGGTGCTGGAGTTGAGGGAGCCACCAAGTCTAGAGCTAGGCCAGGGCCGAAGAAGAAAGCCAAATTGTAAGTGTTTGGAGAATAATGTCGTGCTTATAACTGGTTACTTATATACAAACCAGGGAAAATGGTACCGACAACAATGGCGACGCTGCCAGCAAAGGCACTCCAGGTGCTGCACCAGCACCCACCCACAAGCTTGGCCCGAAAGCCAATCAAGGCGCAATCAATGCTGGACTCCGTGCCCTCGACAGATCTGGCAAACCCTGCAAGAAATGGCAGAAAGCCGGCTTTTCCGTCAAGACCTTCACCGGTATTACCTGGCAGGTAGCTTCGTGGCGAGCTCCGAAGACAAAGAAAATTGACTTGGAACCTGGAGCAGATCAGCCCAGCTTGCCTGAATCTACCAGCCAAGGCAAGGAAAACAACAATAGCAGCAGCAACATCGGCAGTGAGAAGAGCCGCAGCGGCGAAGTTGACCTCCCAGTCGCGGCCAATTCCCCTATTCCTGCTATCGCCGTCCCAGCATAATCACTACTTATCTGTTCTCGCTCTATCATCATGTCACTTTATGGCGTTCCTTGAGGTTTAGCGCGGTGTTTATCTTTCACGATTGTCATTTTCTCTTCTGACCGCCTTCAGCTTCTGTTGTTATTTGGGGGATGTCCTTTGCAGATGGGGTAAGGGGTGTACGATCATATGTACTCGAAACATGTCTTACTTGCTTCCAGCCATAATGCATTGTACTGGGACATACTCATAGAGTCTCTGGATAGAGTTTGGTGTACTAAAAAAAGGGTTTAGGTATCTCGTCCGATAGGTCACGTGATTCATCTCCTTCAGACTGTTTCTATCACAAGCAAATGTGCAAAGTTCCCAATTCCAACCATGGAGCAGATGCAGTACCCTGAGCAAATCCTTGCTGGCAGCTTGAAATCATTCGTAGAAGGCCATTTATGCAATCCTATGATACGCTCTAAATGCGGGGCGGCCGTAGCGAGGCGAGTCCCATCACGCTCTACCACAAGACATGCTTGGTTAGATAGACCCAGCAATCTACCCAACCTCTGAACTCTAGACTGAACACCGCCAGGACATGACAGTCCTCCATTATACCCTAATATCCTGTTAGGCAACTCCCAGAAAACGATTGGCTAGATGTCAATTTCATAGCATGTCGGCACCATCGTATCTGGGTAGCCGTCAGAACACACGACTGAACTTCTGACCGGATTCAAGAACTGCTTTGGCTTGGGATTTGTAAACATTCCACATTTGTTATCAGGGAACGGGCGAGAAGAGTCCATCGCTGCCCAGAAACATAGGCACTTGGGATTATCCTGAAGCCACCAGGGAGTGCCATGACCAACGCTGTTCCCCAAGGCTCTCCCGGAGCTCCGCAGATATCATATTCAAGTCCCAGCACTGGAACAATGCCGCGTCGAACTTCTTACGCTTCAGTAGCTGCTGGCACTCATAATCAGCTTGCTTCTGGTCGTTCGGGAGCATTTTCGCACCTGATAAATCCAAACGCCGCTTTCTCCACTCAGAACTCCTCCATCGATCCACTTTCAAGAATACCTCAGCTGACGGGAGATCCCGAGTCGCAAGCCGAAGGGGGCATCAATATTCCAGGATCTTGGGGAAGAGGACGCGATACACCCATGTATTCGACTCCATACGCTCTCGGCCAGAGGTATGGTTGGGCTGGTGGTGGAGGGACGGATTCAATTGGATTCTTCAAACCAACTTATCTACGAGAGTCCAAATACATGGAGAGACTAGAGGCTGCTTATAAGGCAAAAGTTGCGGCACATCGTGAAGCGTCGTCCGCCCACTCTTCGAATCCCGGTTCATTGTCTACAAGCTCGAGCAGTGTGAGCCTACACAAAATGACACCTTCCCACCGTGGTATGACATATGAGATAATAGAACATCAACCTGCTGTGGAGGATGATGGCCTAGCACAACTGCCGTCCAAATGGGCAGAAGTGGACAAATACGGTGGTTTAGAGATCGCTGCAGATGGCCTTGATGTCAAATATATTGGACTATCAAAATTACATGACCATGAAGCCGCTGCTGCTCGAGCAGACCATCCGATGCCGCCACAGTGTGGTATCTATTATTTCGAAGTCACCATTATCTCGAAGGGCAAAGAAGGGTAGGAAACGATATAATTCTCTTCGCTGTATGGAGTTACTAAATTTCAGCAGCATGATTGGAGTTGGCTTCTCGGGTCTCAAAGCTTCGTTGGAAAAGTTTCCGGGCTGGGAATCAGAGAGCTGGGCGTATCACGGAGATGATGGGAAGTCGTTCTGCTGTCAAAGTACTGGGAAAAGTTACGGACCTACCTTTACTACTGGTGACGTCGTAGGCTGTGGCGTCAACTTCATGACAGGCTGTGCTTTCTTTACGAAGAACGGTGTTTTCCAAGGTTAGACACATCCATCTAAGCTCTATACCCTTTTCTGACTATAAGTAGGTAACGCTTTTCGCGACCTTAAAGATGTTAGCCTCTATCCTTCAGTCGGTATGAAGCGGCCTCAAGCTCATTTGAGCGTCAATTTTGGCCAAAAACCGTTTGTTTTTGACATAGATGGCATGGTAGCAGTACGTGTAGTTATCTTTTGCTTTGACATGGATTTACTAAATCATACTAGCGAGAGAAGTCGAGTATTGGAGACGAAATCAGTTCAGCAAACGTGTCCAATATATATCCACGTCTCGATGAAAAGTCTTTGGTGAAGGAGCTTGTGGAACAATTCCTTGCACACGATGGCTATGTCGAGACAGCAAAGGCATTCAGGGCAGAAGTGCAATCCGAAGCAAACGCGTTAAGAAGTACTCCAAATACATCGTTTGATGGCTTCGCTGTTGAAGAAGACGTCGATGCGGTGAATCGCCAACGTACGCACCAAACATTACTCTTGAGGAAACTCGGAATTGCTGATCTTTAACCAGGAATACGTGCTGCTATTTTGGATGGAGATATTGACAAAGCACTGAAGCTTATCAATGCATATTACCCGCATGTACTCGATGACAACCGCCAAATTTACTTCCGCCTCCGTTGCCGCAAATTCGTAGAAATGATCCGCCAAAGCACAGAACTCCTCCACGGCTCAACCTCCAAGCAAAGCAAATCGGTAAACGGCCACTCGACCGCCGTTTCCGACGACGATTTTGAGCCTGAGATGGACCTCGACGAGCAAACAAACAGCGCCGATGATTGGGATAAAATGGAAACCGAAGAAGTCGACAGCGGCCTGAAATATCAAGGACTTCTCGATATGACGTTAAATTACGGTCGAGAGCTCAAATACGAGTTCAGAAACGATCACAGGAGACATGTTGAGAATGCGTTTCGAGACATATTCTCAATGTTTGCTTACGAGGATCCGAGGAAGAGTCCTACGGCGCATTTGTTGGATCAGGCTGGGCGGGTACCAGTGGCGGAGGAATTAAATTCTGCCATTCTAGGTAGGCCTCTTCCGAATCTTTCCTACTGGGTGCGATGGTATGTGTACTAAGCGGAGAGCAGTTTCACTAGGCAAATCCTCCTCCGCCGCCATCGAGCGTCTGTACCAGCAAACCGAAGTGCTTGTCAGCGATATCAGCGAAGAAGGCGGCGCAGGGGCGTTCATCAACGTGCGCAACGATTTCCTGAGGTAATGCCTCTTCCTGCTTCATCCGCGAATAAATTGTTTCTTTTGGCAAAGCGGTGGGCTGGTGGAGTTAACACGGCCGGATCTTGCTTTCGAATTCCTGCTCTCATTTCTCTTGGCGTACACTTTATGGATAAGGCGAACGGAATCAGAGGGTTTTGCCCAGGGAGGCTTGGGAGGAGGGCGCTTGATGTCTTATCTGTTCTCCTCTCCGAACTGTTGGCAATGGGAAGGGTGGAATTGTGTACCTAGATGAATGATTGAGATTGACATAGGTAAATATAAGCTTCCAATGCTGACGGCGCTGTGCTTTGACCTCGGAACAGAACAGTCCAGTATCTTGGAGGACCTTGGTAGGCTTTTGAACTGCATGTTGTCGTCGTGTCATAATACAGCATAGTACTAAGCTACGGTCCATATTTTGATAACAGGTTAATATCACGTGTCGTACTGAAACGACGATGCTAGCATTAAGGGCCTTCAAAGGTAGGTAGGCACGTAGGGTGTCTTGATTTCAAACCATTTTGTCGGCTCTCCGTTACGAAAATATGATGAAACGTCTCACGATGAAACGAGGCCTTGTGATTGATTTCTCGCTCAGTAACTTGAGTTGTTGAGGAAGAGGGATTTTCCATGTCGACAATATCACCATCTACTTCGTCTCTAGTTTTCTACATGGCTTCAATACCTCCTTCTTCCTCTCCGCTATGTGACGAAGTCTGTGTTTATACAATTCCACCAGGGCTGTTGTCGCAATAATCCTTTATTGCAGCTGGTATGTTCCGGGCCTATCTGTCTCAAGCCTCCTTTCCGGCCTTCTTCGCTGCCCTTTGTCTCTTCGCCTCCGCCTTCTTATCCTCCCTTGCTACCTCCTCCGCCGCCTTTTTATCCTCCTTGGCTGCCTCCTCTGCCGCCGCAATTGCAACCACCAATTCATCTAGGGCTTGCTTTCTGGCCGGTTGAAGACCCCAGTCCAAGATGTTGTGGATCGCCCTGCGGAATGCCTGGATTTCCCCTTCCCTATTCATGACGTAGGACTCAATTAAGTTCATATGGTAGTAAGGCTCCCCGTACGCGTTGAATTCCAGCCAGTTCACGAAGATTTGCGCGAAATGCGGAACCCAGGCACACGAGAACACCCAGCTTGTCATGTCCGGACCTGGAGGGTCGCCTTGCATCGCGCTGCAAGCTTTCCGCTCTAGAAGTTTACGGGCGTTGACGAGGGCGGCCCCTGAGCGGATTGCTTGATTCTCTGCCTCTTGGATGGGGCTGTTGTTGCCTCCTTTGCCTTCTATAACGAAGAAAGGATGCTCGATCGGAGGCGCAACTCGGATCAATTGAAGGGCGTGATGGGATATCCTTGGTACTGTTCGTACAGGATACACAGAAGACTCGTCGAATTTGAAACCAAACACAAAGTCTGGCTTGGGTGTCAATAAGCCGAAGTCCTTTTCCAGGATAGGCAGGAGGCCCTCTACAAATTTTTGGTCTTGCGTTACATCCATGCCTGACTGCTCAAAAGCCATATAGGCAGGTTGTATATCTCGCTGCAGTGTACCATCGCGCTCCCCATCAAATTCGGCATCGAGTTGTTTATCGCTGTCACGTTGTGGAAGTTTCGCTTTATGGCCTGGGACAAGACGCCCATCTTTAACAACCTTTGGAACAATGCCATAGAAATAGTCTCGTTCGTTTGCTACGGTGTGCTCTTTCTGGTATTCTCGAACCTTTTTCGCAGATTCTGGCGCCATCACTGAATTTCTTTCTCGAAGAACAACGTCGAAGGTCATCTCTTTGAAAGCTGGGTACCGATCAATCGCTTCATCAAGATCAAACAGCATACCCTCTTGTGTAAGAGCTCTTCTGACGTTCATGATATTATCGGTTGGTGTGGAACTGTGAGAGACGGACTCGGTGCGACGAGAGGTAATATTCGAGCCGCCAGCTTCGGATGCAAGCTGCGAGGATGCTGCCGATGATTGGGACGCGCCATGCTATGGTCAGATCAGCGAATGCTCGACACTGGCAGGCAGCGTGAGCAAGTACCTCAAGTCTTCTCTTCTTACGTTCAGGGGTCACCGGTGGTCTCATATCACTTGATGCCATTTCCTCTAGGTTATCGTCCTCAAGTGAAGTAGCTTTTCGCTTTTGCGACCTTGACTGTTTACAGGGCGGTTGCCCTACACTCGTGATGGTCTCTGGCGATGGGACGGTAGACAGCCAATGAGTAATGTGAGAGCTCGAGGCATCAGACATTCCGTCGTGGGGGAAACTTCGGATGCATGTAAGGCGGCGCAGTCAAGAGGTAGGTGAAGTGTTGGTGAATTCAAAAACATCTGGAATACACGCTAGAATATCTTATCGATAAGAACAACCTAAACTTTACAGTACCTACCTTAGCGCGCTGAGTTCGCCTTCCTCCACTTGATTGGCTACCTTGACGCAGGAAGTGCAAAGTCGAATACCGCTCTTCTATGTTTCCCTCTTTTTTTGGACTCATGTTTAATCTTAGTTCTCCACTAAACGGAACTTCCACCTCGACAGGTTGAGGTCCCATGCCATGAAATTCATGGTCGCTTTCGAGTCCCCTGCAAGTCAAGATTCGCACGACCGAATATTATAATTGTTATCCGAGAA
>JAABUR0100003693.1_pt1 | contig 21207 bp, 22 predicted proteins | sample 5560091 | NCBI WGS metagenome assembly JAABUR01 (sample SAMN10711879, study PRJNA513375) | rock metagenome | isolation source: Antarctica rocks | place: Antarctica: Victoria Land, University Valley sud
GGGACCGTCAGCGGGCACAACCTGCCGCACGCCGGCCGCGGGCTCCGGCAGCGCAGCGGCCGACCGCGACCAGGGCGCCTCCCGCAAGAGGTACCAGACGGTGCCCAGGCCGCTGCACGCCAGCATTACCCAGAAGACTCCCCAACGGGTGCCACGGCGGGGCTGTCGCCCGCCGATCATGAAAGCTAACAAGCCGAGCATCGACACCAGCACCGCTGTCCGCGGCCACGACCGCCAGCGGTCGTGCACCACCCGCAGTGGCCACCCGGACGACTGGTAGACGGATGGGATGTCATCAACAGGCGACACCGTCCTCACCGTCGAGGCGACAGAACGCTCGAAGAACCGATCCGGAAGCGGCCGTCCATGACTTCCCACGGCTGCCCCATGCCACTCGCCCACGACAGGAGCGAAATCGGCCACATACGACCGGCCCGACTTGTTGGTCCAACACACCTGCTGCGATTCCTGAAGGAAGAATTCGGGACTGTCGACCAAGGGGAAACCGAGCAATCCCGTGCCGTCTCCGAACCGTTCGCTCAGGCAGCCCACCTCAACCACGGTGACCTTCCCGTCTTGAAGATCGAGCGAAAGGTTCTCCGGCTGCACCTCGGTCGGGGTCTTCCACCAGACCAACGCAGCGCCTACGACGATGATCACCAGGAGGGCCCACCGGGCGATCTCCCGGAGTGTCCCATCTTTCGCCACGGTTTGGGTCTACCAGAAGTCCAGGGGTGGTGTAACCAGCGCACGGCATGTTGAGCAGGACCGCGGAGCGTCGCTGGGTACGAGTTACACCGGCTGGCGGGACGTCATCAGCCGCCCTCGCCGTCGCATCATAAGATCGATCCACTGTCACAACTCGAGGATCGGCCGGACCCATGAAACCGGAACCCCCCCAACCGACAGGCGACGCCACCGCCACGGACCCGCGAGCGGCTAGGCGTAGCGGCCAGGACTTGCTCGACTCGCTGGCGGACCGCTATCTGTCCCTTCCCGACGTGACTCAGGAGCGGATGTTTGCAGCGACGGGTTAGCGGTACGCGGCAAGTTCTTCGCCTTTGTCGGCCGCGACGGTCAGCTGATCTTGAAACTCCCCGCGGACCAGGCTGCGGCCCTGTGCACCGATGATCTATGCCAGCCAGTCCAGATGGGGGCGCGCAAGATGCGCGAGTGGATCAGCATCGCCCAGCCGACAGCGGGGCAGGACCCCTCGTCGTGGGCGGCGCTACTTGCCGACGCTCACGCGTACGTCGATCGCCTGACCCCAGTTGCTGGCAACCCGGATCTCAACGCGTGACGCCACCGGCGGAAAGCAGGACGCGGAGCTGGCCGGGGTAACGCGCGCACTCCACGGTGGCCGAAACCGCTCGCTGGGAGACCGCTGCTGTCTGGGCTGACCGTCCGCCGGGCCGAAAGCGGACTATGCCGTTGGAGCCAGCCGCACGCCTACCGCTTTCGCCCCAGCTCGCAACCGCTGGTCCCACACGGCGAAGATCGTTTCGGCGGCACCTACCGCAAGCTGGCTGGCTAGGTGGACCGCGTCTGCGCCTCGTAGCGCGTGTTGACTGGCCAGCTGACCGGCGTGAGCGGCGATGGCTTCGGTCAACTCAACCGACCTCGTTGCCGCCCAGAAGCCCTCCCATGTCACCTCGGCCCGGCTGCGTTCCGCTGGATCCAGCCGATGCGCACGACCGGCGGCGGCTAACGCGGCGCGCACCTCCGGATATGAGAGGCGGCTGGATACCGCCGCATCACAGCCGTCCCAGAGTACGGCGGCAAGGTCACTGCCGTCCTCCTCGACGACCAGCTTGACGAAGGCGCTGCTATCGAAGTACACGATCGCCATGGCTGTCAGCGACGTTGCTCGCTCACCAAATCCGACACCGGACCGCTCGCGCGCGCCCGCGCTACTCCGCGCGCTGTGGGTCGAACCTCCTGTCGCGGTTTGCTCAGCACTCCACGCTGGACGAGCTGGTCGAGTAGCGGCGCTGTGTCGACAGCTAGCAGCCGTGCCACCGGCGTGCCTCGATCGGTGACTACGACCTCCTCGCCGGCGCGAGCCCGCTCAATCCAGCTCGACAGCTCTGCGCGCAATGTGCTGATCGCTACGTCCATGGTTTCAAATGTACATCGGTCGAGTCGAAATTTGTACGGATTGGCTCTCTCAGTAGGGTCGCCGTTTGAGTCCCGCCACCTCAGTCAGGAAATCTGTGCGCTACTTCGCAGTCTCGGCCTTAAGTCATGACGGGCTGGTGCGCGATCACAACGAGGACAGCCTTGCGGTTGGGCCGTGGACGACGAGCGCCACCACGACTCTCACCCCTCAGATGCTGGTCTTCCCCAGCGATGACTCGCTCATGGTGGCGGTTGCCGACGGCCTCGGCGGACACCCGTGCGGTGAGCTCGCGAGCACGATCGTCGTACAGGAGCTGTCCCGGCTCGGCAACTGGCTCACCGACGAAGCCTCGGTCCGGTCCGCGCTGGAACGCTGCAACTCAAGTGTGTACGACGCCGCGGACCGCGACCCGACATGCACGGGCATGGGGACGACCGTTGCCGGCGTAGTGCTGTCGACGGACGGCGTCGTGGTCTTCAACGTCGGGGACAGCCGCGTCTACGGCATGGCTGAGCAGGATTTCGTCCGCCTCAGCGTCGACGACAGCCCACCCCTCGCGCCCGGTGAGACAACCACAAGCATCGTGACGCAGACCATGGGCGGCAACGACAACCGCATCACCATCGATCCCCACATCACGACTCTGCCGGTGGAACCGGCCGGTCGTTATCTGGTGTGCAGCGACGGCCTGACCGACGCGATCAGCGAGGATGCCATCGCCTCGCTCCTGCGGCGGCATCACGGCCTAGAGGCGGCCGTCGAGCTGTGGCGAGCCGCGATGCAGGCCGGTGGTCCCGACAACATCACCATCGCCGTCATAGAAGTCACGGGCGACGGTTCCAACGACTGACTTGCACTGGCTCGAGATCCCCGCGCTGTTGAGGTCCTACTGCCAGCTGGGAACCGATCGGCGCCGACCGGCGTCTCATGGTCAGACGTTGCCAACGAGGAGGACACCGTGACACCACATGGAGCACCGGGCGAAGCGACCAGCAACCGCCCATACCGCACCAGACCACCGCTCGGCCCGCTCGGCGCTGCTGCCTGTGTCGTCGCGTTGGCTTCCGCCCTGATGGCCGGACCGGCAGCGGCGCTGCTCAGCCCGGATACCTCGGCTACCCACCCGCTGCAACAAACGCCGCCAAAGGGGCCCCCGAACGTCCGGCTGTCGACCGGCTCGGTGAACCTGGCGCTGCACCCGTACTCGAGCTGTTGGTCCACCGGGCACAGTGGTATGTGCTATGACGGGATGCCGCCCCGCCCGCTGCCCTCGGTGGGCGGGACCGACGGCCCGATTGGTCTCGCCTTCGCGCGCGACCGCTGGCGCTTTCGTGTCAGCGTCACCGACGAAGAAGGCGACCGAAGCAACGTCGACCTCGTCCGAACCAGCCCGCGCCACTGGCGTCTTGCCTTGGGCGCGCTTCCCGACGGTCGCTACCGCGCCGACGTGTTCGGACGCGGGCCGCAGGGCGACGTCGCTGCCGCCTTTGCCTTCACGCTCAACTGAGAGCCACTCCGACCGGTTGCCGAAGTCCCGGCTAACCGCGTGGTCCTGTCAGTTCAGGCGATCGATGGCCGGCCATCGATCGAAGCCTGAATCGAAGGACATCAGCTGACGCACGCCGGCATGCTCCATGGCGGCAAGGTGTACTGCATCGCGGGCCGACAGGCCGACCGCCGCGCCAACGATCTCCTTCGCTCGCTGAACCGTTCGGAGATCAATGGGCAGCACCTCGTCTACTAATGGCACCAGCGCATCGAACGCGGGCTGGATGGCTTCGAGCCGCTGGATAGCGTGGTAACGGTGCAGGATCTCTTGCAACACCTCGGCGTCGGTGACCAGTCGCTCTTGCCGGGCAGTGGCGGACTCCAGCAGACGTTGCGCGATGTCTTTGTTGGGATGTGGAGCGCCCACGAGGTACATGGGCACGTTCGAGTCGATGAATATCACGCCCCGTAGCCCCGCTCGATCTCTTCGAGCATCTGGTCGATGTCCGGTGCGGAAAACCGGTGAACTGCAGCCGCCCGGATCGTGGCGAGCCTGTGCTCAACGTCGCCCGTCGTATGCCGCCGCCGGGCCTCCCGCAAACTTCTGCGCACCCAGTCAGAGACGGTAACGCCGTCGCGCGCTGCTAGATCCCTCAGGTTGCGTCTCACAGCCACCTGAGATAGATGCCGGCGCACGCGGCTGCCGCCAGCAGTGCGAGATAGCCGAGCACGATCCGGGTGTCGCCCAACAGGCACTTCGAGCGGGTCAGTCCGGCGCGGCGTGCCTTCCAGTAGCCGGTGAACCCGAGAGCTGCGAACAACAACAGCGCCACCGGACCCAGCAGCCACCCCAGGGCTGCAACCGTGGCCAAGATGCAAAGCCTCAGGGGGTCGTACGGAGTCGGATCGGCCTGTTCGCCTTCGTCGGGCAGCCGGCTCTCGCCGGGGTGGCGCGCGCCCGGTGGGTCCAGGGTCGTCACGAGCCGCCTCCCCGAGCGGTGGACAACCGGTTGCGGCCAAGCGGCGTCCACGCCTGGACTGCACAAAAAGGCGCGCACTGGTCGGCGCCGGTCTCCTCGTTGACTGTGCCAACGTGCACGCAGCACTGGGTGAGCCGCTCCTCGATCATCGTGTGCATGTCCATGAAGGGCTTGACCGTGATCCGCTTCACCCGCTCTCCCAACGTCGAGCGAAGCGGCGCCCGGCGGCCAGGCAGCTGAGCGGCCGCGAGCTTGGTGAGCGTCGCGATACCGAGGTCGCAGTTCTCGCAGATGTCACGCCAGATGCTGCTCATGCTCGGGTGCGACAGCGACGACTGCTCGCTCAACAGGTCGAGCAGCGAGTCCTTCACGATCGTGCGCATCTTGGCCGGGACCTCCTCGTCGGCGAACCGGTTGGCCAGCAGCTCTGGCTCCAGGTCGAGCCACCGTTTGAGCTGGTCATGACCGATCAACGACGTCAGCGAGCGCCAGCTCCCGGAGTCGTCCCGCAGCAGGTATCCCACCGAGCAGCAGTGCGGGTGCGAGCACGGCAGCGCCGTCAGGTCCTTCCACGTCACCACACCGGCTGTCTGCTCCTCCAGCCGTGCGAGCACCCCGGTGTGGGTGAGCCGGTCCATCGGGTCGACCCCCGCAGAGCGCCCGGAGCCGAACACGGGCTGGATCGTGACGCCGCCGACGTACGGCGTGTCGAGCGCCCGCTTGATGACGAACCCGAGTTCGTCGTCGTTGACACCGAGCGCCGCGGTCATCGTCAGGGTGGTGAAGACACCGGCTGCCGAGAGCCGCTCGATCGCCCGTTCCTTGAAGCGTCGGATGTCGGCGCCGCGATGGTGCGTCGACGCCTCTGCGCTCGCGCCGTCGTACTGCAGGTAGACCTCGACACGCTCGCGATGCCGCTCCAGCAGCGCCAGCAGGGCATCGTCGGAGGCGATCCGCAACCCGTTGCTGTTGAGGAGGATGCGCACGATCGGCCGGGCCACGACCTCGGCGATGAGCTGCTCGAGCTGTGGGTAGAGCGTCGGCTCGCCACCCGACAGCATGAGCACGTCGATCCGGCCGTTCTCGCGGGCCAGCCGATTGTCGATGCTCGCGAGCACCGACGCGAGCGGCGCCACGGCCGTCAACGCGGGCGCCGAGTCGGAGAAGCAGGTCGGGCAGCGGAGGTTGCAGTGGTCAGTGATGTCCTCGAGCAGGATGCACGTGTGCTGCGTCTGCATCTCCGGCAGGCCGTCCGCGTAGGCCGCGGGGACCGGGGCGAAGTTTCCGGCCACGTCGGGCGTGTGAGCCTTGGTCGGCGCAGTCCACTGCTCCAGGTACTGGAGGATCTCGGCCGACTCGTCGTACAGCGTCCGCACCAGCCCGTGGGTGCGGCAGCCGCGCTCGAGCCAGACGCGGCCGTTCCGGATGGCCAGCCAGCCCGACAGCCGCTCCACCTGGTCCAGGGGCCGGTCCGGCTCCTCCTCGTGGCAATGCGGACAGAATGCATTGACGTACCGGTGGATGCGGTAGTCACGCAACTGCATGCCTGTGGTCATCTTCATAGCCTCGGTGGGCATCAGCCGAAGTCTGCCGTGCTCAGCCAGTACAGGCACGTGCCCGCGGACACGACGAGCCCCACCGCGAACCCCGACAGCATGCCGATCCCGGTACGACGGGTGGATCGCTGGACGGCGAGAGCGATCGCGATGACCAGCAGTACCGGCAGTACAAACAACCCAGCGAATAGGCCTCCGCCGAGGAAGCTGAACAAGATCGGGCTGAACGAGGCGAGCAGCGCCCCCACAAGGCCCAACGCCACGCCCAGACGAGTCGACCCGCCGCTGTCAACACCGGTCGGCGAATCGACAGGCGGAGGGGGCGGAAACGAGCCACCTGGGTAGCCCCCGCCATGGTCGTTGTCTTCGGTCACCAGCACTCCTGGGGGTCAGTCGATGTCGAGTCGCTCATGCGAGCTGCACCTGACGGACGTCGTACGCACCTCGGCGGAACTGGTAAGCGACCCGGACCAGAAGCATGGGCACCGTGACAGCGAGGAACAACTGGGGGCGCGTCAAGCCAGCGAAGACCACCTCGTTGCCGCGGACGAACTCGACGAGAAAGCGGAAGATGCCGTACGCGGCGAGGTAGAGGGTGAGCGTCTCACCCGGCGCGATCGGCTGGCGCCGCAGCCACCCCCACAGCACCCCGAACGCCACCAGGTGGAAGGCGATCTCATAGCCGAACGACGGATGCAGGGCTAAGCCGGCCGGGCCGTCCAGCCGAGCGGCCTGCTCGGGTGACAGCGTGATCCCCCAACCTGAATGCGTGGGGGTCCCCGGAAGCTCGGTCAGCAGGCAGCCGATGCGGCCGACCGCCATACCGAGCGCGACCGCGGGCGCGAACAGGTCACCGGTGCGCTCGCGGTATCCGATCAGCCGCTTGGCAAGATGAGCACCGACGTAGGCGCCAACGAGTCCTCCGAGGATGCTGCGGTTGCCGTAGAGCCACTGCTCGCTGAGCGAGGCATTCTCCCGCAGGTCGACATGTTGCAACCAGGTGCCCAGGCGCATCATCACCGCTCCACCGACGAGAGCGCCGGCAACGACGACCCAGACCCGGTCGTCGCGGTCACGACCACGACGCCGCGCCTCCAGCCAGAACACCAGGGTGGCGGTGGCGACACCGAGCGCGACGAAGAGCTCATGCCACCACGGGGCCATCATGGGAGAACTATCTCAGAGGATGCACCAGTTTGACGCGTGTTCCCTCCCACCCATCAGCTCCCCGTGCGCCGGTCGGGGAACTCCTGCCCCAGCAGCCTTAGGATCGGCGTGGCCTTCACCGCGGTCTCCTCGAACTCCGCGTCCGGATCGGACAGCGCGATGACAGCCCCGCCGACACCGAACGAGACGCGGTCGGGTTCGACCACCAGTGTTCGGATGACGATGCTGAAGTCAGCGGCGCCGCAGAGGGAAAAGTAGCCCAGCGCACCGGAGTACACCCCTCTCGGCCCCTCCTCGAGGTCGTCGATGATCGACATGGTCCGCAACTTCGGGGCACCGGTCATAGACCCCCCGGGAAAGGAACTGCGGACACAGTCCACCGCCGAGCGGTCCGGGCGAAGCCGCGCCCGCACGGTGCTCACCAGCTGGTGCACGGTCGCATAGGTCTCGACGTCGAACAGCTTCTCGACGTGCACCGACCCGACCTCAGCGCAGATCCCCAGGTCGTTGCGCACGAGATCGACGATCATGAGGTTCTCTGCCCGATCTTTGGGACTCAGGCTCAGGTCGAGCCGCAGCCGTTCGTCCTCGGGAGCAGATGCGCCGCGGGGTCGCGTTCCTTTGATCGGCTTGGACTCCACCCACCGGTCGGAGTCCACCCGGATGAACCTCTCCGGCGAGCAACCCAGCACCGACAAGGAGCCGAACCGGAGCAAGGCGCCGAATGGCGCGGGATTGTCCCGGCGCAGCAGCCGGTAGGCGCTCCACGGGTCCAGTGCCCCGGCGGCACTCACCAAGTTGGTGAGGCAGACCTCGTACGTCTCCCCCGCCCTGATCGCCCGCTGACAGGCGGAGATGAGCATGAGGTAACGATCCCGGCTGATCCGCAGCTCGAGTGGGCCGAGTTCCGCCGCCACCCCTGGCGCGGGCGCCGCTGCCAGCGGCTCAGGAGCAAGCTGCTGCAACCTCGCTGCTGTCTCACGAAACCACGTCTCGGCCGCCTCGTTGTCGTCCTCCTCGCTGAGCGCCAACAGGTAGATGGTGTGTTCGCTGTGGTCGAAGGCGATGACCCGGTCGGCGAACAGCATCACGGCGTCTGGCTGCGGTGAGCAATGTGCCCGGGCCGCTCCGCACTCCGCCTTGAGCTCATAGCCGAGGTAGCCCACCCACCCGAGCGCGAAGTCGAAGGGCAGGCCGGTGGCGGCCACCCGGTGATCTCTCAGATCGGCTCCTATCCAGTCGAAGAATGCGCCCTCGACGACCCGCGTGCCCTCCGTAGATCGCACCGTGACGCGACCGTCCCACACGTCTGCCGTCGCGATACGGGCCAGCGGGCCGCACGCATCACCCATGAACGAGAACCGGCCGTACGCCGCATGCGGGAGGCTGCTGTCCAGCCAGAAGGAGTGGTCCGATCCCAGGTAGAGCGCATCGAAGACCTGCTCGGCCTCGACGTCCAGCTTCAGCGCGCGGTGCGCGACCCGCAGGCACCGAGGTGGCCGTTCGGCCGGTTCGGTCCGGGCGTCCGGCGGGGAGGTGGCGCGGGCAGCTTGGCAGGTGGTGCGGGCAGCTCGGGAGGTGGTGTGCGCAACTCGGGGGGTGGTGAGCCCCACCACAAAGGCGGTGCGCGCTGCCGGCTCGCTGTCCGCCCGAGCGGCGTGCCAGCGGCGGGTCAGTTCGGCGAAGTTGCGCATGATGTGGTGGCCGTGCTCGGTGCACACCGACTCGGGGTGGAACTGCACTCCCCACATCGGCTGATGGCGGTGGCGGAGCGCCATCACCAGACCGTCGGGAGTCCACCCGATGGCCTCGAGCTCCTCAGGCAGGTGGTGGGCCAGCAGCGAGTGGTAACGCACCGCCGCGAAGGGTGAAGGCAGACCGGCGAGGATGTCGACCTGCCTGTGGACCACCTGCGACTGCCTCCCGTGGACCGGCTCCGGTGCCGCCCCGATCTCACCGCCGAGGACGGCGGCGAGGCCCTGGTGACCCAGGCAGACGCCCAGCAACGGTCGGCTGGCAGCACGGATGGCATCGGCGCAGATGCCGAAGTCTGCCTGTCGCTCCGGCCGGCCGGGGCCCGGCGAGATGACGACGTTGTCGAACCGATCGAGTTCTGCGGTCGTCCACCCCGGCTCATCGTTGCGGACGACCTCCGGTGGCACCCCGGTGACCTCGGCGACCAGATGGAACAGGTTGTAGGTGAACGAGTCGTAGTTGTCGATGATCAGCGTCCGCATTCCAGCACCGGTCACCTACATATCGCCGCCCTCGTCGAGCAGGCGCGCGATCTCGCGCTGAATCAGGCCCAGGCGCGCTTCCTTGACCAGCGGCACTTGGCGTCGCCGACGACGGATGTCGGCGAGGTCGATGTCCACGGTCAGCACCTGCTCCTCGCCTTGGGCGGCTTCGGCGACCACGCTGCCCCAGGGGTCGATGACATGCGAGCCGCCCCAGAACCGGAACCGGCCCTCGACGCCGACGCGATTGACGAACACCACGAAGACCTGGAACATCCGGCCGTAGAACCGGGTGATGTCGTGCCAGTACTCGTGGGAATCGTAGCGGTCGGGGAAGCTGCTCTGTGAGCTGGCCGCCGGCACCAACATGACCTGGGCGCCGTCCTGAGTGGCCAGAAAAGCCAGCTGCGGCTGCCACGCGTCGTTGCAACAAAGCACCGCCATCCGGGTATCGGGTCGGGCGTCGAAGGCGCGCAACCTCGGTCCCGGTGTGAAGTGGTTGCGCTCCTCAAACGGCTGGTACGCCGGCAAGTACAGCTTGCGGTGCACGTGCACCAGCCGTCCCGCCTCGTAGTACGCCGTGCTGTTGTAGGTGTGCGCACCTGGCGGGCCGGCCTCGACGAAACCGACGCAGAGCCCGGCCTGGCCGGCGGACTGGGCGAGCTTCTCGATCCGCGGGTCGTCCGGACGCATCGACAGGTCGGCGTCGACCTCACCGATGGAGTACCCGGACAAGAACAGCTCCGGCAGCACGACGAGGTCCGCCGACTCAGCGGCCGCTGTCTCCACTGCGTGGCGCGCTGACTCGAGGTTGGCGTCGATCTCGCCAAGCCGTGAGTCGAGCTGGGCGAGGCTGATCCGCATGACCTTCCCTTCACACGTCTCGGACCCCAGACAGAGCCCGGGATCCGAGACGATCAGACGATGGCTGTCAGCCGATGAGGCCGTTGTCCTCCAGCCACTTCTTGGCGACCGCCTCTTCTGGCAGCCCGTCCACGTCCACGGAAGCGTTCAGCTTCTGCAGCTCCTCGGTGGTGAGCTTGTCGGCGATCGGCTGGAGTACATCCTCCAGCTCCGGGGAGTCCTTGAGCACCGAGTCGTTGACAGTCAGCGCCAGCTCGTAGCCGGGGAAGAACTGCTTGTCGTCCTCGAGCACCACCAGGTCGTTGGCGGGAATCTGGCCGGCGCTCTCGAACACCTCGCCGAAGTTGCAAGGGTCAGCCTTGGGCAGGGCGGTGTAGATGATGTTGAGGTCGACCTCGGTGATCTGGTCGTCGGGAAGCTTGAAACCGTAGGCCTCCTCCACGCCGGGGAACCCGTCGTCGCGGTCGAGGAACTCCGCGGCCGCGCAGAGAGAAGCATCCTCGGGTTTGCTGTTGGCCAGCTCTGCGTAGTCCGAGATCGTCGTCACCTGGAGCTCGTCCGAGGTGGCTTGGGAGGTGGCGAAAGCGTAGGTGTCGTTCGCCTCCGTCTTCAGGATCCACTTGACGCCGTTCTTGGCGTCCTGCTCGGCGACGGCGTCGAACAGCTCCTGGGGGTCCTTCGGCACGTCCTCGGGAGAATTCCCGAGGATTTCGATAAAGCCGGTGCCGGTGTACTCCCAGTACATGTCGATCTCGTCGGACTCGAGGCCCTTGCGGGTGAGCGCGGTGCCTTCGGTGCCTGTCTCGTCCTTCACGGTCGCGCCGGCATCCTCGAGTGCGAGGATCGTGATCTGGCCGAGGATCACTTGTTCGGTGAACTCCTTGGACCCGACGGTGAACGACTTGCCGGCCAGGTCGCCGCTGCCACCACCGCCGTCGTCGCTTCCGCAGGCGGAAGCTACCAGGCTGAGCCCGGCGGCTAGCGCGGTCAGCCGCGCCAACTTCATTGAGTAGCTCATGATGGCTCTACCTTCCGTTGGGTGGTTCCCGTTGTCGATGATTGTTGCATCAGATCACAGTCCCCGCGGGCGTAGGAAGTCTTCCGCGAGTCCAGCCAGGTAGTCGACGAGCAGCGCCAGCACCGCCACCAAGATGCCGCCGATGATGGTGATGAATGGATGGTTGCTCTGGTATCCCGACACGATCAGACTGCCCAGAGTGCCCGCACCGACGAAGGCACCGAGGGTCGCCGTGCCGACGTTGATGGTTAGTGCGGTCCTGAGGCCAGCCATGATGACCGGCACCGCCAGCGGCAGCTCGATCCGGGTGAGGACGGCGAGCTTGGTCATGCCCATCCCGCGCGCGGACTCGATGACCGAGGCGTCGACCTGGGTGAGCCCGACCATCGTGTTGCGTAGCACTGGCAACGTCGTATAAGCGGCCAAGGCGACGACTGTCGGTACGAATCCGATGCTCCATACGATCGCAAAGATGAGCAGCAGCCCGATCGTCGGCACTGCCTGACCGATGTTGAAGAAGGCGATAGCAAAGGGGGTGACCCGGCGGGCGAAGGAGCGGGTCAACAAGATCCCGACCGGGATGGCGATGACCAGCACAAGCAACGTCGAGATAACCGTCAGCTGGAGGTGTTCCACGGTCCTGGCGACGATGTAGTCGAACGCGAGACGCTTCGACTCGGTCGAGTCCAGGTCCTTGCGGCTTATGGACACGAAGGTGAACACCAGGACGAGAGCGAGGAGCACGGGCATGAACAGGTAGCCCCCGAGCGAACGTCGCCGACGGGGAGCGGTGACGACAGCGGCGGCGGACGCGACCAGCGGGGGCTTGGAGGTCGTGGACACGTCAGCTGTCCTCGTCCTCGTCGTCTCCACCACGAAGGCGGCCCTGCTCCGCGCGCCGCAAGCTGCGCACGGTCTCGTTGATCGTGTCGATGTCGACGATGCCCTGGTAGGCGTTGGAGGAGTCCACGACGATCGCGGTGCTGTAGCGCGCAGAAAGCATCTCGTTGAGCGTGTCGCTGAGCGTCGCGTTCGGCTGAACCACTGCCTCGGCAGGAAGGCCGAGCTCAGAGAGTGGACGGCTGCCGCCAGCACGTTGCAGATGGTCGGCGTTGACCCATTTCACGGGGCGGCGCTGGCTGTCGAGGACGAGGACAGCACTCTTGTCGCTGGCCTCGAGCAGGCGGTGCACCTCGTCCCGGCTCGCCCCTTGCTCCACCGTCGGCCACTGGTGCAGCTCGACGTCTCGCACCCGGCTCAGGCTGAGACGCTTCAGTGAGGCGCCGCGGCCGATGAAGTCAGCCACGAAGTCGTCGGCGGGGTTGACCAGGATGCGCTCGGGGGTGTCGAACTGGGCAATGTGCGACTGCTCCCGCAGGATCGCGATGCGATCCCCCATCTTGATCGCCTCGTCGATGTCGTGAGTGACGAAGATGATTGTCTTCTTGATCCGCTCCTGGAGGCGGAGGAACTCGTTCTGGAGCCGGTCGCGGGTGATCGGGTCGATAGCGCCGAACGGCTCGTCCATCAACATCACGTCGGGGTCGGCGCTCATGGCGCGCGCGACACCGACGCGTTGCCGCTGGCCACCGGAGAGCTCCTTGGGGTAGCGGTCCCGATATTGGCCGGGATCCATCCCTACCGTCTCGAGCAGCTCGTCCACGCGCTCTGAGATTCGCTCTTTCTTCCAGCCGAGCAGCTTCGGGACAGTGGCGATGTTGTTGGCGATGGTCGCGTGGGGGAAGAGCCCGATCTGCTGGATGACGTAGCCGATCCGGCGGCGTAGGTGGTCCGGGTTGACCTTGGTGACGTCCTCCTCGTCGAGGAAGATCCGGCCGGAGGAGGGTTCGATGATGCGGTTGATCATCTTCATCGTGGTCGTCTTCCCGCAGCCGGACGGGCCGACGAAGATGACGATTTCACCCTCGGGAATCTCCAGCGACAGGTCGTCGACCGCGGGCTCGCGTTGGCCGGGGAAGCGCTTGGCGAGGTTCTCCAGTCGGATCTTGATGGTGCCGCCGTCGGGCGCAGCCCCGGAGTCTGGCGCTGTCTGTTGAGTGTCAGTCATCGGATGCCTTTCGAGGTCGTCAACCGGAAGATCACGACGTAGACGAGGTCGAAGAGGACCGCCAAGATGATGACGCCTAACGTCCCGGCGAGTACCTCGTTGAGTGCGACCGCACTTCCGATGCTCGCGCCGAAGATCAGCTCGCCCAGACCTGGACCATTGATGTAAGCGCCGATCGCTGCGATGCCGATGAGGAGCAGCGTGGACACCCGCAAACCGGTCAAGACGACGGGCCAGGCCAGCGGCAGTTCGATACGCCACAGTCGCGCGGCCCGCCCCATGCCCATGCCCTGGGCGGACTCGACGATGGCCGGGTCGACCTCCCGGAGTCCGACGATGGTGTTACGAACGATGGGCAGCAGGCCGTACATCGCGAGTGCGACGATGACCGATGGTGCGCCGAGGCCCAGCATCGGTATCTGGATGAGCAGCGTGAACAGCGCCAGAGAGGGAATCGTCAGGAACGTTCCGGTCACCCCGAGGACAAGCTCGCGAGGACGATCAGTGCGGTAGGTGAGGACACCGAGGCCCACGCCGATGACCGTCGAGATGAGGACCGAGATGATCACGATTACTGAGTGGTCGATGGCGAGCTGGATCACGTCCCGCCAGGTGAACTGAAGGTATGTCCAAAGACTCGAGTACCAGCTCACACCATCAGGCATGGCAGTACCTCCGGCATGCGATCAGCGGATGTGACTCCCATATGTCCCCTCCGTGCGGCGTGTTCCTGACCTTGGCACGGTGACCGAGGCCACACAAGACCGTTGCCCAAACGGCAACGCAGATCGTAGCCCCCTCACCGCCGCCGAGCACCGCCCTGGGAGATCTCGGCGGTGTCGTCCTCGCGGCGGGTACGCAGGAGGAGGCCGACCCAGGTCCGGTAGGGCCGCCAGCCGTCGGCGAGGGCGGTGAGCTGGTCGATGGTGGGCTGGTCGAGCGAGTAGGCGTGGGCCATCTCTTCATGCAGCCGGCGCTCGGCGGTGGGGAACAGATCGGGGTGACCGGCGCCGCGGGCGAGAACGAGCTGGGCGGAGAACGGCCCGATGCCCGGGATCTGGGTCAGCTGCGCCAGGGCCTCGTCGATGCTGACAGAGCGGAGCCGGGTGGCGGCGAGGCGACCCTCGAGCGCGGCGTCCGCAACCGCCCGCAGCCGCTCGACCTTGGTCGCGGGCAGCCCGGGAATCGGTCGATCACGCAGCTGTTGAGGGCCGGGGAAGCAGGTCAGCGACTGCCCGGCGACGATGACGGACACGCCCAGCTGCTCGGCGAGACGAGCCTTGACGGCGGCCGCCTGAGTGATGCGGACGCGCTGCCCGATGATCGCCCAGCAGGCGGCTTCGTAGGGGGAGTGGAACTGCACCGGGCGCAGGCCCGGGTAGCGGGCCTGCAGCTCGGCTACGACCGGGTCATTTCGCCCGACGTCGGCGAAGCCGGACCCGTCCACGTCGAGGGACAAGATGCGTGCGACCTGGGCGGCCACCGCTTCGTGGTGGTCCCCGAGCGCTCCGGTCAGCTCGACCGTGGTCACTCCGTCGCGCTGGCGGACAGCGGCACCGACCGGCGCCCACCCGTCATCGGCGGGGAAGGCGAGCCGGAGCAGCCCCGGCTCAGCTGCGGCATCGGGCCGGTGGGCGGGGGCGAAGCCTTCGAGGAAGCGGGTGCTCGCTGCCAGGTCGAAGGGGCCGCGGACGGCTAGCTCAAGCGGGCCGGACATCGTGCTGTCAAGCATCTCAACCCCCGTCTGACGTCACTGCCGAACAGCAGCACACCGGCCTGCGCACCGTCTGACCTTACTGCCGAGCAGCACGCTGGCCCGGGAAAACATGCTGGGCATCCGCGCCGACAACCACGAAGTACGGCGAACACTCAACGCATGAAGTCGTCGATCGCCGCGGCCACCTGGGACGGCTGGTCCTCCGGCGAGAAGTGCCCTGCCGCCGAGGCGATGACGCGGTCTGCGGCGGGCAGCCTCGACTCGAGCGCGGCGCTCACGTCGACGGGCAGCCACCGGTCTTGTTCGCCCCACACGATGCGAGTCGGGGTATGCAGCTGGTCCAACATGGGTTCGAAGTCGGCGGTGTCTTGCTCGTCGAACCCGGAGACGTTTCGCAGCCACAGCCGTTGACCGCGCTCTCCTTCCCACTGGTCGAAGTAGGCGGCGAACACGGCCGGCTCCATGGGTCGCTCGGTGGCGGTTCGAAGGTGCGCGGCGGCCACTTCGCGGAAGATGTGTGTTGGCATGGTCGAGTAGACGTCGAGATGTGCCTTGAGGTGGCGGGTGGTCGCCGTGATCCACGGCCGCAGCACCACCGCGTCGACCAAGACGACGCGCTTGGCCGGGGTGCTCTCGAGGAGGTGCGCCCGAAGCACGGCGGCACCACCGATGTCGTGCCCGACCAGCGTCGGCGACTCCAGGCCCCAGGTCTGCACGAGCTCGGCAAGCACCTGGGCTTGAATGCGAATGGAGACGTCTTGCTGCTCATGCCGCTCGGACTGGCCATAGCCGAGAAGGTCGAGGACGTACACAGTGGATCGCTTGGCGAGCAGCGGGGCGACGTCGCGCCACAGCACCGATCGGCTGGGCGTGCCGTGCACCAGCACCACCGGTGGGCCGTCGCCGAGAACGTCCCACGCAATCTCGCCGAGCCCCGTAGCAGCCCGTTGCTCGAGCCTCCAGGAGGTCGGATCTGAGCCGTGCATGCATTCCACCCTGGCACGGTCGGAAGACGGAGGCCATGGGTCAGAGTCTGAGATTGGGCCAGCCGCGGGTTGCGGTGCGCGACTTCTGTTGCGTACGTCGTCACATTGCCCAAGGAGGTGAGATGCGTGAGCCGTCTGCCAACACAGCCTGGAGGCCGGGTGTGGTGGTGACCCAGGCGGTCGCCCCTGCGGGGCCGGCGTCGATGCGCAGCTCGCTGTCCGCAGGGACGAGCGCGACGTCTCCGGAGTGGAGCTCAGTACTCAGGCCGTCCAGGGTCACCTGCAGCTCACCGTCGAGGACGAGCAGCACCTCTTCGCGGGTCGGGCGATGGGCAACGCCTTGCAAACCGGCCGGGATCTCGAGGCGCCAAGCGCAGAGCTGGCTACTGCCGCGAGCGGGCGCGACGTACGACAGGAAGCGGCTGCCGTGTCTCTCGAACGGGCTGGCTTCGGCTTCTCGATAGAACGGCATGACGCCCCCCATGAGTAGACAAGATACTTGTCTACTCATGGTCAGGCTACTTGACCAGTATGTCAATCTGTTCTCGTGCCGATAGAGAGCTGGCAGACAGCCGCTGGCGTCCTGCGCCTGGGCGGCCAGCTGGTCGAAGGCATCCAGGAAGGTCTCGCCCGCCGAGGGTTCGTCGACGTGCGACCCGCTCACGGCTTCGCATTCGTCCGGATCAGCGATGGCGATGCCACCACCGCCGACGTGGCGCTGCACCTCGAGATAACCAAGCAGGCGGCGAGCCAGCTCGTCGAACACCTCGTGCGGGGCGGATACGTCATACGTCAGATTGATGCACGCGATGCCCGGGCCCGCCTACTCGTGCTCACCGAGCGCGGGCGCGCATGCACCGCCGCCGCCGAAGATGCCGCCGCTGAGACCGTCGAAACGTGGAGAAAGCGGCTCGGGCCGACGGAGTTCGAATCCTTCCAGGCCGCGCTCAGTGCGATCATGACCCCAGGCCGGCTCCGGCCGTCGTGGTGACCATGTCCTCGGCAGCGTCATGTTCGCTGTACGGGTGCCGTGCAGGCACCGCTACCTCCTGGCGGAAGACAGCTCGGCGCAGTGAGCTGTCAGCTCCTCAACGGCGGCTCGCATCGCCTTCGGTCCGAAGCGGCCGGCCGGCCCTTGCAGTCCGAGCACCGCCGTCAGGGCCGCACCAGCGCCACGCACCGGGGCAGCGATCGCGTTGAGGTCCTCCTCGCGCTCACCGACGGCCTGGGCCCAGCCGCGTTGACGGATCGCCGCGACCTCGGCTGCCAGCACCGCGACGTCGGTGATCGTGCGTCTGGTGTACGACGGCAAGGACCCTGACGGCATCGTTCCGGTAGACGCGAGGAACACCTTCCCCGTGGCAGTCGCGTGGGCGATGCTCGGCCGGCCGACCTGAGCGACACTGCGCACCGACGATGAGCTCTGCACGAAGTCGACGGTGATCGTGCCCTCTTCGTAGGGGACCGACAAGGTGGCGGTCTCACCGGTGGCCTCGGTCAAGGCCACCAGGTGAGGACGGCACCGCTCGCGGATGTCGACGCGAGCCAGTGCGGCGTTGCCCAGCTCGACGAGCCTGGGGCCGAGCCGGAACTGGCCGCTGTCGGTGACTCGGCTCACCAGCTCGTCGTGGGCCAACGTGGCAAGCAGCCTCGACACCGTGCTCGGGTTGATACCCGTTCGGCGGGCGATCTCGTTGTTGCCCAGATCGCCGGGTGCGTCCGCGAGCGTGTGGAGGACGGCGACGGCTCGCTCAACTGTCGCCACCGGGCGGTTTCCCGTCGTCACGCCGAAGTCCCGATCAGCGAAGCGCCTGTAGTCAACGACTTCCTCCCGTGCTAGCGTCCGAAGTACAGAATGCAACAGTGTTGCCGATAAGGCAATACTCGCCGTGTCTAGCAGCGGAGACCATGTTCATGTCCCAGCCGGCGTCGCAGCCCGGGTCAGCGCCAATTGCAGGATTGGTGATTCCAAAGGCCGTCCGATATGTCGTTGTGGGCGCCGGCGTGCACGGCCTGTCGACGGCGTGGCACCTGGCACATGAGCTGCGGGTTCGCGGACTTGGCACGGGCGACGACGTCGTGGTGCTCGACAAGACGGCGGTCGGCGCCGGCGCCTCCGGCATCGCCTGCGGCGTCATCCGCAACAACTACTTCCAGCCGGCGATGCGCCGGCTGATGGCGCACTCGGTGGCCGTGTGGGAGTCAGACCCGTCGGCCTTCTCCTACCTCCCGGTCGGCTACCTGCAGGCAGCGCCCGAGGTGATGCGCGCCGATGTCGCGCAGATCTTCTCTGAGCAGCAGGAGATCGGCTACCCCTCGACGTTCGTCGAGGGCGAGGCCGACTGCCAGAAGTACTTGCGCGAGTTGCTGGGCGACTGGCAGGCCCCCGGGATCACCAACGTGCTCCACGAGACGAGGGGTGGCTACGCCAACAACCGCGCCTCCATGCTCGGTCTTGCCGCGAAGGCCGAGGCGGAGGGAGTCCGGATCGTCACCGGCGTGCGGGTGACCGGCCTTGACCTGGCCGACGGCGCCGTCCGTGCCGTCGAGACCGACCAGGGCACGATTCGCTGCGACCAGGTGGTGGTCGCGGCCGGGCCCTGGGTCCGTGACTTCTGGGCGATGCTCGACCTCCCGACGACAATCGACGTACGCGGCAGCGACGGACAGCTGCACAGTGGCGTCGACATGTGGACCTACCTGTTCCTGCAAGAGGGAACCCTCGGCGTCGACCCGGGCCTCTTCACCGACACGCGCGGTGAGCTACCGCCAGTCATCCACGTCGACTCAGACGCCGCCCTGTACGACGACAGCGGCGACCTCGTCACCGACGAGATGTGGGGCATCTACTACAAGCCGGACTTCTCCTTCGGCGGTGTGCAAGGAGGCACCATGCCGGTGCCCGTCGATAAGCCGACCGCCGACGTGGCGGTGGACCCCTACGGCCCGGCCAGCCCCGAGTACACCGCGCCCCCCGGCTTCGCTCGGATGTGGACATCGGCGCTCGCCCACTGTCAGCAGCGCTTCGAGGGCACCAGCCACCTGTACAAAGACGAGAACTCCGGCGGACTTGGCTGTTTCACGCCCGACAGCTTCCCGGTCTTCGACACGTTCCGACAAAACGCCTACGTCATCGCCGACTCCAACCACGGTTACAAGATGATCGGCGTCGGCGCTCTCGTGGCGCGCCAGCTACTGGGAGAGCGCCAAGAGATGCTCGCGCCGTTCAGCTTCGACCGCTACGAGCGCGGCGAGCTGCACCCGACAAGCAGCTCGCCCTTCCCGTGGAGTTGATGACGACCTACCGCCCCGCAAGCCTCGACCAGCCTCGAGCCGACAGAAACGAGAGTCCCTGTGCGCATCCCGTATGACGTCCCGAAGATCCACATGTACAGCCGCATCCGCAAGTCGCCGTACTTCTACGCCTCCGAGCGCCACGGCGTGCAGTCCTACACCGTGTGCAACCGTATGTACCACCCGCGCCACTACGACGACATGATCGCCGAGTACTGGAAGCTCGTTCGTGACGTGACCCTCTGGGACGTCGGAGTGGAGCGCCAGGTCGAGATCGCCGGTCCCGACGCCCTCAAGCTGGCCAACATGCTGACGCCCCGCGACCTCACCAAGTGCGCGGTCGGCCAGAACAAGTTCCTGCTCAACACCGACGTAGACGGCGGCGTCATCAACAACCCGGTGCTGCTGCGCCTGGCCGAGGACTGCTTCTGGTTCTCCGTCGCCGACGGAGACGTGCTGCTGTGGGCCAAGGGCGTGGCAAGCCAGGCCGGCCTCGACGTAAGGGTCACCGAACCGGACGTGGCGCCCGTCCAGATCCAAGGACCCAAGTCGCAGGCCCTGATGCGCGACCTTTTCGGGGAACAGATCCTCGACCTGAAGTACTACTGGAGTGGCGAGTTCGAGCTCAACGGTATGGATGTCGTCGTCGGCCGCACCGGCTACACCGGCGAGATCGGCTACGAGATCTACCTGCGCAACGCGAGCCGGGACGGCATGTTGCTCTGGGACACTCTCCTCGAAGCAGGCCAACCGCACGACCTGGCTGTGATCGGACCCTGCCAGATCCGCCGCGTCGAGGCCGGGATCCTCAGCTACGGCTCGGACATCGCCTTGGACAACAACGCCTACAGCGACTACGCGTTCCTCAACCCCTACGAGATCGGCCTGGGGTGGACGGTGGACCTCGACACCGACGACGACTTCATCGGGAAGCAGGCGCTGGCGCGAATCGCCGAGGAGGGCGTCAGCCGGAAGGTGGTCGGCGTCGAGATCGGCGGCGACCCGATCATCGGCTACCTCGACGACTACGTCCCGGTCATCGACGGCAGTGACCAGATCGGCCAGGTCTCGTCTGCCTTCTGGTCCCCACGGCTGGAGAAGAACATCGGTTTCGCGCTCGTCCCGGTCGAGCAGAGCGAGAACGGAACCAAGCTGACAGTCCGCACGGCGGCTCGTGGAGAGGTCGATGCCGTGGTGGTCCCCCGGCCGTTCGTCGACCCCAAGAAAGAGACGCCAAAGGGCATGCAACCGGCGGCGGCGAACTGATGGAGCCCAGCCCGGATCGACCGGGGCTGCTCGAGCGGCTCGACGCGGGCCCAGTGCTGTGCGCGGAAGGCTATCTCTTCGAGCTCGAGCGGCGCGGCTATCTCCAGGCCGGTGCGTTCGTGCCCGAGGTGGTCCTCGACCATCCCGAGCAGGTGGAGGCGCTGCACCGCGACTTCGTCCATGCAGGCTCCGACGTCGTCGAGGCACTCACCTACTACGCCCACCGTGAGAAGCTGCGCGCTGTCGGCAAGGAGGGGCTTCTCGAGGACATGAACTTGCAGGCACTCGAGATCGCGAGTCGAGTCGCCTCCGAGTCCGGCGCTCTGCTGGCGGGGAACATCTGCAACACCAACCTTTACGACCCGGCCGACCCGCAGACTCAGACCCAGACACGGGAGATGTTCGAGGAACAGGTCGGGTGGGCCGTGGACGCGGACGTCGACTATG
>JAABUR0100003694.1_pt1 | contig 21205 bp, 20 predicted proteins | sample 5560091 | NCBI WGS metagenome assembly JAABUR01 (sample SAMN10711879, study PRJNA513375) | rock metagenome | isolation source: Antarctica rocks | place: Antarctica: Victoria Land, University Valley sud
GCGGAAACCATTCAAACACTCACAGATTCCTCCCTTCAGTACCCCAACCAATCCCCATTGTTCCCACCCCTTCGTCCCTTCCCACAAGCCTCCTCAACGTATTCGAATCATGATCACCATACACACTTTCGCCAACGGCCATACGACTTGCGGCTCTTTCGTGCAGATGCCTTGGTCTTTGAGTGTCAGTACTTCTTACTCGGTTCATGTGCGCCACTTGCTGTTGTTGCTGCTGCATGCGTCGTTCCAAATTTCTTCCAGCAGCGGCGTCGCGCTCACGCCGGATTTGGGGTAAGCGATTTGCTACATCGAGCATGGCTATGCTAGGATCCATGGCTTCGTAGATGGTTTGCCATGGGTCGGAGCCAGAGGGCTGGGTAGCAGTTTGCGTACTAGGGGCCATGCGAGATGGAGATGCTGATAGTGTCGGTGTTGCGGTACCTATGGGTGCTAGGTTAGAGGGATGTGTTGAGGAAGAATGATCGGTGGGGTTGCTGTTGGAAATAACGACGGAGCTGCGCCGGCGAGGCTGGTAGGAGCGGTCACCTGTTCGATTACGTTCCAGATTTCGTTGGCGCATATATTCGCGAATGCTGTCTGTGCCGCGGGAGTTTTGCGGAAGAGAGGAAGGATTGCTGGAGGGATGGAGGGATACTTGGGTGTTGGCTTGTCTTGAAGATGGTAGATAATTGACGGTAAAGGGGGCATTTTGAGAAGTCTCAGCGCGCGCTTGGCCTGACTCTCGTAAGCGGCTTGTACGTATCGAGTCAAGCATTTGGCGCTCGCTTTCTGTAAGCTCGTTGGTAAGGTCATGATCCACGAGGAAACCAACATCAAGTGCTTCGCGGTGTAATCTCCTGCGTTCCGCGGCAAGCTCCATATAATCCGCTGCATGGCTCACGGCTGCGAGATGATCATTTGCATCAAGAGCGTCTCTATGTCGTTGAAGAAATGTTGCTTCAACCTCGAGTGCGTCACGCTCTGAAAGGCTATCATCCAGATCCGACAAAATCACTCTGTTCAGACCGGAAGATTCGGTGTCCAACTCGATAGTCTGCCTAGATCGGAATGAGTTGCGTAGGTCTACTACACACACTCGACCATGATCTTCAGCCCATGCAAAAAGATCCCACGGTGCCGGCGCAAAGCTCATTGAGCGAACGGCTCCACAACAATCATGGAGAGACGACCGAGATGATTTGAGGACTTCAATTACAGCCTCGTCCGCATCCATGTCATCTCTAATCAAGCTTGTATCGAAAATAGTGATTATGCCGCATTGCGAAGCTGCAGCACAGATATGACCAGACGGCGAAAAAGCGGTTGAGAAACAGGCGTCCGTTTCGGGTACAAGACTCAATCTTGGCGCTGCGATTTCGTGCCATTCATATCTTGCGAATGCCGCTTCCCCATCGAACGCGAGGGTGGGAAGTCGGATTCTCCTGCAAAAGAAAGCCTGAGGCTCATCACCAACGGCGATCATCAACTGGCCATCAGGAGAGAAAGATGCGTGATTCATGGGAGTGGGGAAATGGAGCGTTCCAAGTATGCGAGATTGTGTCAATGAGAATATCCGAACGGATTTATCATTGTTTCTGATGATGTCAAAACTTGGCGGTATATTCATAATATGTAGACTTACGTCGTAACAACTACAACCTCGTCTTCCAATCCCTTCTGATCACTGCGTAAGCAATGTACGCTTACAGAATTGATAATGTGATCTCCTAGCTCGTGGAACTGCGTCCTTGCGGTTTTGCGGCCAGCAGTAGTAGACGGTCGTTGAGTCCGATGGAGGAAGCTGTGTGCGAGAACCCGTGATTCAGGATCCAGATCCAGAGGTAGTAATGCATCGACCTCGGCATCATGACGCGAAGCTCTGTCGCTGCCGGAACTTGACTGTGTCTCGTTGAGGTTGATGAAAGCACACTGGCCGTGGTTTCTACCCCCAACGCATACCCATCCGTATGCAGCATCGAGGCAATATGGCTTCCAGGGTAGGATTGCAATCAGTTCCCGTTTCTGTGTCGAGACACGGAGAGCATACACCTCATTGTCGGAGGCGTAATACACGACGTCGGGCTCCGTAGTGCTGATATAGTTCTTGAGCTGGTGATGCCTATACCATCGTCAACCTCGGGCAAAGCGGCGAAAGTAGAGGATGTAGCAGCTTACTGCTCAGGAATTTTGGTAGGGTAGAAAGTTGGCTGGAGGGAACGGATCAGTGCCTTTGTTTCTTGACAACTGCCATGCGGATCAGCACGAGCATCTGAGGTTTCAAATACACCCAATGTATACCGAAGTCACTTACATAGCCACACTGATAGCCATGTTGTGGTAGAGAGAGCCCGATATTTGCTCTTCAAGACTCAATCATTGGCCGCTATGCTGTACTACTAGAACTCACCTCTGCCTTGCATCAAGCTCTCGGTTGCCGTATTTTGGTAAAATGCGCTAAGTACAGATGAGGGTAAGCGTGGAAAGAAAGACGACGGCAACTTTTTCTTTGGACTTCTAGATTTGTACGCTAAAAGAAAAGCCGACAGTATCTCTCAACTTCGTCTTCATCACTCACGCCTTCGATAATTATTTTCCATCTCTACCCTCTCTAGCACCCACAAAGTATCGACCGGAAATCCTCTCTCCCTTCCTGTACATCTACTGTATCTTCTCATCATGCTGTCTTCGAGGCTAGCAAGATCTGTAAGAAGCTCTTGTACATCTTATATTTATCTAACACTAACATCGTGCTCCTTAGCTACCTCGTGCGACCTCCTCCTTCTCACGCTCCTCTGCTACACGCCTACCTTCAACATCACCGTTCGCTAGATTTCAATCAAATGGCGGCGAAGAAAAGGTTAAGGGCCAAGTGATCGGTATAGATCTGGGTATGTACTTGCCGATAACAAAGCTTCGCCAACACCGACCGACTTACTTTACTTAGGTACCACTAACTCGGCGGTGGCTATAATGGAAGGAAAGACGCCCAAAATAATAGAAAACTCGGAAGGTCCGTGATTTCTTGTCTCAGATTATATGATGGTAGTAACATAGTGTTTGCAGGTGCTCGAACAACACCTTCAGTAATTGCATTTGCACAGGATGGTGAGAGACTAGTGGGTATCTCAGCCAAACGACAGGCGGTCGTTAACCCGGAAAACACTCTTTTCGCGACCAAGCGTCTCATTGGTCGCAAATATACCGACATTGAGGTCCAGCGAGACATCAAGGAAGTGCCATACAAGATCGTTCAACATACCAACGGTGATGCATGGGTTGAGGCTAGAGGCCAGAAGTACTCGCCATCGCAGATTGGTGGGTTCGTTCTGCAAAAGATGAAAGAAACCGCCGAGTCCTATTTAAACAAGAGTATTAAGAATGGTGTCGTCACCGTCCCAGCCTACTTTAACGACTCACAGCGCCAAGCAACCAAAGATGCAGGACAAATTGCAGGCCTTAATGTCCTACGTGTGGTCAACGAACCCACTGCTGCTGCACTAGCCTATGGGCTGGACAAGGCGGAAGATCGTGTGATTGCGGTGTATGATTTGGGAGGTGGTACATTCGATATCTCGATCCTTGAGATCCAGAAAGGTGTCTTTGAGGTCAAGTCAACCAATGGTGACACTCACCTGGGTGGAGAGGACTTTGACATCAACCTTGTCCGTCACCTGGTAGCGCATTTCAAGAAAGAGTCCGGGATAGATCTATCCAAGGACCGCATGGCAATTCAACGTATCCGTGAGGCCGCCGAAAAGGCCAAGATCGAGCTTTCATCCACTCTTCAAACTGACATCAACCTTCCCTATATCACCGCCGATGCTTCAGGCCCTAAGCACATCAACTCGAAAATGTCGCGGTCACAGCTCGAAGGTCTCGTGGAACCTTTGATTGGCCGGACTATCGATCCAGTAAGGAAGGCATTGAAGGATGCCAATTTGCAGGCCAAGGATATCCAAGAAGTTATTCTTGTTGGTGGCATGACCCGTATGCCCAAGGTCACCGAATCTGTGAAGAGTATCTTTGGCCGTGATCCAGCAAAGGCCGTGAACCCTGACGAGGCTGTCGCTATTGGTGCCGCAATCCAGGGTGCTGTCCTGGCAGGTGAGGTTATGGATGTTCTGCTATTGGACGTCACACCTTTATCACTCGGTATCGAGACCCTCGGCGGTGTTTTCACCCGTTTGATCAACCGCAACACGACCATTCCAACCAAGAAATCACAGATTTTCTCGACTGCAGCCGACTTCCAAACTGCCGTGGAGATCAAGGTTTACCAAGGAGAGCGTGAGCTGGTCCGTGACAACAAGCTGCTCGGAAACTTTCAACTTGTCGGTATCCCGCCCGCCCACCGGGGCGTCCCTCAGGTTGAAGTAACGTTTGACATTGACGCGGATTCAATTGTGCATGTACACGCTAAAGACAAGTCAACAAACAAGGACCAGTCCATCACTATTGCCTCCGGATCTGGTCTCTCGGACTCTGAAATCCAGGGTATGGTTAACGACGCCGAGAAGTATGGAGAGCAAGATAAGGAACGCAAGTCTGCCATCGAGGCCGCCAACCGCGCTGACAGTGTCTTGAACGACACTGAGAAGGCTCTCAAAGACTTTGCCGATAAGCTCGACAAGACTGAAGCCGACCAAATTAAGGAGAAGATTGCCAGTCTCCGGGAATTCGTTGCGAAGAACCAGACTGGCGAGGGTACTGCTACTGCTACTGAGCTTAAGGAGAAGACCGATGAGCTACAGATGGCAAGCCTCAACCTCTTCGACAAGATGCATAAGGCCAGAGCCGACGACCAGTCGACACCACCACCGGGGAACGCTGGTGAGACACCTAGCGAGGGAGAACAGGGTGGAGCAAATGAGGGTGAAAAGAAGCCTTGAAAGGAATGATTTTTCAAAGCCATTTTTCTCAGTCTAAAGCCTTCTGCTTGGGAAGCAGTGTACTCATATCCTATTTCCATGGGCGTTCTTTGCTCCGCGGTTTGACGGCTCCCATCTTCTCTTAATATGTTCTTACGGATGGGTACCGGCTCCCATGGCCCTTGGCGAAAATCTTCTTGTAATTACATATTCTAGATGGTAAACCAGACGAACCATACTCCTCTCACCAGGTTTCCTTGACTTTGTTGTGTAGTGTCTGAGTACCTCTATCGAAGTTAACTATCGTAGGTAATAATTGTACCTGAACTAGATAATGAATTTCACACCGGATCAGAGATCTAGTCACTGGACCGTAAGTGACAGGGGTGTGCATCCTTCGCATGCCATCTGTTAGAGCAACAATATCCATTTGAGAAACGACAAGTTCACACACAACAGCTTAGTCGACAGAAAAAGCCCGCACCCAGATTTCCGAATTCGAATTTCTGCGTCTTAAGCCGCAACGTTGTGCCTGACATAGGTCTCGACATGGACAAATTTCAGGCCTTTGGGAAGAACATCTCGTGAGTCCCGCAATTGATGGTAGCTTGCACGACTGTGACTGACTCACGAGTTCTTGGACAGATCATCTATCTCTCCCTTCGCAACTAGAACTACGCAATGGGCCAAGGAACTTACTGGTCAGGCCGAAGGCAAAGTACAAGGCTTTCCCATACTTTCTTCCAAGCCAACTTCAGCTCTCTTACTGGCCATAGACTGAGCTTCCCCCGGACTATGTCGAATTGGAGAAACGTGTTGATGCCTTGAAGCAAGTCCATCAAAAGCTGTTGCAGGTCACGTACGTCCGACGGAGAACCCCCATTAACCCCTCCTAACCAGCGTTTTCACTAACCTTCCCTCAAGCTCTCAATACTCGAATGAAGCTTATGACTACCCTCCCCATATCCGTGAATCGTTCAACGACCTCGGCCGTACCATCTCCGACAAAGTCCAGCTTCTCTCTCACGCTACTTCTCCTGCGGAAGTTCAAACTGCCTTCACCGCACCTCCATCCGCAAAACCCCAGCCCAAGACATTCAACCACGCAATTGCGCGCGCTTCCCTCGCCGGCTCCCAGCTTTTGAATGAAACCCACACTGGTGCTGGCGAGGACCCTCTCTCTACAGCCCTTGAAAAGTATGCTCTTGCGTCCGAGCAGGTGGGAGAGGCGCGCTTGGCCCAAGATAAGCAGATCCAATCTAGGTTCTTGGCGGGATGGAGCACAACCCTGAACACAAACTTGATGTTCGCGACAAGGGCTAGGAGAAGCGTAGAAAACTCGAGATTGAGTCTTGATGCTACAAAGGCAAAGGGAAAGACCGGAGTAGGCAGAAGCATGAATCCTGATGATGAGATGGCTACGATGACTGAGGAGGCAAGACAGGAAGTGGAGCAAAAGGAGGATGATTTTGTGAACCAGACAGAAGAGGCGGTTGGTGTGATGAAGAATGTATGTGAAATTCTTCGAGCTGCGATTCCAGCTATGCTCATAGGATGGTCTATAGGTTCTTGATACACCCGAGCCGCTACGGAACCTAGCAGATCTGATCGCCGCCCAGCTCGAATTTCACAAGAAAGCTTACGAGATCTTGAGCGAACTGGCCCCTGTGGTTGATGGGTTACAAGTCGAGCAGGAGGTGCGTCGTCATGAAACCTTCAATGCTTGAATTCTGCAGTTCACAAGTGTGGCGAAGGCGTGATGGACGTCTACTAACTAAACATCAATACTAGGCCAGCTATAGGAAAAGCCGCGAAGGGGCCTGAAACATGAGAGCCCTGCTTGTGATTTCGGTATGCAAGAACCCGGAGGTTTGGGTCTTCAGTCAATGGTAGAGCTTTTGCCAAATCGGATTGCCCATCGCTGCTACTGCTCAGGAGGTAGTTATCATGGTGGGAATCTCTGAGGTGGCCGATTACGACCGAAACGTCCATGGTATTTTATCTGCTGCGCGACGTCAGTCTGGAGACATGGGTCTTCTTTCATAGCCTATCCAATCTCGTGATTCCAGATAAGTGCACAACGCCTTCTTCTAATTTCAGCCATGGCCGTTGGTTGAAACTCCGTACATGCTTGAACATCTTAGTACTACCCCAAGTCTTGAGTAATTACAGTGGGAAGGAAAATGTTTGTTTGGGACGCCGATATGAAAGGGGCATACAATAAGGTACTCTTCTGCCTTTGCTGACATTGAGTTGGCACACCTCTATCTCTAGGACAACTTTGCCCTACGTCCAAAGCAGTGGTGGAATTGCTTTTACAATCACATGCTAATATTCCAGACATAGCAAGGCATACTCATCCGAGGAGTGGAGATCGAAATTATTACATGGCGCTATCAGAGACGGGAAGGCCCTTGTGGTACTCTTGCTTGTCAAATTGGGAGCTGACGTGAAGAGCCCGTACAGAAATTGGACTCCCCTACAACGAGCTGCGTTCCTGATAGACCCAGAGATCGTGAATATTTTGATGGCAAATGGGGCTTATGTCCTCAATAACACTAATTCCGAGGACAATGACCCTGATTCAGAAGGCGAAAGGTATCGACCTCTAGAAGAGAGACCATCTCCTTTACACTACGCTGTTGCATGCGGCAATCACAGCACCGCGAAAGCCCTCATTGAAGGGGGCATCAACATTGATGTAAGAAACATCCAAAAAATGACACCACTATTGGCAGCTTGTGAGATGGCTCCACAAGGCAACGCAAAGGGGCCCGAATCTATTCGATTCATTACGGCCAAGATGCTGATTAGCTATGGCGCAGACATCTGCGCAACAAATGGTCAAGGGAGCAATGCACTACATCTTGCGGTAGAAGCCCGACCACTAGACGTTCATACTATCAGGTTTCTCCTTCAAAGCGGCGTTAACGTTAACGCAAAAGATTCCCAAGATTCCACTCCCTTTCATGTATTCTGCGGAGGCTCCATAGCAGGTTTTGGAACAAAGGCAGAAACGGAGGAAGTGTTTGAGTTATTACTAGCCCACGCTCCGCCTGGCATAGTGAACATGGAGCGCCAAGGCGGGAGTATCTTAGATAGTGATACTAGACTTGAAACGCCTTTAGCTATCGCACTTGCGGCCGAAAATTGGCCAGTCTTTCACCTGCTCTTGGCAAAAGGGGCGATTCTGCGTACGGGACAATCACTTGATGACATCCTGCGCAAGTCAGCGTGGTATTGGGCACTTCAGCCAAAGGCGGTGAACATGTTGCTTAAACATGGGGCGAATCCGACGATCAAGATGTATGGTCATTCGCCATTAGGACATGAGGCGCTGGAAGGTTTATTTCACCAAAAATCGATCAGTGCTTCGCCCTTTGAAGACTTCCGATCGATATTGGGCATGTATATCGATCATGGACTCGAATTCAATGCCACTAATTATAAGAGCCAAACTCTGCTTCACATGGCGATCATGCGAGTCGAGGACAACTACGAATCCGCTCTTACTGTACATCTCCTGAATGCCGGCGTAGATCCATACCGACCTCTGTGCGGGCCCTAGGATGCCTTTCTGCTCGCAGCTATCTACAATCGCCTTTCAGCCCTTCGTCTCCTCATCGGCCACGCTGCTAAAAAACGAAATCCGGACCACTGGCTTCGACTACCGGAGCGAATTCCCACGAGAGACGAAGACATCTTCGAGATTGTCTACACATCCTTATGTCACGCCAAACTCCTTGATTCCCCAGACCAAGAAGGGTATACCGCCCTCCAAAGAGCAGTCAAGGTTAGGAAAACTTCCGCATCATCCGCTCTCCTCTCCCATTCGGCCAACCTGCATTGCACCGATCAAAATGGCTGGAGACTCCTTCACACAGCGACCATCAATGGTGATTTCCCCACCGTCGCACTCCTCCTCTCTGCCGGTGCCGATCCAAATAGCCCCACATTCCAATGGAGAGCTGACCGCTGGATTCGGCCTTCCGGCCTTGCCGGTGGCCAATCCTGGACAGGTACCCCTCTCCACCTCGCGGCGATGCTCGGGGAGCCCGCCATCGTGTCCTTGCTCATCTCACATGGCGCAGATTTACACGCTAGTACTGGCTGGAGTTCTCCTGGCCATGGACCAACGGCACTTCATATTGCATTGGATACAGGAAAATTTTATGGAGACAGGGTTAATCTGGGAAAGGCGATGTTAGAGGTAGCGCAAATTCTAGTGGAGCATGGAGCGAGCGTGGAGAATGTGGCAAGTCATTTGGGTTTGAAGGACGTGTGTAAGTTTGAGGGTTTTGAGGAGTTGTGGGAGAGGCTGAGGGTTGGTATCAAAGACGGGCAGATGGTCACTTTGGTGAGAAGGAAGCGGTTGAAGTAGATTATGACATGGACGATTAAGTAGGTTATGATAGGAGGAGAATATCAGTGAATTTGCATTGGAATTATGGGAAAAGGGGCTTTAGAACAGAAAAAGTCGAGGCTGACTCGACCGGCCAATTGCTTTGAAACCAGTTGGCTGTAGCATGCACATACGAAACCAAAAAAAACTTTCTTTATTTTCATCGAGACTTTCATTATAACACTAAAACTCCCTTCCTAATTACCATTCCTTCAAAAGTTCATCAAATGTATCAGTTGGCCGCAACACAAGGGAAGTAACAATCAATGACCGACTCCGTCCCCTCGGTCTTGATATCACAATACCTCCCATCATCATTTCTCTGCTTACTGGAGCCCTTCTCATTCGACTCCCAGAAAAAGAACTTCATGAGATCGGTACTGAAGAAGTCCGCCGCCCCATAGTTAAAAGCCACAGGGTTACTGTCGTCGGCTTGGTATATGATAGCGAGAGGCAGCGGAAGGCCTTTAACGATGATAGAATCCTCCTTTTTCTGGAAGGTACCATCCTGAGTGCCTTGCTGGTTGCCCTTCACGTCGTAGACCGTCCCCGTGACCACAGTGCCGTGCAGGTCGACGACAACCTTGCATTGTAGGAGATCTGGCTGGGTCTTGCCGAGAGCGTAGTGGTTGTCTTTGTCGACGTCATACGGATAGCTGAGGTGGCCGTTCTTCTTGGTCATGTGGAATTGATACGGGTCGCTGTCACAGTTGCCTGGGTTCTTGCAATGGTCGACTTTCCTGCTCTGGGTCAGTAACTGAGCCTGCCATTACTTGAGGAATGAGATGTGCTTACGTGGCGTCGGCTACATTGTCCAAGTTGAATTCGACAGTCCAATGGTCGCCGTCTTGCATATCACCAGAACAAGTTTTCTTTGGACCATTTGCGTTGCTCCCATCGAACCATTTACTTAGTTGAGATCCACCGCCTGTGGACACAGTCAGCGTCAAAAAGGAAATTCAAAGATAGAGACGATCATGAGGCCGGCGTACTGGAATTTTCTCCTGCGGGTATGCAACGAAGGCTGTTTCTGATGGTCCCATCTATCTAGTCGTCTTGTTTGATTGCGGCCATTGGCCACTCGTCGCAATTAATAGTAATGTCTCCAGGATTGCTATTGAATGGATCATGCAGCTTTTGACTGAAGGGCATATTGTTGCAAACGCTGCCGTCTGAAGTCTGACAACCAGACTGCAGACGGTTCTTGTCATTATTATTGCCGGCATCGTAGCTGTGATCACAATTATCATCAGTAAAGCGGCAAAATGATGAGATCAAGCGGAAGAACTGACATCATCGTTGTAGAGCTCGAGTCTATACAGTTTGTGTGATAACAGGCATTGTTGCATGCTCCTGCGGCTTTTTCACAGTACATGATAAACTTGCCGCAGTCACGTCCGTCTCTCTTGACAAGTCCTCTGGGATGTACGCGGACAGAAGAAATCGTATTTTCATTTGCATATGCCTCGCTAGACCACGCCTGCAGGAGGCCGGCTGCAGCAACGAGAGCAAGCTTCATCTTGCCTATAAAGATTGATGAAACTGGGTATAGTCAATAGTCTAAGAGCGAAATGTCTTGCAAGATGAGATCAATCGTCAGAGAAGGAGTTACAGGAGGGGAGTGATATGGTTTGAGGAGGACTCGGTGGTCGAGTGCTTTTATATACATGCTTTGAAGACGCCGCATGTCCTGCCACATCGTGGGAATTGGGAAAGAGAACAGAGAGGGTGTATGAGTAAAGCGTGGTAACACGTATTGGTCCTTCAATATGGCGCAGCATATAAAAGATGGTTGCCAAGTGTTGGCATAACTGTGGCGTCCATTCACAATTTTTGCATGCAAGACACCAAGCATTCGTTGAGTTCAATCGAAACTCGTTCCATCACATGCTTATTTCATCTGCGCAGCTCATGATCTGTTTCATGTGGATGCAAGATGGGAAGCCTGACACGGTGTTGCCTGGTCTCGGGGGTTACTTGCCTGCCCAGGCCACGAAGTAATTAAATGCCGAACATCGGTCTTTTCTTAGCATGTCATTCAAGCGTATGATAGGAATGGCTGCATATGAAACGAATAGCCTAGCAACACGGATACATTTGAAAGGAGCCGATATCGACTTTCGAACGGTTGAAATGCTTTCAGGCTTATTCAACATACATTTGAGACGCGTAGGTTAGATTCTTCGGCAGCAAATGGCAATTAATGCCATCGGGTACTAGTGCCTGTGAGGCATAGGTCACAGAGGCTGATACGATGTTGCCTTGGTCGTTAGGATTGCTTGCCTCTTTCGTGTGGATGCATGTTGGAAGGCTTGACAGAACCTTTCCTTAACTATTGGGGCTTTTTTTCTAGTATTCGGAGATTCTACCTCTGTATCTTTGTGTGAAGGGCGAGAATGTTGGAGAGGTTCAAGGACGGAGGAATCTTGGCGAGCAGCTGAGAGGCTGAGATTAAGGATGAACGCGGAGACTGAGATAGCTAGCAGACATAGCTGAGAATTATCCCGAGACCCAATCCTTGGTTCTGTATTGTCAAGTGAAGAAGGTATGTGCCGTAGGGCGAGGGGTTTCATACGAGAAGGAGAGAAGGCACAGTCAAAGCTGGTTATAACGGAATTTTATATAACGAAAATCTGGTTACAACGGAGACCTCGCGAAGATTCGGCCGAAACACCACCAAAAACAACGGAAATCTGGCTATAACCCTGAAAACCTTGGTGGTCCCATTAGAATATGTAAAGTGTCAAAATCCTCATACAAATCTTGTGTCGCGTGACTGATAGGGCTGATTCTAAAAGAAATTACCCTGTTTTTATGGTTTTTGATACCCAGGACAGTCAGCGTTGTTTTTGCTATAAATGAAATCTGGTTATAAAGGGAGGATCTCGGTGATTTGCCACTCCCGTTATATCTTGTAGGTACATACGAGTACCAAACCTCGCAAGAAGTGGTATTCATGGCGCCCGGCAGCTAAGACTGACCCGCAGCCTTGCCCCTGTGACACCAACGCGTCCAACAAATAGTTCTAAGCCGAATGGTCGTCCCCGAAACTCTAGCATTGGCGCTTACAGGTCATCGTCGATGCGCACAAGGGAGAGTTGCTGTTCAATTTCATGAGCGACTTTTTATATAGCTTCAAACTCGCTGGCCTTAGCTATAACTCTCCTGATCAGACTCTGAGTGAACAAGGCCTCATATCTTTCGTGAAAGCTGCCGGGCAGGAAGGAATACACACTGAATGAACATTATTTCGTGGGAAGGCTGCCCAGCGACCTGAGAAACCCTGCTGACAGAGTCGGCTGGGCCTGAGACTTGAGGTCTGTTCGCACGCCGCAGTTGCGCAACATTGAGATACTCGGATGAAACATGTGGCATCGTGGCTGTATGAATAAGGCGTGATACCCTCACGCCCTCTTCCGAATGTTGGAAAAACAATAAAATGGGCCCACCTGTTTTGTGTCAGGACCAATGAACCTGAAAATACGTGCCTGTGTTATAACAGGTTTTCAGCTTTTGCTCAGCTGTTCCATTGCTGCTCCCACCTCGTCTCTTGGATCATCCCCAGAATTGTGCACTTCTGATCTCACTTCTCGAGGATCATTTCCATCTCACGTTTTATCATCTTGCCCAAATCAAGCCTCTCAGATTGACAACATCATGGGCGTATTCGTAAACCCACCATTCGCACTGTTTTGTCTCGAAAATCTTTCTGTCGAGGTATGAAAACGTCATTTGTACATCTACTGGTCACCACTAACAACTTCAGACCCTTGACAATCTGCTCCAAATGGCCCACGACGGCAGCACCGTGGAAGGATGGTTCTACTACTTGGCCGTAAAAGACTACGCAGCCGCGCCCCGAAAGAAGCCCGATGGTGGCAATCAAGACGCCACCAGAGTGCCCATTGACAGATCCTTCAAATCGCCATTCGTCGGCCAGATTGTCGACAGTGTAGCCGAATGGCTCAAGGAAGCACCGAAGGATGTGAATTTGGAGAGGAAGTTCTTTGCCGTGCTGGATAAGAAGGCAGAGGCGAGTGACCCCTCGGTAGCTCTTTGCAGGATTGGAGATAAGGATGGGAAGGGCGATGAGGTGAAGTGTATCTTGTGGAACGCAAGGGAGTCCTCGTTGATTCTGTCGGGATTCGAGTATGGGGATTTTGATGAGATATTGAAGGGTCAGGGAGAGTATAAGCCTGAAATTTAGGTTCGCTGCTGGATGTGAGCTTCAGCTCAATTGGTAAAAGCGCGTTCATGTCTTATAAATACGTATTACTTAAGGGTTTACGGTACGGACGCCGTTCTCTATGATCAGCGCTTTGCCATGAAGATACACAAAAAAAGGAAATTCCAGATGTCAAATCCGTTTAAACTGTCTGGTCAGACTTTGTGACGAGGGTCGGTTGCAAAAGTCGTTGCCGATTTTCTTGAACGATCCTCACCAAAAAATCGGCAACGAATTTTGCATCCGACCCTCGTGAGCTGCGTATCCATTTGAAACTAAACTACCCGTCCAAATTAAAAAAGGGACCAAAGAGCGACATCCTACTTTCTCCTCACAAACGCCTTCGCTTCGCAAAGAGCGATGTTGTGAAACTACAAAATCCTGCGTCATGCACTCCCCATCATCAAAACCGACAACTTTCTTTCTCTCACAGCATCCGCCCGTACCCCTGAACTCCCGCCCCCCCGAATTACCTCCTCAAGCATAGCAAGTCCCACTAACCTGCACCTGAGGCGGTCCAACATCAACCGTCTGGCCCGTCGTAACAGTAGTCCTGCTCGAGTCCACCCCGTCAATGGTGCACTGCCCAGCACCCAGGAGAGTGATTTTTGAAACCGAGATCTCAGGATGTTCTAACTCGCAAATGAGCAACTGACCTGAAAGGAAAGGTGGCGCAAGGGAATCGCTTGAGACAGAGAGAGGGGGTACGTCCTGATTGCAAACAAGGTCCCGTCCGTGGGTGGGATCTCGGTGTAGAACGCCTCTGGAGTTGCGCCCGCGAAGGAGAGGACGATCTTGGGCGTTCTGGCCTCGAGGGGTGCCGAGAGGGTTGTGGTGGCTAGGAGGGCGAGGGAGGCGGTGAGGATCGGGAAGTGCATTTTAGTTGTTGGTGTTGCTGCTTGATCCTTTAGACGACGAAGAAAAGGGGTATAGCTGAAGATGTAAGAGATGACAGAATTGGTTGGGAGAACCTAGTTTCTTTCTGCCTGGAAAGTCACGATTTGGAGACTGCAGTATTCGTGCAAAAAGAAAAGCATTACTGCAAGGCACCTTTATATCTCCGTTCCTCCCAACTTCATCTTCATACCTCGTCTTCCTCACTGTTGACCATGCAAACCATCGTATCCGTATATCTAGCACCTCAGCTCAGCTTGGCGAGGCAGACAACTTGGCCAAAATCCCCATCGCACAACCAATCGCGACACAAAAAGAACGAAAGCATCAACGATGCCAAACCGTCTTGCCAGCACTTCAATGTGCCACAGAAACCCGATCTCATGACACTCGACCTCCAAGATGGGACCATGAGGTCTCGGTGTCGAGACAGGGCTGAAGGGTCCCAAGGAAATTCGTTCAGCCCTGGACAGCTTGGTTTTGCTTTAGAAGGGTTCACCTACTAACCGGATGCACCAACTTTTAATGACTTAACTTATTTAAAACTTCTTCTGTGAAGAGGTCGACAAAACTCACATGAATCATAACTTTAAGCGTATATTCTTTTTAAATTCTTTATATATTTTTAAACTATGTTGCCGTCCTTGCGTTTGAACTGGCTCACATCAGAGTAGATCGAAATACGTCTTCATTGAATATAGTGGAGGAAAGTCGCGTGTGAAAGGAAAGGACTGTTAAATCCATTGTAGACGAATGAGCTTCGTATTTAAACCTTCCCGCGAGTTCCGACACAGCTTTTGAAAGGTGTCTTACCCGTCATGACTTTCGTCGGACGACCAGCCATCTGCAATTTGTCCAACGTCCACTGAATAAGTTCCATGTCCGTGTTAGGTGCTCCCATCAGCGAAACAACCATCGGTAACTGTTCCTCTTTCCCAGTGATGCGAGATTGATACGGGATCTGAGAGACTAGGAACGAGATGCGTTATTATGAAAATCTCTGCATACTGATTCGAAAGAAGAACGAGTTGGAGGCATAGCTTACTTGGTATGGCCAACTCCGGAGCCTCTAGAATTGCCGAAAGATATGTTGCGCGAAGTCCCGGTACCTCAGGGTTACTGTTGCCTGGGTACTCATCCCGGTATTTCGCCTTGACGGTATCAATATGTAATGCAATGATACTGCTGTGGGGCCCATGTAGGTTGTAATGATCAAGAAACCAGGCTTTGAAGATCGAGAGACGACTCATTATCTCAAAATGCTGATCCGCGTTTACTTCACTTCCCAAGGACCTATCTATGGTAAGCTCTTGTGACAATTTTTGATTGCGTAATGCACTCATACCAATACCATCTCACAACTTCCGTCACAAACGGAGCGTGACCATGGGCTTCGACGTATTCCTGCCTGAATGCATCGAAAGCATGGTATGCGGAGTAGAATCAGCCATGGCGAGTTGTCTGTTTGATGACTTTAGCAATCGAGTGAGCCTATTCAAAGTAGAAGCCTACTTGATAGAGATATTCGCGCAGATCCTTCTCCTCTACAGGGGCTGTTTTGTGCCAATCTTCTCGAATGGAGATTTTGCGGTAAGAGCACCCTGAAGATTCTACCATGTCGTTGATGAAAACCTCCATAGCTTCCACTTGCTCGGGATTGCCTTCAGGCATGAAATCAACAGGATAGAGGATATCAAATGATGAAGTTTTTGACAATCGAGGTTCTGATCCAGTTGGACGCAGAACGTTCAAGACATTAGGAAATAGCTGCAGGTCTCTTCCAAGCCATGCAGGAGTGTCCACGGCCTTCCACACCTCTACTAAGCCTCGGGTGGATATGGAATGGGTTGATGGCCGAAAGCCAAAAATTCCAGTCTGAAGAGCAGGAATCCGAGCGCTTCCTGTGGCTTGTATCGGTGAGCTCAAATTTCACATCCTGGCGAGACGAAGAATCTTACTATCACTACAGACCGAAATATCTATCCACTCATAAGCAGCGACTGCGGCAGCGCTTCCCCCACTGCTGCCACCTGTTATCAAATAGCCATCTCCCCGCGGGTTAAAAGGGGCTTGGTAGTCGACACTTTGAGTCGGATGCTCCATCATCGCAAAGGAGCTAAGATGCGCTTTACCAACAATGTGGGCGCCCGCATTCAGTATTCGTGTCACTACTTCTGCGGTACTTTCTTGGACAGGACATGTCTCATAATATGCACGGTTACCAAGAGAAGTTCGGGTGCCACGAATTTGGAAATTATCTTTAATAGCAACTCTTCTGCTTCGGAGCAGGCTAGTGGAAACAATTAACAAATTTTCACCGAAGTTTTCTCAGCATGTGAGCCTCAACCTAGGCAGCAGTGTGGGATTTCCCAAATCTCTTACCTATTCGAAGATTGTCGAGCATTAGGAGCTGACGCCTCAATAAATGGAGCGTACGATCTGGCAGGAATGACTATCCCATGCCCTCGGTAACCATTGCCTGCAGCGTTTATCTGAACAAAGTTTCTAGCTTCGATATCAGCTGTTGATCTTGCTGTACATTTCAGACTGGCGAACCAGCATACTCGTTGTCGTCTATTGATGGCCAAATGGATTGTACGAAGGCAAGCTGACGGTCTTCGTAGACCCTCCATACTGAATGTAGAAGCCCTCTGGCGACGCAGTAGGGGCCATCAGTAACGTTCAAATGAGGCTTTTACAATCATATGCCAATATTCCGGACATTCCTCAAGAAAATGATACCGTATGCCGCTAGTCCATATCTGTCAAATCATCATCAATCCCAGCCCTACCCGCTTAAAACCTCACATCACCATTCAATACTCGCACACTAACGCCTTAGGTATCTCTTACCATGTAGATGATCTTAGCATGCCCATCTGCATCGAATGTCGTTACCCGGTTCCTCAGCTCTACCATGTTCTTCATAGCAGCAACAATCGGGGCACCTCCAACAACCCGTCTACCAAGACCGCTGAAAATGGCATCCAGATAAGCTCTGCCGGTGGACCGAAGATCAAGGCGACAGGGGGAGCTACTGGAGGGGATGTACGGTTGACGCAATGCCCGCGATGCAAGCGGTTTGCGGACAAATACGTTGAGCATGATTTTGTTGTGCTGTTTATCGATTTGGTGCTTGTGAAGCCACAGGTCAGTAATTACTGAATCGCTTTTTTTAACCCACCTCAACAGTTTAGAAGATGGTCCAAAGTACAGTTTCCACTGCAAAGAACTGCCATCCTTCCCTTACAACGCACAGATGCTGATCCGTAAAACTCAGGTCTATCGCCATCTGCTCTTCAACCGCCTCGGTCGCTCAGACGATGAACTCGACGTTCGTTCCCCAAAACCCCACCCCAAACATTCCATCCTCCTCGCCCATTAACGCCCGATCCAGCCGTCTATAACCCGCCTCGGTGTTCTCCTCCTCCTCTTCGATGTTTACCTTACATGGTCACACATCGAATCCCTTCCTCCCGTCCTAACCGCCTCCTCCCAAATCCCTCAACTCCCAATCCTCTTTCAATACACCTTCTACCTTCTTCTCTCCTTCCTTACGACCCTAGCCCAACACCTCACCATCCGCTGGCTCGCCCGCTTCCTCCGTCTTGGAAACACTATCATATCTACCAACTCTTCAGGTAGCAGCACCCCAACGACGACCGTATCAAAATCCACCTCGAACGGTAACAGCATCAGCACCGCCCTTTTTGTCAGCTCCTGTATGAAACTGTTCCCCATCCTTATGGTTGTTTGGAAATACGACGACGCTGGCGGCAATGTGGGTAGGGGCGTTGAATGGGCCGTTGCGGTACAGAATCTAGAGGCATTGAGGATCTTGCTTGGGTGCGGGTACCTGGGGGCAGCGGGGCTTGTGGCGGTGGGATGGGTGGCAAGGTGGGTGGTTGCGAGGGTGGTGTTGGGGATAGTGGGGTTAGGGAAGGCAATGTAGTTTCGAGGACTTTACATGCATGAACTATATAACCTGCTCGATCTAGTTCCCCAGAGCATATAGATTATACCGCAGGCTTGGCTTCTTAAAGGTTCGGAAGCGCTGATCCTCTAGCTTTTCTTTCAATATCTGAATCACTCCCTTCCATCTCCCAGGGTTTTCTCGGTGTGTCAAGCGTCCCATGCCGTGTCAACTCACAAACCCCAGAGAACTCTGCACATCCACCAAATTCTCTCCCCCCATTTTCCTTGCCAAAAGGCATTCCTCCTCCTCCTCTCCCTCTTCGACTTACTTCTCCGAACCCCCACCTGGCCACCACCTATCTTATACGCCAGATCTTCCATTCACAAGGGGACCCGGAAGATCCTTCTACAGTAGAGAAAGAAGAAATGTCTACAAATTTGGATGGCTAGGACAGGAAGACCAGTTAGCATTTGTATCTTGGTTGATGAGTGGAGAGGCCGTGGACGGTGGTCAATTACGAATGATGGTTTTCTATCATTTCAATCAATTAGGCAGCTTATAAGCCCCCTTGACTTCTGGATCTGCCTCTAGTACTACTCCCCCGCCTAGATCCCACTGTCCCTGGCTACGCTCATGCTGCACCCGCATTGCGCGGCGGTTGCGCTCATCTTCTTCTTGTGCGCGGCGTGCGTATTGATCATGAGCATGGACAACAGGTTTTTCACCGTTGTAGTCTTCAGCGTCGTAGCGGCTTTGCTTGGAGGAGATGCAGCCCATTTTGGTCAGTGTGTGCTTGGTGAATAGGGGGAGATGGATACTCAGCCGAGTTGTGCTTGGCTTTGGTTTGAGCTTCGTTGTTAAGTACTGATTGTGTTGAGGGTGAGCACTGTGGAGAGAGAAATCGAGGCATGAAGAGAGCGTGGCTGTTTTATATGGAATTGTCTGGTTCAGTGCGTTCCTTGTTTGAGACCTGGACAATGGTAAGACGCCTGAGGGAATAGGAGACGATCAAGGTCAAGGTTCCCGTCCTTAGGTAGCCATGTAAATTGTGATGAATGGGGAAACAACGTCATTATCTCACGTTTATTTTCAGCTATGAAAAGGGAGTCGGGACAAAGAGTCCTGAGACTTGATAACAATGACATTATTCCTTGTCAATACCGCCGCATTTCTTTGCTCGTTGTGTTGTTCGTCGAAGTCCCACTGTAATGCATAGCCACTCGCTGTTATGTTCTGCATACTCGCTGTCGGTATTAGAATACACCACCCAACACGGATCCTGGCCCTTGGGTACCACGTTTATATATCTCGGTCGCAATCTTTCTCCCCAGAGCAAACAGGAAAAGCCACAGATATCGACTTCCCCAGAAACAACCAGCAGCAAGTTCTCTAGTATTATCAACCATGGGTTGCGCTCAATCCGTTCCAGAATCCCACAAGAGACCTACCCACCAGTCGTCTCCGAGTGAAAAGCAACGCAAGCATGACGACAGAGAAGCTCGCCATGCTGCGCGCAGGAAAATGCATGAGAGGATGGACAGAGTAGCGGTGGCTAATGCGGCAAGAAGACAGAAATGGGATGAACATCGCCATCGAAGTCACTGAGGGAAAAATCGTCAGGACTATCGCTGAGATTCATAGTATATTGACTTCGCCCGAATCCTTGCTGATGTTTCTTTGTGGGTCATCTGGGCTGATTAGGTAGTGGGATGAGATGCGATTGGGTTTGGGTCGTTTGGAGTATTTGACGTTTCTCCCGTAGACAATATGAACATCGTTTAACAACTCGCCTCATCTCCAGTAGCTTTGATCACTCGTAGACAATCAACCTCCCGAGATATTTGAGCATGAATAGCATTAGGCATCAATCGCGCGAGCTTTCCAGTTCGGAAGCCGTTCCAGGTGCAGACTTCGGCTTCCAAATTTGGTCATAGGAGATGACAAGTTGTAAGGTTCGTGGAGCGCATCATTACACGTAAAAGCGGTTGATCTTGAATTATTTTGGGCGACTTCTCCATCAGCCGGAAACTTGTGTGGTCGAGATCTTGCCAGAGTACAAGAATTTATTCTTCCACTCTTTCGACTGGAAAGTTGTCCAACTCAAAGCAAGCCCTGCCTTTGGTCCACCTTATTTGTCCCCCCTTCCCATCCAATGCCCTTATGAAATGCCCGCATTCGGTGTTGTAGGCAATGATTTCGCGGGAAAAAGTCATAATTAAACAGACCGCTCACTCAGAAGTGTGCAAATCTGCATCTACGAGAACTTATAACTTACCTGCGTAAGATGATGCATATCACCCTGTGAGCGGAATGGGACCTCTTACTTCCCTTTATTCTATGTTGAAAGCCGACTCTCACTTTTCCTCGTTAATTCGCTCACCCTACTTACTGTCATCAAGCTTCATCTGAGGTGCAGCTGTCTTTATTTGTAGGCGTAAGCCATTCCTAAGCTCTCCCGTGTACATTAATGCATTCAGAGGCTTACAATAATACAAACCATCAGCCTGTGGCTTAAATGTCTCGAAAAACGTGGAACCAAAGGTGCTTGAGAAGTAACCGTGACCTTCATACTCTATGGGCAAGTCGTTGAGCAGTACGATGTAGTTTAGAGCGTTGTAGAGATCTGGGTCAATTTGTAGCAGGTCACGTTTAAACTCGGAAGTGTAAAAAATATAAACAACATTACAAAGTAAGGTAATGTATCATTGACGGTAATAGTGTAAGTGTGGTAAGGTAAAGTACTGTATCACAATCGCGGGTACAGCCGGTGAATTGCACAGTGACTAAGCAATGCATCATCGACGGAGCTTCAATCTGCGTGTTGCGTTGTAGTACTTTCGCCAATTATTGCTAACTCCCCTTCTCCAACCTACCCTAGTTTTCTTTACTACCTACCACCT
>JAABUR0100003698.1_pt1 | contig 21185 bp, 21 predicted proteins | sample 5560091 | NCBI WGS metagenome assembly JAABUR01 (sample SAMN10711879, study PRJNA513375) | rock metagenome | isolation source: Antarctica rocks | place: Antarctica: Victoria Land, University Valley sud
GGGGTCACCGACGGGTGCCGGGACCTCCCGTACGACGGCGTCGAGAAGTTCGGCCACACCCTCGCCGGTCTTGCCGCTGACCCGCAGGACATCGTCGGCATCGCAGCCGATCACGTGCGCGATCTCGGCCGCATAGCGCTCCGGCTGGGCAGCCGGAAGGTCGATCTTGTTCAGCACCGGGATGACCCGCAGGTCGTTCTCCAGGGCGAGATAGAGGTTGGCCAGAGTCTGCGCCTCGATGCCTTGCGCCGCATCGACGAGGAGGACCGCTCCCTCGCAGGCGGCCAGCGACCTGGACACCTCGTAGGTGAAGTCGACGTGACCGGGGGTGTCGATCATGTTCAGGACGTATCCGGCGCCGTCGGGGCCGGCCCAGGGCAGCCGTACGGCCTGGGACTTGATCGTGATCCCGCGCTCACGCTCGATGTCCATCCGGTCGAGGTACTGCGCACGCATGTTGCGGGACTCGATCACCCCGGTGACTTCGAGCATCCGGTCGGCCAGGGTCGACTTGCCGTGGTCGATGTGGGCGATGATGCAGAAGTTCCGAATCCGGCTGGGATCGGTCAGCGCGTAAGCGGGCGTTGCAGGCTGGGTCACTCAGGTCCGTCTCGTGCGTGGGGCAGGGCGCGCCGGTATGCCGGCCCCTCCATGGTCCCACGGAGGCGGCGGCCTGCCTCGATGCGACCGTACGGGCGAGCGGCCGGGCGAAGCCAACCACCGCGTTGGCCGGGGTGAGCATGGAGCGGCCGGGCGAAGCCAACCACCGCGTTGGCCGGGGTGAGCATGGAGCGGCCGGGCGAAGCCAACCACCGCGTTGGCCGGGGTGAGCATGACGCTGGTAACCTGTTGTGTCGGTGCCGACGCAACCGGTTGCGGTCGTGTCACTCCCATTAGTTCAGATCACTCGATCACCACACTTCCGATCACAAAGAGGCGAAGGCTTTCACGCGTGGCCAACATCAAGTCCCAGATCAAGCGGATCAAGACCAACGAGAAGGCGCGCCAGCGCAACGCAGGCGTCCGGTCGGCTCTGAAGACCTCCGTCCGCAAATTCCGCTCGGCTGCTGATTCCGGCGATGAGACCGCGGCAAACGCGGAGTTGCTCAAGGCGTCGCGCCAGCTGGACAAGGCCGCGAGCAAGGGCGTCATCCACAAGAACCAGGCGGCCAACCGCAAGTCGGCGATGGCCAAGAAAGCCAACTCGCTCTAGGCCCGACCCGTACGCAAGCCGATGCCCGCCACAACCGTGGCGGGCATCGTCATGTCCGCCAGCTGACCTCAGCTCTGCGTCAGGCGCCGCGTGCTCGGTCTTCGCCGGAAGGACATCACTTTCGCCGCTGCTCAGCAGCTGCCACCGGGTCGCGCGCCCATCCGGCCCGGCCAACTCACCGCCTGACAGCGCCTGATCGATGCCGTACCGAACCTCGGTCTCCTGTGCCGGTTCCACGGCGAACAGCACCCGAACCCGGACCGGTGCATCGATCCGCTCCGCCGCGGTGTGATGCGGCGCGAGCGGGCACGGCGGTTCGTGCTCCAGTGCCCGCGCAGCCTCATCGTGATGGCCGCCCCGGGAGCGTCGGTACCGGCATCCGGATCCATCGCGAGGAACGGCCAGAGTCTCGGTGAACGTCGTCTTGCCGGCCCCGTCAGGACACTGCGCTGCCCTGCCTGGCGGCGATCAGCTGACGCACCGCACTTTCCAAGGCGTAGTCGGCGCTGGCTGCCACTCCCTTCACGTCCGCGTTCACCCTGGCCACGATCTGCAGCGCATCGTGCAAACCGGTGACCTTCCAGCCGCGGGCCTGCTGCTGGGCACGCTTCACCTTCCACGGCGGAAGTCCCAGCGTTCGAGCGAGGTCGTACGGGTCGCCACGCCCGACCGAGACAACCCGCGCCGCCGTCCGTACGCCATCGGCGAGGGCATCGGCGATCAGGACGGCCGCGACCCCTTGGTCCAGTGCCCAACGCAGTGCCTCGAGGGCTGCGGGTAGATCCCCGACGAGAGCGCGTTCTGCGACGGAGAAGCCGGTGATCTCGGCCCTGCCCCGGTGATAGCGGGCAACGTCGTCGATCTGGATCGGTCCGCCGACATCGAAGACCAATTGTCCGGTCGCCGCCGAGAGTTCGCGCAGGTCGTTGCCGACCGCATCCAGCATCGCCGCGGACGCGGCTGCACTGATCGACCCCCCCGCCCGCTCTGCCTCCCGCCGGATGAAGCGCAGGCGATCCTCCTGCCGGGTCAGCTTGGCGCAATCATGGATCACGGCTCCGGCCTTCTTGAGCCGGTCGATGAGTGCCTTGTTGCGGGCTCCGCCGGTGTGGGTCAGCACGAGCACCAGGTCGGTGTCTCTGGCCTCGACGGCTTGGGCCAGCGCCTCGGCGAAGTCCTTGGTCGCGTCCTGCGTCCCCTCGACGAGAACGACACGGCTCTGCGCGAAGAGCGAAAGCCCCAGCATCTCCCCGAGCTGGCCGGGGTCAGCCCCCGAGGCGCTGATCTCCTGCACCTCGATCGAAGGATCCGCCTGGCGCGCGTACGCGACGAGGTCGGCTGCAGTCCTGGCCCGGAGGAACTCGTCGTCACCGAGCGCCAGATGCGCTCCGACACCCTGCTCGGCAGCCATGGCGGCATCGTGCCACCGGGATGTGACGCATCATCCATCGCCCGGCGCTCTGGTGCGGCTTAGTCTGAAGATCATGCAACTGGACGGGATCCGCGTCCCGATAGTGCAAGCCCCGATGGCCGGTGGAGCCTCCACGCCAGCGCTGACCGCGGCCGTGCTGAACGCCGGAGCGTTCGGATTCCTGGCGGCGGGCTACAAGGCTCGCGAAGACGTCGCGACCGAGATGGCCGGCCTGCGAAAGCTCACCGACGCCCCGTACGGAGTGAACCTCTTCGTTCCCGACGACGATGTCGATCCGGCTACGTTCGCGCCGTATCTCGCCCGGATCGCCGCAGAGGCGAAACGCCACGGTGTTGCACTGGGTGAGCCGCGTTACGACGACGACGGCTTCGCGGACAAGGTGGAGCTCGTCATATCGGAACGGGTCCCTGTGGTGTCCTTCACGTTCGGCTGTCCGGACCGTGCTGTCATAGAGCGGCTGCACGAGGTCGGCTCCGAGGTCTGGGTGACGGTGACCGACCCGGCCGAGGCCGAGAAAGCCGCGAGAGCCGGAGCCGACGTCCTGATCGCCCAGGGCGTCGAAGCCGGCGGTCATCGGGGATCGTTCGCCGACACCGATGACCGCGAGGACTACGGGCTACTGGTCCTCCTACAGCTGCTCACGGACGCGGTTGATGTTCCGCTCGTCGCCACCGGCGGAATCGGTACCGGTGCAGCCGTGGCTGCGACCCTGGCCCTGGGTGCCCGCGCAGCCCAGCTCGGTACGGCGTTCATGCGCTGCCCCGAGGCGGGCACCTCCGTGCCGCATCGAGCAGCCCTGAGCCGGCCAGGGCGAACCGGGTTGACCAGGGCATTCACCGGGCGGCTGGCGCGTGGCATCGAAAACCGCTTCTTCACCGAGTACTCGGGGACGGCGCCCGTGGGGTACCCGCAGATCCATCACGCGACCTCGCCGCTGCGTGCGGCCGGCAGGACCACTGGCGACGCTGACGTAGTCAACCTGTGGGCGGGTCAGGCACATCAACTGGCCGACGAGATCCCGGCTGCAGATCTGGTCGCCGCGCTGAGCCGCGACGTCGCCGCGGCGCTCGCCTCCGCCGCGACACGAGCAGGCCATTCGGCTCGGAGTTGACGTGCTGGACGGTGCTGCCGGTGGCGTTTGGGTGAGAGCAGGCCGGTGTCCTGCCCGAGCCCGCCCCGCGCGGTCGGGCGCCAAGACGCTGCCGCTCGGTACGGCGTTGCCCGGACGGACGTTCGACCGCAGGCAGGTCTGAGATGGCGTCGGCCTGTGCTGGGATGGGATCGCCGCGACCGACGACGGTGAGATGGGCTCCCGGCCTGCCCAGCACCGCGATGTCCCCGTCCTGATCGGTCCGATGAACAGTCATTCCCGCAGCGAGCAACCGGTTCACGAGCACCTCGTCGGGGTGCCCGTAGTCGTTGCCGGCACCCACCGAGATCAGCGCCGCGCCGGCCTGCGTCGCGCTCGCAAACCGAGGATCCTGAGCGGCGCTGCCGTGGTGGGCGACCTTCAGCACGTCGGCTGAGAGGTCGGTCCCTCGCCGCAGCAGGTCACCCTGCGCCTCGACCTCGATGTCCCCGGTCGCCAACACGGACAACTCCCCGACGCTGATCCGGGCAACGACCGAGGAGTTGTTCGGGTCGGAGCGGGTTCCGCCGTAGCGCGCCACCGGCCCGAGTACCTCGATCGTCGCATCGTCGGCGCCCAAGATTTCTCCGACTGCGAGCGTGATCATCGGAACACCCGCCTCTTCGGCGGTTCGACCGATCCGGTCATAGACCTCCTCGTCAGGCGGATCCTCACTCGTCGCGATCGCGCCCACCGTCCGGCCACGCAAGATTCCGACCAGCCCGTCGACATGGTCGGCGTGCAAGTGCGAGAGCACGATCATGGGGACCTGTTGCACGCCGAGCCGGCGAAGACACCCATCCACGAGAACCGGATCTGGGCCGGCGTCGACGACGATGGCCCGCGCATCGGCAAGCGACACGACCAGCGCATCGCCCTGGCCGACATCGCAGGCCACGAGCGTCCATCCGGGCGGCGGCCAACTGGGTGCCAGCACTCGCAGCGTCAGGCCACTGGCCACGATCCCGAGACATGCGGCGGCGACGAGCCACCGGATCCGCCGACGGCGCAGTAGCAGGACCGAACCGGCGATGGCCGCCGTCAGCGCCAGCGCACCGCCGAACCCCTCCGGCCACGGCAGGCTCGCTCCGGGTGTTCGCGCCGCGCGTTCGGCGATCCAGACCATCCAGCGCAATGGCCAGTCGACCAACCGCAGAGTCAGCTCGGCGAGCCAGGGCCACAACGGCGATACCAAGGCCGCGGCCAGCCCCAGCACCGTCACGACAGCGACGACCGGAACCACCAACAGGTTGGCCGGCAGCGAGATCAGACTCACCCGGGCGACGATCAGCACGAGCAGCGGCGCCGTGAAGATGCCGGCGGCCCCGCAGACCGACGTCGCGACTGCCAGCGGCGGAGGCCACCCGTGCGCCCGGAGCCGCTCGGTCCACGGACCGGCCAGAACGACGATGCCTGTTGTGGCTGCGACGGACAGGGCAAACCCCAGGTCCCGGGCCAGTGCAGGATCGATTGCCAGCAGCACCAGGACCGCACCGGCCAGCGCCGGAAGTGCTTGCCGCAAGCGACCGGTGGCCAACGCCAGCAAGGTGATCGCGCCCATCGCGGCCGCCCGCAGGACGCTGGGCTGCGGCCCGACGAGGACGACGAATCCGGCAAGCGCCAGGGCGGCAATCAGCGCACGAGTCAGCGCTCCAAGCCGGCTGCGGCGCAACGGCCAGAGCATCGCTGCGACAACGATGGCGCAGTTCGTCCCGGACACGGCGGTCAGGTGGGACAGGCCGCTGACCCGAAAGTCCTCGACGAGGATCGCGTCCATGCCGGCGGTGTCGCCGAGGACGATGCCGCGCAGCAGCCCCGCCTCATCAGGGCCCAGCGTTGCGTGCGCCCGGTCGCGTAGGCCACCACGGATGCGCGCGGCGGCTGCGTCAAACACCCCTGCCGGCGGCAGGATTTCCTCGGGCGGCGCGCGCGCGAAGGCGATCGCGACGATCAGGTCCTCCGGCGCCGCCGCTGCGATGCCGACGACCGCGGTCACGGTCGTCCCCGGCGTGAGTTCTGACCAGCCCAACGCCGGCGCGAAGACCAGAACGTCTCCGCTCGATGTCCAGGATCGGCTCGTTGCGTGCTCGCAGAACCCGGCACAGGTTCCGGAGAGGACCTTCGCCGCCACGACGACCCGCGAGCCGGTCGCCGCGGGAGCAATGCTGCGCACCGCCTCGGTCACCTGGAGCCGAAGCCGCACATCGTGTCCCTGTCCCGCAGGCTGATGCAACGGGGACATATCGCGGGCATGAACGTGGGCGGCCGACGTCGCTGCCACCATCGCCAGCCCGGCCAAGGCCATGGCCACCCCGGCCGCGCCGCGATCGCGGTTGGAGATCGGCCGCTCCGATCTCGTCGGCCAACGCAGCGCCAGCACGCACGCAGCGGCGAGCAGCGCGCCGGCCGCCACCGCAGCCAGGACGCCGACGGGCAGCAACGGTGCCGCCCACGCGGTCAGCCAGCCGAGAGCCGCCGCAGGCACCAGCCGGACGTCCCAGCGGCGGCTTGAGGGTGGTGGCCCGATCTCGGCGCTGATCCCGGGTGCACACGTCAGACCATCGAGGCGGCCACCTGGGTTGGCGATCACTCACTCACCCGGTCACCAACTCAGACGATCACGGGGTCAGACAGTCACGAGGTCGACGATGTCCTCATAGACGGACGGGCCGATTCCGCTCACTTCGCGCAGCTGCTCGACGGCGGTGAATCCCCCGTTGTCCTCGCGGAAGTCGATGATCCGCTGCGCCAACACCGGCCCGATTCCAGGCAGCCCTTCGAGTTCGGCCTGGGTCGCGGTATTGAGATCAATCAAGCCGGTGTCGGTAGCTGGATCGCCACCACCGGGCGGGGACGCACCCGGAATGCCGACCGCGATCTGCTCACCGTCGACCACCAGGCGAGCCAGATTGACCGTACTCAGATCGGCATCGGGTAAGGCCCCACCGGCAGCGGTGATGGCGTCGGCGACCCGTGCGCCGTCGGAGACGGTGACCAGACCGGGCTGGCGGACCTGGCCGATCACCGAAACGACAAGCTGTTCCTGGTCCTCGGCAGAACCAGCATCGTCCTCCCCTCCGGCAGAGGCCCCGGATGGCCCGTCGGCCTCATCAGCGGATGGCTGTGCCCCGGTCATCGCTACCTGTGGCTGCAGGTCCGCCTGATCAGCGATGGAAGGAGACGGCCGGGACCACCAGGTGACCCCGGTGGCGAGCACCGCTGCGACGACGGCAACCACGCACAGGGCCACTGCCCCTGGCCGTCCCGGGTCCCAGCGCAGACGCGCGTCCAAGCCCGCGGCGCCACGATGTCGACCGGCGGAATCCCAGGCTGGGGCCGCTTCGGCAGGATCTGGCGGACTGGCCAGCTCCCCCGATTCCAACGGCTTCGACGGCTGTTGCGTCGTGAGCGCCGAGACCGGCGACGCTCCAGCGTCAGGGAATCCGGCTGCGCTCACCGCCCCGGGTGCGCCGATCCGATCGGGCACCCAACCACCACGCGGATTCGCGGCGGCCAGAATGGACCGCAGTCGCTCCCGTACGAGAGCCTCAGCCGCGTCGCCGCCCCGCGCCCGCATCCGATCTGAAAACATCCGACTCGGCATGTCTCGACGCTAGGCATTCGCGGCTCGACTCGGTGAGCGGCCGGGCACCCTGTGCATGCCCAGTCGGCCCTGTGGATACGACTCTCCTGCCATCGATCGGCATGGTCGGCACAGCAGCGGGTGACCGGCTCAGGGCACCGCTGCCGGAGCGACGACCACGCCGATCAGTCCCGGGCCGACATGCGCGCCGACTACTGCGCCGACCTCACTGATATACATCCTGCGCAGGCGGGGAATGCGGTCACGAAGGACCGCGGAGACTCCTTCGGCTCGATCTGCAGCGGCCAGGTGCTGCACGGCGACGTCGACCAGGCGACCTCCGGCCCGGTCGACCGCTACCTCGGCCAGCCGGGCGATCGCCTTGCTCGCCGTACGTACCTTCTCCAGCGCCACGATCCGGCCGTCGACCACATGCAACAGTGGCTTGACCGCGAGCGCTGTTCCCAGCACCGCGGCCGCGGCGCCGATGCGTCCTCCGCGTCGGAGGAACTCCAGGGTGTCGACGTAGAAGAGCGTGACCGTCGCCGCGGCGGTCCCCACAGCGGCCCGGACCACCTCCTCGAGCCCAGCCCCAGCACCTGCTCGCTCGGCAGCGGCCAGGACTGCGAAGCCCAGTCCCATCGCCGCGGAACGGGAATCGATGACCTTCACCCGCTCCGGATCGACTTCCTCGGCGGCCAGGCGAGCCGCGTCCCAGGTACCGGACAGCTCCCGGGACAGGTGGATGGACACCACGCCCCTGGCGCCCGACTCCAGGCAGCGCCGATAAACCTCGGCAAAGGCGCTCGGTGTAGGGCGTGAGGTGGAGACGTGCTGGCGGCGCTCGCGCAACGCCGCTGCCAGTTGCTCCGGGGTGACGTCGATTCCCTCCTCGCCGGAGGAGCCAGCCATGATCACGTACAGCGGCACAACGCTCACCCGCAGAAGCTCCGCGAGCCCATCGGGGAGATAGGCGGTCGAGTCGGTGACCACCGAGATCCCAGCCGCTTCGCCCACGGCAGCAATCTAGTGCGCCGACGAGGCTACGGTCCCGGTATGGGCAAGGGGTGGGCACGTGGGCTGCTGGAGGAGGGCGAGGACCCCGATCCGCGTTTCACGCTGTCCAACGAGCGGACATTCCTGTCCTGGACGCGTACGGCGCTCGCGCTGATCGCAGCAGGAGTCGCCCTGCAGGCCTTCGAGTTACCGGGCTTGGGCAGAGGCGAGCGACGCGCCATCACCGCCGTCCTGCTGCTGCTCGGAGCGGCCTTGGCGCTGGGATCCCTGCGCCGGTGGCTCAACACCGAGCGCGCCATGCGCAATCGGCGCAGCATTCCCACCCCGGTCCTGGCACCGATCCTGTCCGTGGGTATCGCGCTGGTTGCCGTCGTCGTGGCCGTACTGATCCTGTTCGGCTAGCCATGACGTCGGCGGAGGGTTCGGTACCCGAGACTCAGGTCGATCGGACGGTTCTGTCCTGGGCCCGTACCGCAGCGACGCTGGCCGTGGTGGCGCTGCTGTTCGCACGTTGGGCCGGCGAGGTCGGTTGGAGCGCGCTGCTCCCAGCCGCAGTGGGACTTGTTGCGGCGATCCTGCTCACGGTGTTCACCCGGACTCAGGCGCCCGTACGCCGGACGCAGTTCGCCGGTGGCCGGGTGAGTCCGGCAATGCCGGCGGGGCTAGGACTCTGCGTGGTCAGCGTGCTTCTTGCCGTCGCCGGATTGCTGGCGCTCATCCTGGACTGAACGCGGCGGCCAGCCGGCGCAGGACTGCAGGACGCGGGCCAGCTCGAGGCCGACGTCACGGTGGGACTCCCAGCCGAAGTGCAGGCCGTCCGGATTGGCCCGCCCGGCATCGAGATGCGGTTGGACCATTGCCGCCAGATCAGCCATGGGCACGCCGTGCACGATGCCCCATGCCCGAGCGGCTTCCCAGGCCGGCTGATGCCCGCGAAGCTGGAAACCGAATGCCGCGGCCCGATGAGGTGGAGGCAGGATCCCGATGATCGGCACACCCGGGCGTACGGCGCGCAAGGCTGTCACGCAGTTGGTCAGGTATCCGTCGGTCAGTCGCTGTGGAATGGCCCGCAACCGGCCACGGGTCCAGCGGGCAACCCGCGGCTGGGCGGCCAGGTAGGTCCGGCGTACAACCCGCCGCACTGGCCTCGGACGCAGGTAACCGATGCCCTCACGCAGGTGCGTCGGAAGTGCCGTAGGCAGGTAGTCCATGCCACCCACGGCGAGTACGACGGCATCAGCGTGCGGCACGAGGAGGGAATACACGCGGGGGTCCCGGGTGAGGGACCGCCAAGCATGTCGAGCGGTCCAACCGACCTGAGCAACGACATCGGGCTCGGCATCGAGGGCTCGGGCCATCACGTTCGGGAAGAGCCGGGCGTCGGTCAGCAATTCCGGACGCCAGGGCCCGTGGTAGGCCAACGAGTCCGCTAGCAGCAGTACCCGCGGTCTGACCGGTTCGAGCCGGTCAGGTTCTGGCACCTGCGTCCTTGTCCCGGACAGTGGCCTCGCCGGGGCCGTTGACGGCATCGGCATCCCCCTGCTCGGCCTCGCTGGCGTCCGCATCGAGCGACGGTGGCCGTACGTCCGGAGCGAGATTGTGCGAGCGCAACTGCCAGCCCCGAGCCGTTCGCTGCAGCTGACTCCAATGGCAGTTCCCGAGTACGGCGAGCCAGCGCCCGGCATGCGGCAGGCCGAGCAGTGTCTCCATGATCGAACGCGCCGTGCCGCCATGGGTCACCAGCAGGGCGTGCTCAACCTCGATGTCGCAGAGCATGGCCCGGACCCGAACGTCGAGTTGGGACCGGGTCTCCCCACCGCGATCATGCTCCGGGCTGCCGGCCAACCACTTGGCGTACTGCTCCGGGTAGGTCGCAGCCACCTCGTCGCGGGTCAGACCCTGCCAACTGCCCAGGTCGATCTCGCGCAGCCGGGGCTCGAGCCGGACCGGTGAGTCGACGAGCTGAGCCAGCGCCTCCGCAGTGCTGCTCGCCCGGACCAGATCGCTGGTCAGAATGAGTTCGGGCGGATCCAGGGCCAGGATGCCGGCCGATCGTCTGCTCTGTTCGATGCCTACCGGGTCCAGCGGTGGATCGGCCTGTCCCTGGAATCGCCCCGCTGCGTTCCAGGTCGTACGGCCATGCCTCCACACCACCACCCGCGCGACCCTGACATCGTCCACCGACCCAGCGTTCACCAGCTCACCTGCTGGCCCGCGCCATCAAAGGGAAGGTGGAGCGGCGGCGTCGGTGAACGGGATGATCGGGCAGTCGGTCCAGAGCCGTTCGAGTGCGTAATAGACCCGCTCCTCGGCATGCTGCACATGGACCACGACGTCGAGGTAGTCCAGCAGCACCCAACGGCCCTCGCGGGTTCCCTCGCGGCGTACCGGCTTGACCCCTGCATCCGTTCGCAGGCGCCCCTCGATCTCGTCGACGATTGCCTGCACCTGCCGCTCGTTGGTGGCCGAGGCGATGACGAACACGTCGGTGATGACCAAGCGCTCACTGACGTCCACGACGACCAGATCCTGAGCCTGCTTGTCGGCCGCAGCCTGGGCCGCCAGCAGTGCGACGGTTCGCGCCGTGTCCGAAGCGGTCATCCGGGGAGTCTCCTGTCGTCGCGGTAGAGGTGGCGCTTTTCGATGTACTGCACCACGCCGTCCGGTACGAGGTACCAGACCGGCATGCCTGCGCCGACCCGATCACGGCAGTCACTCGACGAGATCGCCATCGCAGGTACGTCGACCAGGGTGACGCTGCCTTCCGGCAGATGAGTGTCCTCGAGCCGGTAACCCGGCCGGGTGACGCCCACAAGGTGGGCGAAGGAGAACAACTCCTCGGCGTCGCGCCAGTCGAGGATCTTTTCGAGTGCGTCGGCCCCGGTGATGAAGAACATCTCGGTGTCTGGATTCAGCCGCCGCAGATCACGCAAGGTGTCCACGGTGTATGTCGGCCCGGTCCGGTCCACGTCCACTCGGCTGACCGAGAACCGCGGGTTGGACGCCGTGGCTATGACGGTCATGAGATAACGGTCTTCGGCCGGACTGACCTCGCGCTCAGCCTTCTGCCAAGGCTGACCCGTCGGAACGAAAAGCACTTCGGTCAGGCCGAACAGAACCGCGACCTCGCTGGCAGCAACGAGGTGCCCGTGGTGGATCGGGTCGAACGTGCCACCCATGACGCCAAGCCGTCGACCTTCACCCATCTTGGGTGAGAGCTTATCGACCGCGGCACTGTTCATCGGCGTACGTGCGTCCCGATGCAGGTTCCTCTCGTGTCGACCGGCCCCCCGTGCGGCCGGCCAACGCACTACTCAACGCGCCGAGAGCAGCAGGGTTACGCCTTACTCACGAGTAGCTTCTGGCCGAGAGATCACAGCCGGGTGATGAAGTCAGTCAACTGCTCCGCCGTGCGGCATTCGACCATCTCGATCACCGCCGCATATTCGCCGGCCGCGGAATCACCGCTGCCCCACTGTCGCCGTGGCTCGGGATTGAGCCAGTAAGCATGCCGGGCCCGCTTGACCAGAGCCGCCACGATCGGCAGCCCGGGACTGCGGTAGTTGGTCCTCCCATCCCCCAGGATCAGCAGGGATGTCCTGGGCCCCACCACTGTTGGCCACTTCTCGGCGAACGTCTCCAGCGAGTGCCCGTAGTCGCTGTGCCCGTCGAACCAGACGACGCGGGCCTCTCGTCCGATCCGCTGTACGGCGTCGGCGACATCAGACCCGGGAGCGAAGAACCGGGTCACCTCGTCGCAACTGTCGACGAAGGCGAAGGCGCGAACGCCGGAGAACTGCTCACGCAAGGCGGCTGTTAGAAGCAAGGTGAAATGCGAAAACCCGGCGACCGAACCGCTGATGTCGCACAGCACCACGAGTTCAGGCTTGTGCACCCGGCGAGGCCGGTGGGCGGTGACCAGCGGCACTCCTCCGGTGGCCAGCGACGCCCGGACCGTACGCCGGAAGTCCAGCCGTCCACGGCGACCGTGCCGGCGGCGGGCTGCCAGCCTGGTGGCCAGGCGGCGGGCAAGGGGGGTCACCGTGCGACGTAGCTCGGCAAGGTCTTTGGCTTGGGCCCGGAGGAAGTCGACCTGGTCGGCCAGCGGCGTCACGGCCGTACGCGCGACGTTCTCTTTTCCCCGCTGTTCGGCTGCCCGGCGGCGGATCTCGGACTCGAGGTAGGACCTGAAGGCAGCGAGGCGCTCTCGAATGGTGTTGCGGGCGACCTGTTCGGCCAGTCCGCCTCGTTCCTGCTCACCGAGAAGGCCTTGCAGCAGGCCGGCGACGAGGGTGTCTGGCGAGAGCGCGCGCAGCACCCGGTAGCTGAAGAAGGACTGCCCGGTCGGCGACTGCCCGCCCTGGCCGAGCCGGGCCACGGCGAACGTCGCAAAGCGCCGCAGCTGCGCCTCGTCGCCGTCGAGCAGGAGCTGGGCCAGCTGGGCCCGCAGGGCATCGGTGAACTCTTCAGGCGTCAGGCCACGATCGTCCGTGCCGCCCTGCCATTCCTCGACGGCCCACTCCGCACCGTCCGTTGACAGATCAGTGCCACGCACCCCCGTGATCGACGCCGGCCACCACAGGTCGAACAGCGCGTCGAATGCCGGCCGATGCGTCGGGCGCTTGAGCAGAACCGCTGCCAGACCGTGCCGGAGTTGTTCGCGATCGAGCAGATCCACGGCAACCATGGCCCGAGCAGCGTCGATCGCGTCGCTGATCCCGACGGGTACGCCGGCCTGCCGTACGGCGCGGACGAAGTCGTCCAGGTGCGCCACCAGGTCGGCCGGCGTCGCCACCATGCCCTCGCTCACTGCCGCCATCCCCGCAAGGCCGATGCCAGGTTCCCCCTGGTCGCGATGCTGATCTCATCGAGCCCCAGCCAGTCGGCCACACATCGGAGTTCACGGGTCAACGCCCCGGCCAGCTCGTCGTGGTCGGTGTTCGGCTCGGCGAAGCTGCCTTTGACCAGCAGCCGGCGGCCTGCGCGATCGGCCTTGAGATCCACTCGCGCCTGCAGGCGGTCGCCGAGCAGGAACGGCAGCACGAAGTAGCCGTACTCTCGCTTGGCTTCGGGCACGTAGATCTCGAAACTGTGCCGGAACCCGAAGATCTGGCGGACCCGGGCACGCTCCCAGAGAAGGGAGTCGAACGGCGAGAGCACTGCTGCCGCGTGCACCGGCTTGGCATTGGCACTGGGATGCAGGTAACCGACGGAGGTCCAGCCTTCGGGACGGCACTCGCTCAGTTCTCCGGCCGACACGAGCTCGCACAGCCGAGCCTTCGTGTCGGCCAACGGCATCCGGAAGTAGTCGCGCACGTCCTTCACGGTCGAGACGCCCAGGGCCGCAGTCGCCACCCGAACCAGATCCCGCTGGCCTTCGTCCACGCTCGGTTCCGGGGCGGCGAGTGTCTCCGCCGGAATGACCCGCTCAGCCAGGTCATAGGCAGGGCTGAAGCCATTGCGACCTGCGATCGACAGTTTCCCTGTCGAGTAGAGGTATTCCAGCATCGTCTTGCCGTCCGAACCGCGGTCCCAGAGCAGCGTCGCTGCCGCGTAGCGCGGGTCCTTGGGGCGGCGGGCCGGATCGAGGAGCTGGGTGAAGGACAGCGGGCCACGTTCGGCGACCTCGGCGTAGACCTGTTCGGCGAATCCGGGCCGCTCGTCCCCGACCCTGGCGAGAAACTTCGACCACTGCGGATGGGTCTCCTGTCGTGCCATCCGCCAGCGCAGCGACGGATAGAGGCCCATGTCGATGATGGAGGCGGCGTGGCCCCAGTACTCGTAGGCTGCGCCCTCGCGGAAGGTCAGCCGGTCGAGCAGGTCCACGGGGTAAGGACCCAGCCGCGAGAATGCCGCCAGATAATGAGCCCTGACCAACACGTTGACCGCATCGATCTGAAAGGCGCCGAGACGGGCCAGGACCCGACGCAGGTGACCGAGGTTCGGTCGCGCCGGCCGGGGCCGGTCGAACCCCTGTGCGTTGACCGCCATCCGCCGGACGTCCTCCACGCTCAGGTCCGACTGCGCGGCAGATCGTGCGCCGCGACGCGCCTTGATCTGTGTCATCGGCTCAGCTGAGGCGCAGCTCGGTCGCTGCCCGTTCCTGATCACTGGCGTGCTTGAGGACCACACCCAGGGTTGACCGCACCGCTGCGTCGTCCAGGGTGGATAGACCCAACGCCAGCAGCGTGTGCGCCCAATCCAGGGTTTCGGCGATCGACGGGGACTTCTTGAGCTCGAGCGATCGCAGGGCTCGTACAGTCCGTACGAGCTGCTCGGCAAGTTGCGGTCCGAGGTCAGGGACTTTGGCCTGCACGATCTCGCGCTCCCGTTCGGCCGAGGGATAGTCCAGGGCGAGATACAGGCAGCGTCGCTTCAGAGCCTCGGAGAGTTCGCGCGTGGCGTTGGACGTGAGCACGACCAGAGGCCGCCGGGTGGCCACGATCGTGCCGAGTTCGGGGACGGTGACCTGAAAGTCGCTGAGCACCTCCAGTAACAGTCCCTCGACCTCGACGTCGGCCTTGTCGGTTTCGTCGATCAGCAAGACGGTCGGCCCGGAACGCCGGATGGCGGTGAGCAGCGGTCGGGCCAGCAGGAATTCATCAGTGAAGATGTCGTCATGAACCTCGTCCCACGACTCGCCGGACGCCGTCGCCGCACTCGCCTGGATCCGCAGCAGTTGCTTGCGATAGTTCCACTCGTAGAGTGCCCGCGCCTCGTCCAGCCCCTCGTAGCACTGCAGCCGGATGAGCTCCGCGCCCGTGGCAGTGGCCAGCGCTTTGGCGAGCTCGGTCTTGCCCACGCCGGCCGGGCCTTCGACCAGCAGCGGCTTGGCCAACCGATCGGCCAGGAAGACGGTTGTCGCGATGGCGTCATCGGCGAGGTATCCGGCTTCGGCCAGCCGCGTCATGACGTCCTCGACAGACCCGAACTGGGGGCTGTGCTGTCCCATTCGAAGCACCCTACGGCGCCCGCCAGTGGGGTAGCCGGGCCAGGCGGGGTTGCAGCCTTGTGCTGCGGGATCGCCGATCCGAGCTCGATGGCCAGCGCGAATCCGGAGGCAACTACCCGGGCGGGTCGACCCAGGGCAGCGAGCAGTCCTCGGCGGCGCATCCGCGGCGGAGCATCCGCTCGCTGCGGCGCTCGCTCACGCTAGGCCAGAGCTCGGTAGGCAGCTGCCTTGGATCGGCCGGTGAGCCGATCGAGATAGAGGCGCCCGTCGAGGTGATCGATCTCGTGTTGCAAGCAACGAGCCATCAGGCCGTGGCCAGACAAGGTCAAGGGTTCGCCGTACTTGTCGACACCTTCGGCAACGGCATACGCCGCGCGGAGCGTGGGGAACCACAACCCCGGTAACGAAAGGCAGCCCTCGTCCTCGGTCTCGGTCTCGGCCGAGCGCTCGACCAAGCGCGGATTGACCAGGTGCCCCACCCTCCCGTCGATGTTGTAGGCGAATACGCGCAGGCCGACACCGATCTGCGGGGCGGCAAGACCGGCGTGGCCCGGAGCGTTCACGGTGTCCTCGAGATCGGCTACGAGGGCATGCAGCTTCGCGTCGAACTCACCGACCGGATCGGCCGGGGTCCGCAGCACCGGATCACCGACCAGGCGAATGACTCGTACGCTCACCGCGACATTGTGCCCAGTGCCGCATGCTCGGGTGCGAAGGGCCAGCTGATGTCGCCCGCATCGTTTCGGCCGTACCGCACATTCGCTGGTGCTGCCGCACAACAAGGACGACCATTCGTGCGTTTCTTGGGTCAGGAGCGTCGAGGAGGCCGGATGTGGATCAGCTGATGGACCTTCCGCAGGTCGGTACGCCACTGGCCGCGGACGGGCAACAGGTGGACTTCGACGCATTCGTCGCGCAACGGCTGCATCCACTGATCCGCTACGCGACCATGCTGGCCGGCTCACGAGAACTCGCCGAGGACATCGTCCAGGACGCGCTCGTGAAGGCGCATGGCAAGTGGACCCGGATCTCGGGGCTGGATCACCCCGACCTCTATGTCAAGCGCATGGTCACCAATGAGTTCCTCAGCTGGCGCCGGCGGACCCGGCTCCGCACGATCGAACTCGAAGACGAACATCACGAGACAGTCATGGGGGGCCGTCCACCCGGGAGCGAGCAATCCTCAGCCGACCGGGATGCCTTGTGGGCCGAGCTGGCCCGGTTGTCGCGCCAGCAGCGTGCAGTACTCGTGCTGCCCTTCTACGAGGGGCTCACCGATATCGAGATCGCCGAGGTACTCGGCTGCCGTCCCGCGACCGTGCGCGGGTACTGCAGCCGGGCCCTGTCCGCCCTACGAATCGAACTCGCCGACTGGCCGAACGCCGACGGTTCCCCCAAGACTCAGAAGGAAACAACATGATGAGAACCACAGAGGATCTGCGCCGCGCGTTCGATGCAGTCGGCACGTCCCCCGTCGACACCGACGGAATGTTGGTCAGCATCGGCAACCGGATCGAAGCCCGCCGGACGCGCCGCCGGCAGGCAACCATTCTGGTGACCGCCGCAGCTGCCGCCATGATCGCGATCACGCCTGTAGTCGTGTCAACGCTGGACGGCGATGAACCGACCGGCGGCCAAGTGGCGGCTGCGCCAGACGCCCCGGACAACACACCGGGTAACGAGGAGTCGGCAGTCGACGAGCTGGCGGACCTGGCCCGGACGGAGCTGGGCTTCAGCCTCCGAGAGCGGCCGGCGGGTTATGCCTCCGAGTACGCCACAATCCAACCCAACCTGCAGTCCCTGCACCTCTACCCCGATAACAGCCCGAACACGTTGCACGAGCTGGTAATTACGCTGTTCGACCCTCGATTGTCAGGGCAGTCCGTACCCGATCCAACCGGTGAGATTGTCGTGGTCGAGTCGGTGGTTTCCGGCCCGCTCACGGTGCAGGTCCTCCGCAGTGGAACGAACGACGTCAACCAGCCTCGGTTCGCGGTCGCCTGGCAGGTAGCCAACGGTTCGTGGCTGACCATATCCAGCGACGCGCCCGGTGACCTGGCCCGGCAGGAAGTGCTGGCAGTTGCTGCGCAGCTCGATCTGGGTGAGACTGCGCCCCTCACCTTTCCCTTTCATATCGGCTACGTGCCGGAGGGCTTCGACGTCCACGACGCATCACGGGCCGCTGATGAGCCCGCAGGTCTCGATGCGTCGCTCGGCTTCGATGACCGTACGCAGACCCTTTACGAGCCTTCGGCTTTGACGGTGCTCGCCATGACTCCACCCGGCGTGCCGGACGAGTATTCACCGGCGAACACGACAGTCGGCGCATATCCGGCCTGGTTATCGGGCCCAGACTACGAGGGCCGAAGCATCATGCTCTTCGACGTGGAGGGCTTCCGGATCATCGTCAATGTCAGCCAGGCCTACGTCGACCGGATCAGCGACGCGGAGATGCGCCGGGTCGCGGAGTCCATCAGCGTCGTTCCCGGTTCCGTCGGCGACGAGACCCTGTGGACCGAGCAGCCGCTCGGTTGATCACCGGCCGCCATGCTGTGCAGGTAACGCCATCTCAACCGGCGGATGGGTGCAGGATCATCTCGTCACGGTGGACCACTTCACGTCTGAGTTCCGGCGGAAGCTCGCTGGTCGACCTTCCCAGCAGCGCCGGAAACTCGCGCGCGTCATACGCGACCAGCCCACGGCCGACCGGGGCACCATCGGGTCCGAACAGTTCCACCGGATCGTCGGCCAGGAAATCGCCGGCGACGCCGGTGATCCCGGCGGCCAGCAGTGACGCGCGGCGGGCCTGTACGGCGCGTACCGCCCCGGCGTCGAGCATGATCGAGCCGCGCGGCCGGCTGGCGTAGCGCAACCAGAACAGCCGAGCAGTGGGCCGCCGGCCGGTGGCCGGGAACAGGGTTCCGACATCTTCGCCACCGAGCGCGGCTCGTACGTCGTCCGCGCGAGCGATCCGCACCGGTACGCCGGAGCTCGAGGCAATCATCGCGGCCTCCACCTTGCTGCTCATCCCGCCGCGACCGACGCCGTCACCGCGCGAGGCGCCGATGTTGAGCGCCTGCAGGTCGACGGCGCCGTTGACGACCGGGATCCGGTGCGTCGCCGATCGGCGGGGGTCGCCGTCGTGCAGTCCGTCCACGTCGGAGAGCAGGACCAGGCCGGTTGCCTCGGCGACGTGGGCCACCAGAGCTGCGAGCCGGTCGTTGTCGCCGAACCGGATCTCGTCGGTGGCCACCGTGTCGTTCTCGTTGACCAGTGGAATGACGCCCAGGGCGAGCAACTTGGCGATCGTACGAGAGGCATTGCGGTAATGGGAGCGGCGGTGCAGGTCGTCGGCGGTCAGCAGAACCTGACCGACGATCAGGCCGTGGACGGCGAAAGCCGCGGCGTAAGCCTGAACCAGCAGTAACTGCCCCACGCTGGCCGCAGCCTGCGCCGTGGCCAGATCGCGGGGCCGTCGGGCGATGCCCAACGGTGCCAGTCCGGCGGCGATGGCCCCGGACGAGACCACGACGATCTCCCGACCGGCACGGCGATGGGAGTGCAGGCTCGCGACGAACTCGGTCAACCGGGCGGCATCGAGCCCACCGGCGACGGAGGTGAGCGAAGAGGACCCGATCTTGACGACGACCCGGCGAGCCTCGGCGATCGGGTCGGTCACCGAGCGGCCGGGCGAAGCCGGGACCGATCCTGGCTGGGGTGAGACCGAGCGGCCGGGCGAAGCCGGGACCGATCCTGGCTGTGGTGAGACCGAGCGGCCGGGCGAAGTCGGGACCGATCCTGGCTGGGGTGAGACCGCGGTCACGCCTGCGCGCCCGCTTCGGTGGCGGTCCGAGCTGCCCCGCCGCCGAGGTCATCCGGCTCCTCGAAGTCCTCGGCGCGTTGCCGGCGCGCCTTTTTCATCGCCAGCCGTTGCTCGGCCGGTACCCGTTCGGAGACTTCGAGGCGGGGATCTTCGCCGCGCCGACCGATCACAGCGCTGCTGGCATCGGGGGTGCTCGGAATCCAGTCGAAGCTCACCTCGCCGACCGTCACAGAACAGGCCGGCACGGCGCCGGCCTTGACCAGGGCGTCCTCCACTCCAAGCCTGGCCAGCCGATCGGCGAGGTAGCCGACCGCCTCGTCGTTGTTGAAGTCGGTCTGCCGGATCCAGCGCTCGGGCTTGACTCCGCGGACGACGAATCCCCCGGGCACGTCCGGATCGGCGGTGACACTGAACGTGTCATCGACCGGTGTCGGCCGGATGATCAGCCTTGTCGGGGCCAATGCCGGACGCGACGCCCGGTCGGCGGCGACCTGCTCGGCCAGGTAATAGGTGAGCGGCCGGACTCCCTCGCCGGTGACCGCACTGATCGGGAACACCCGGTAGCCGCGCTCGGTCAGATCGGCGGCAACGAGTTCGGCCAGATCACGAGCCTCGGGTACGTCGATCTTGTTGATGGCCACCGCTTTGAGGCGGCCGACCAGGGCACCTCCGGAACCGCCGTACGCGGAGAGTTCGCTCTCGATGGCCTCGATGTCGCTGAGCGGGTCACGGCCGGGCTCGAGGGTCGCGGCGTCGATGACGTGCACGAGGACCGAGCAACGCTCGACGTGGCGGAGGAACTCCAGACCCAGTCCCTTGCCCTGTGCCGCTCCGGGAATCAGCCCTGGGACGTCGGCCATGGTGAACGTCTCGTCCCCAGCGGCGACGACTCCGAGATTTGGCGCCAACGTCGTGAAGGGGTAGTCGGCAATCTTCGGCTTGGCCGCCGAGACGACGGCGATCAAGGAGGATTTTCCGGCCGACGGAAACCCGACCAGCCCGACGTCGGCAACGCTCTTGAGCTCCAGGACGACATCCAGAGACTCCCCGCCCTCACCAAGGAGGGCGAAGCCTGGTGCCTTCCGGCGGGCGGAGGCCAGGGCGGCGTTGCCCAGTCCCCCGCGGCCGCCCTGGGCAACGACGTAGCGGGTGCCCTGACCGACCAGGTCGATCAGAACCTCACCGTCGGCAGTGGTCACCACCGTGCCTTCGGGTACGGCGAGGATCCGATCCTCGCCCTGTGCGCCGTTGCGGTGATCGCCCTGGCCCGGCTTGCCGTTTCCGGCAGCGTGATGTGGGCGATGGTGGAAGTCGAGCAGGGTGTGTACGCCGGGATCGACCTCGAGGACGACGTCTCCGCCGCGACCGCCATTGCCGCCGTCGGGACCACCCATCGGCTTGAACTTCTCGCGATGGACCGAGGCGCACCCGTGACCGCCGTTTCCGGCGGACAGGTGCAGAACCGTACGGTCGATGAAAGCGGCCACGATCACAGCTACCGATCAGTCACAACGCGCGCGTGGCGCGTCGTGTCACTCGACTGGAACTACGCTGACCTGCGCGCGCCCGCGACGCCGGCCGAAGGTGACGGCGCCGGGCTGCACGGCGAACAGCGTGTCGTCCCCGCCACGGCCGACGCCGGTACCCGGGTGGAAGTGGGTCCCGCGCTGGCGCACGATGATCTCGCCGGACTTCACGATCTCGCCGCCGAAGCGCTTGACACCCAAGCGCTGGCTGTTGGAGTCGCGACCGTTACGCGATGAGGAGGCGCCTTTCTTGTGGGCCATCTCGCTCAGTCCTTCTTCTCGTCGGTGGCCTTGCCCGCGGCTTTCGTTGCCTTAGCGGCCTTGGATGCCTTCGTCGGCTCCGCCTTCGTTGCCTTGGCTGCCTTGGCTGCCTTGGCTGCCTTGGCTGGCTTGGCATTGGCTGTCTTGGCGGGCTCCGCCTTCGTCGCCTTCGCAGTCTTGGCTGGCTCTGCCTTGGCTGTCTTGGCGGGCTCCGCCTTCGTCGCCTTCGCAGTCTTGGCTGGCTCTGCC
>JAABUR0100003700.1_pt1 | contig 21177 bp, 15 predicted proteins | sample 5560091 | NCBI WGS metagenome assembly JAABUR01 (sample SAMN10711879, study PRJNA513375) | rock metagenome | isolation source: Antarctica rocks | place: Antarctica: Victoria Land, University Valley sud
GTCCTGTGCCCCGGATAGTCGAGCCCTTGCACCGGCTTGCGCACGACACCGTCGCCCGGTTGCGGCAGCGGGGTCGGGCGGCAACCATCTGGACGCTGCGGCTCACCGCAGCGGCGGTGGCGAGCTATGTCGTCGCGCATGCGATCTTTCCGCAGAGCGACGCACTGTTGGCTCCGCTGACGGCGCTGCTGGTCGTCCAGCTCACTCCGGTCAGCCTGTTGACCTCCGGCCTCGAGCGAGTGATCAGCGTGGTGGCAGGAGTCGGGGTGGCCGTGGCGTTTGCCGCCCTGTTCGGGGTGTCCTGGTGGAGTCTCGCCATCGTGATCGGGTTGTCGATCCTCGTTGCTCAGGCCTTGCGGCTCGGCTCGAACGCGATGGAGGTCCCGATCAGCGCGATGCTCGTGCTTGGCGCGGGTTCGGGTGCCGGCGGCGCCGAGATGGCGGCCTGGCAGCGGTTGACGGAGACGCTGGTGGGTGCGGGTGTGGGTGTGTTGTCCAACCTGCTGTTCCCGCCGCGAGTTGCCACCGAGGACGCCGGGGGCGCTATCGAGGGCCTGGCGAGCGACCTCGCCGGTCTGCTCGACTCAGCGGCCGACGACCTGGACGCGGCTCGCGAGTCGGGCGGCAGCCTTACGGACCGGACCTCTCGCTGGTTGGGTGAGGCGCGCCGGCTGACCCATGCCATCCCCAATGTGGGCTCGGCGCTGTTGCGGGCCGAGGAGAGCAGACGGCTCAACCTGCGAGCCCTCGGCACGTCCGATGTGGGTCCCGGCCTTCGCCACGGTCTGGAGGCCCTGGAGCATTCTGCGATCGCTGTCCGGAGCATGTTCCGCTCGCTTGACGACGCGGGGAGGGGTCGCGCAGCGCAGGACAACGACTTCAACGGGGACCTGCAGGCAGTGGCTGTCGGCCTGTTGCTTCACGAGCTGGCTGAGGCCGTGCGTACGTTCGGGATGCTGGTACGGATCGAGGCGCAGCCCGCCGTTCACGCGCTCGACGGGGAGCGGTTCCGCCACGCCATCGAAGGGTTGCACGAGGCCCGGGCCAGGCTCACTGACCTCGTGCTGGTGGCTCCGCGCGAGGACGCGACGTTCGCGGAGCTGAACTTTGCCCTGCTGGCAACCGTCGAACGACTGCTTCGAGAGCTCAACCTCGACGAGCGAATCCGTCACCTCGAGCAACGGCCGCCCGCTCCCCGACGCGTCGTGACACTGTCCAGGAGAGAGGACCGCGGGGCCCCGCACCGCCGACGCGGCCTTCGCCGGCGTGGCGATTGACGCGGCATTCGACCCCCTCGGTCGCTTGACACCACCGATGGGGCCAAACGGCCCATCTTCGGAGCCAGCGCCTCTCTTTGCAATCGGTCACTCAGTTCCCGAGGTGAAGCGGCGGGAGCCGTCGGCGTACCGACACGCCCTCCACTGCACGAAGCGCCGTTCTTCAGGCGCGTCTCCCGAGGCGGGCGAGGAGACGTGCCTTCCGGTCAGCACCTGTGGGCGCCTCGACCCCTGGTCTGCACACGCCGTCCATGTAGAGTGCCTCTCCGAAGCTGTCAGCGCCGGCTTCGAGGCGGTCGATCTCGGCGTCTGAGACTGCGTCGTCCGCCCCGACCGAGCGGGCGATGTCCCAACGGTGCACGACCATGTCCCAGATGTAGAACTGCTCAAGGGTCGCACCGACGGTTGTCGGACCGAAGTGACCGTCGTACGCGATCGCGACAACCGCGTCGTCGGAGAGGATCGCTTCGACCCGCTGGGCATGGGAAACCCATGCCTCGGCAGGGTCGGCGTCGACATCGGGCTCCGGGCCCAGTGCCCCGTCAAGCAACGTTCGCCCGCTGCGCGCCGCCCGGCGGGCACCCGGCGGCGTTGTCGTCGACTCGACGATGCTGGGCATCGCCTTCGCTCCTCCGCCTTGCCGGGCACTCCGCCCGACGACGCTCGCCAGGGCAAACCTTGCCTGACGCGGCACTAGCTCGATTTCGCGCTCGGTGAGAAACTCGCGCTGCGTCTCGATCATGTGTCTGACGACGTCGCGGGTCACCCAGCCCTCGCAGGGCGATGGACTTGTCCAGCGCTCGGCTGGGACGGTTTCGAGGATGGCGGTCAGGGCTTGGTTGGCTCGCTGGTAGTGCGTCGCTGTGCTGTTCATGGTCTGAAGCTAGGTGGTTGCGGCACCCTTGGTATTGATGAAACCCGACACGGACGCGACTGGTGCCCGCCCCGCCCCGAGGGACCGGATCGAGCGCGCCCACCTGAAGGATCCACGCGACACGTCGCACGTCATCCATCGGTACGAGCCTGATGCGGGGTTTGACGGTCTGCTGCAACGGTTCTGGATCCCGGTCTGGTCGGTGCCGCCCGGCCGGGAGGCACCACAGCGGGTGTTGCAGTATCCCGTGTGCCTGATCGTCATCTCGGCGGAGTATGCGCGTTTCTACGGTGTCACGTCGGGTCTGTCCACGACCACGCTGACCGGTGCGGGCTGGGCGGTGGGGTTGATGTGCGCTCCCGCCGCAGGTTTCCTCATCGCCAACGGACCCGTGGCCGCGTACACGGACCGGTGCGTGAACATGACTGATGTCCTCGGTGCCGATGGTGAGCGGCTGGTCGAGCGGGTGCGCGCCGCGATGGCCACGGAGCCCGGTTCCACAGACGCGCACCGGGCCGCGATGGATGCGTACGGCGACGCGTTGTGGCGGTTCGTACCGATCGACCCCGAGGGCGAGCTCGTCAACCGGCTGGTGGCCTTCGTGGAGTCGAGCAGCGACGTCACCCGGGTGCTGCAGGTGTGCGACGAGTTCGGGCTGTCGGAGCGGGCGCTGCAACGACTGCTGCACCGGCGCCTCGGACTCACGCCGAAGTGGCTCATCCAGCGCCGGCGGTTGCAGGAGGCGGCCGAGCGCCTCCGCGACCAATCGACGACGCTGGGAGACGTTGCGGCAGCACTCGGATATGCGGACCAGTCGCACTTCAGCCGCGACTTCCGCAGAGTCACTGCCATGACCCCAGGGGAGTACGCGGCCCTGCACGCCTGAGCGGCCGCGGCGGGCCGCAATGAAGTCACGTTTTAGCTTCCGTCCCAGGTTGCGCGTTCGCCCGAGCCGAAGATTGCGACGGCGCGTCGGAAGTCCTCGCTGCCGAAGGTGCGTGCTACCAGGTCGTCGCCGTCGGGCAGGGTTGCGCGACGTAGCCGCGCAACGGCCAGCTTCGACGCCCACATGGTCAGCGGCGCGTGCGAGAGCAGTGTCGCAACCACCTCCTGCACTGTCGCATCGAGCCTGGCATCGTCACAGACCTCCGCGACGAAGCCCGCACCGTGCGCTTGCTTCGCGTCCAGCATCTTCGCGCGCAGCAGCAAGTCGAGGGCGCGTGCGGGGCCTAGCTGGGCGACCAGCACCGAGACACTGTTCATCGACAGGCAGTTGCCCAGGGTGCGGGCGATCGGTACGCCGAATCGTGCCGACTCCGTGGCGACCCGCAGGTCGCAGACCGCTGCCAGTGCGAGTCCGCCGCCGAGGCAGTAGCCCTCGACAGCTGCGACGGTGGGGACGGTGACAACTTCGAGCCGGTTCACGACTCGGGCGATGCGCTCCTCATACGCAACACCGTCGGCGCCGTCGCGGAAGTCACGGAAGGTGGCGATGTCGGTGCCTGACACGAAGGCTTTGCCACCCGCGCCCCGCAAGACCATGGCGCGAATGCTGGGATCGGAGTCGGCGGTCTCGCAGGCAGCGTGCAGCTCGTCGTACATGGCAAAGGTCATCGCGTTGTGCTGGCTCGGCCGATTGAAGGTGACGGTGAGCACCGGGCCGTCGCCGATGACCTGAATGTCGTCTGTCATGTCGCCTCCCGTACTGCGCGGGCGGCGACGAGCGCGTCGACATCGGTGTCGGTGTAGCCGGCGTCGCGCAGGGCTGCTCGCGTGTCGGTGCCGAGCACCGGCCCCGCCCCCGCCCGGCGAGGGGGAGTGCGCGAGAACCGCATGGGGGACCCGACCTGGCGGACGTCGCCGGCAACCGGGTGCGGCGCGTCCCAGAAGAAGTCGCGGGCGGTGAGGTGGGCGTCGGTGAAGACCTGGCCGTAGTCGGCGATCGGGGCGCACGGCACCCCGACGCCCTCGAGCCGACCGACCACCTCTGCCGTGAGAAGCGTCGTCGTACGCTCCTCGATGAGCGGGATCAGCACATCGCGGTGAGCATGCCGGGACGTCGAGTCGGCGAAGCGCTCGTCATCGAGCAGATCAGCGAGATCCAGAATCGTGCACAGGGAGGCCCATGTCTTCGGGGTGATTGCACCGACGGTCACCCAGCCGTCGGAGGTGCGGACCGCCTGGTACGGCGCTTGGCTCTGGTGCGCGGAGCCCAAGGGGTGCCCGACTGCGCCGGTCCCGAAGTAGTTGCCGGCTTCCCAGACCGCCAGCGAGACTGCTGACTCGAGCAGCGACACGTCGATGTACTGGCCCTCCCCCGATCGGTCCCGCTGTCGTAACGCCGCAGTGACCGCCAGCGCGACGTAGAGCCCGCACGTGAGGTCGCAGAGCGGCACGCCGACTTTGGCCGGTGGGCCGGCGGGCGAACCGGTGATGCTCATCAGGCCGCCGCGTGCCTGCGCCATGATGTCCAGTCCCGGAAGGTTGGCAAGCGGCCCGTCCTGCCCGAAACCCGACGCGGACGCGTAGACGATGGCCGGGTTGACGGCGCACACATCGTTGTACGACAAGCCCAGTCTGCTCATCGCCTTGGGCCGCAAGTTCTCGACGACGACATCCGCCTTGGACGCGAGCCTGAGGAACGCCTCGCGCCCGGCGTCTGACTTGAGGTCGAGCGCGACAGATCGCTTCGACCGGTTCAGCCGTAGGAAGGGTGAGCTGTGCCCCTCCACGAACGGGCCCGTGCTGCGGACCGGCTCACCGCCGTCCGGGCTCTCCACCTTGAGCACCTCGGCGCCGAGGTCCGCCAGCTGCATGGTCGCGAACGGTGCGGCCATGAAGACGCCGACCTCGAGCACGGTCACACCCGCCAGCGGACCGGCCGTCACGACGTCCGCCCAGCGCAGTAGGCCCGGGCGCGCGTCACGTACGACTCGGCGCCGGACCGCATCCGTTCGCGCTCCGCGTCGGTGCACGCTCGTTTGACACGACCGGGCACCCCCGCGACCAACGAGCCCGGCGGTACGACGGTCCCTTCGAGTACGACGGAGCCGGCGGCCACCCGCGATCCACGCCCCACGACAGCACCGTTGAGCACGACGGCGCCCATGCCGATCAGCGTGTCGTCCTCGATCGTGCACCCGTGCACGACGGCACGGTGGCCGATCGTCACCCCGGCCCCGACGACGACGGGGAAGCTGGGATCAGAGTGCAGCACACAGCCGTCCTGCACGTTGCTGCCCTCTCCTACCTCGATCGGGGCGCCGTCGGCCCGGATCACAGCTCCGAACCAGACACTGGACGTCGGGTGGAGTGTGACGGCCCCGACCAACGTCGCTCCCTCGGCCACAAAGGCGTCTGGGGCAACGATAGGCGTGAAGCCGTCGTACGGCAGAAGGAGCGGACCGGGTGTGACCTTTGGGTCCTGGGTCGTCACAGCCAGCCGGGCACAACCAGCACAAGCCACGTGACCAGTGGCGCGATCGCCACCATCGAGAAGCCCCACTGGATGAGTCGACGGAAGACGAAGTCGCGCTGGTCCTCCGGCGAGTTGGCCACCACGAGCGAACCGCTGGTCGAGAACGGGCTCGAGTCGACCACGGACGAAGAGATGGCGAGGGCGGTGATCAGGCCGATCGCGCCGACCCCTTGGCCGTCCTGCAGGAACGGCACGGCGAGGGGGATGAGCGCGCCGAGGATGCCTGTCGTCGAGGCGAAGGCCGAGACCACACCGCCGATGTAGCAGATGAGGAGGGCGGCGATGAGCGGGGCGCCGATCGTGGCGACCTCCTCGCCGAGGTAGTCGATCGTGCCGATGTTCTCCATCAGGCTGACGTACGTCACGATGCCGCAGACCAGCAGCACGGTCGGCCAGGCGATTTGGTTGACCGCGCCCTTGGTGCCCTGCGGGTCCGCCAACGACAACGCCACCGCGACGACGAAGGCGGAGAAACCGACGTCGAGGTCGAAGAAGAGCGCACCTACGGCGAGCGCCAGCAGCCCGACGAGGGTCAGGGTGCGGTGGATGTCCAGCGACGTCACCGGCTCAGGCTCGTTGACGTCGTCGTCTCGCCGCGGCCGCGACGCCGTCGAGGCAGTCGTCGTGCCGGTCTGCTCCGCGGGGGCCTGCCGCAGGCCGTGCGGATGCGAGCCCTGATCGCGGTAGACGGGCGACCCGCTTGGCGCGTCGCTGTCGTCTTCGGCGAGACCGCCGCGGTCGTCCGCCTGGCCGGCAGAGCCGGTGGCGCCTTCGAGGGTGCCGCCGCCGGTGTCGCGCTTGCCGATCAGCTCGCGCCCACCGAAGAGCACAAAGGTGATCATGCCGAGGATGACGTTGAACACGAACGACGCCGCGAAGAGGAACAGCGGGCTGCCCTCCAGGTTGCTGCGGTCGACGACGCCGTTGGTGATGGAGCCGAAGATGCTGATCGGCGAGAAGCCGCCTGCGGTGGCGCCGTTGACGACCATCAGGCCCATCAGCACCGGGCTGATCTTGTAGCGCACCGCGAAACCCATGCCGACGGGCGCAATGATGGCGACCGCTGCTGGTACGACGGCACCGACGGCGGTCAGCACCGCGGTGACCAGGAACATGACCCAAGGGATGAACGCGACCCGGCCGCGCACCGACTGCACCGCCGCATGGACCAGCCAGTCGATCGTGCCGTTGTTCTTCGCGATCGCGAAGAGGAACGTCACCCCGGCGAGGATCACGAAGAGGTCGCCTGGGAAGCCACCGGCGATCGCGTCGACCTTCTCGTCGAACGCCCCCTCCAGCACGAACATGCCCACGATGAACGCCGCCGCGATGGCAAGGGCACCCATGTGGACGGGCAGCAGGGTGGCGATCAAGAAGATCGCGCAGAGGACGAGGATGGAGACGAGCTGGATGGACATGATCACAGACCTCCCGGTGCTGGGGGATGGCGGCTGAGATTGCACGCGACGCGACAGTTGGGGACCGGCAAGAATGTCACATTCGTCGCCCCGCATCCCAGCACGCGCACGTTTGTTCGTCAAGGCCCGGTGGACGGACGGGATTGCCAGCAAGGCAGGCTGGTAGCAAGACTCGCCCCCCTACTGCTACCACCGTTATGCCCCCTGCACCGCACGAGAGGACCCGGCATGACCCGCACCACCGGCCGCCACTTCCTGCAGATCCCCGGACCGACCAACGTGCCCGACGAGGTGCTGCGGGCGATCGCCGCGCCGACGATCGACCACCGCGGACCGGACTTCGCCCAGCTCGGTACAGAGGTGCTCGAGGCGCTCGGACCAATCTTCGCGACGACGCAGCCGGTGGTGGTGTACCCGAGCTCCGGCACCGGTGCCTGGGAGGCGGCGCTGGTCAACACGCTGTCTCCTGGTGACACCGTGCTCGCCTTCGAGACCGGTCACTTCGCCACCCTGTGGAACACCATGGCCACCTCCCTCGGACTGCGGGTGGAGTTCGTCCCGGGCGACTGGCGGCACGGCGTCGATCCGACCGTCGTCGCCGAGAGGCTCGCTGCCGACACTGCGCACGAGATCAAGGCCGTTTGCGTCGTGCACAACGAGACGTCGACTGGGGTGACGAGCAGAGTCCCCGAGGTTCGTGAAGCCATGGACTCCGCCACCCACCCGGCATTGTTTCTCGTCGACACGATCTCGTCGCTCGCGTCGATCGACTACCGCCACGACGAGTGGGGTGTCGACGTCACCGTCGCCGGATCACAGAAGGGTCTGATGCTGCCGCCGGGCCTTGGTTTCAACGCCGTGAGCGAGAAGGCGTTGGCGGCGTCGCAGACTGCCGGCCTGCCCAAGTCCTACTGGGACTGGGCGCCGATCATCGAAGCCAACAAGCTCGGCTACTGGCCCTACACTCCGGCGACCAACCTCCTCTACGGGCTCAAGGTCGCGCTGCGGATGCTCAGCGACGAAGGTATGGAGGCCGTCTTCGCCCGCCACCAGCGCCACGCGGCCGCCACCCGGGAGGCAGTCCGCGGCTGGGGGCTGGAGGTTCTCTGCGCCGACGAACGCGAGCACTCAGGGTCGCTGACCGCCATTCTCATGCCCGACGGGCATGACGCCGACGACGTACGCCGAGTGGTGCTCGAGCGCTTCGACATGTCGCTCGGGGCGGGCCTCGGCAAGCTGACCGGCCGCGTCTTCCGGATCGGTCACCTGGGCAACTTCAACGACCTGATGCTCACCGGCACGTTGTCCGGCGTGCAGATGGGGCTACGACTGGCCGGCGTACCGATCGATCCCAGCGGAGTCGAGGCGGCACTCGCCGTGCTGGAGAAGGAATGACGGCAGTCGAGGCGTCGCCACCACCACCGCCCGGTGCGCCGCCCGGCGACGACAGGGGCGCCGAGCTGGAGCGGCTCTTGATGCGTGACCTCAGGGGAGAAGTCGCCTTCGACGACTACAGCCGCCATCTGTTCTCCCGCGACGCGAGCATGTATGCCATCCGCCCCGTCGGCGTCGCTTTCCCCCGCGATGCCGACGACGTCGCCGCCGCAGTGACCGCGGCCGCCTCGCTCGGCATCCCCGTCGTCCCACGCGGGGCGGGCACCAGCCTCGCCGGCCAGACGGTCGGGGAGGGGCTGGTGCTCGACATGTCGCGGCACATGGACCGGATCCACTGGATCGACCCCGACGCGCGCACCGCTCTTGTCGACGTCGGCGTCGTGCAGGACGACCTCAACGTGGCGGCTGCGTCGCACGGGCTGATGTTCGGGCCGGACACCTCGACCAGCAACCGCGCCACGATCGGTGGGATGGCCGGCAACAACTCCGCGGGCAGCGGAAGCGTCCGCTACGGCATGACGATCGACCACATCCGCACCCTCGACGTGGTGCTTTCCGACGGGTCGCGAGCGCGCTTCGAGCCGGTCGACCAGGGCGAGCGCGGGCGCCGGGCGGAACAGCAGACGCTCGAGGGACGGATCTACCGTGTTCTGCCCGAGATCGTCGCCCGGCACGCGCGCGCCATCGCTGAGGACTTCCCTGCCTTCTGGCGGCGTGCAGGTGGCTACCGGCTGGACCGGCTCGCCGACGACACGGCTTTCGACCTGGCCAAGTTCGTAGTCGGTTCCGAAGGCACCTTGGCCGTTGCCACGCAGGCGCTCGTCGACCTGGTGCCCAAACCGGCGCGCACCGTCTTCGCCGTCGGCCACTTCACCTCGGTGCCGGCAGCGATCGCCGCGACCACCGACGCGTTGGAGTGCGGCCCTGCCCAGGTCGAGATGATGGACAAGACGATTCTGGATCTGTCGCGACGAAAGATCGAGTACGCCGACCTCGGCAAGAGCCTCGAGGGCGACCCGGAGGCACTGCTGTTCGTGTCGTTCACCGGTGACGACGACGCAGAGCTGGTGGCAAGCCTCGGGCGGCTCGATGCCCTGTGGCGCAAGAACGGACACGGCTACCACACGCTTCGTGCCCTGACTCCCGCCCAGCAGTCGGCGCTGCTCAAGGTGCGCAAGTCGAGCCTCGGCCTGCTGATGGCGTCCTCGGTCGGGACGAAGCGTCCGCTCGCGTTCGTCGAGGACACCGCCGTCGACCCGACTCACCTGGCGGAGTACACGGCGCGCTTCAAGACGCTGCTGGACGGCCACGGCCTGAGCGCCGGCTTCTACGGTCACGCCTCGGTCGGCTGCCTGCACGTGCGACCGTTCGTCGATGTCACCGATCCGGCGCAGGTCGCGACGATGCGTGCGGTCGCGATCGAGGTGAAGGACCTGGTGGCGGAGTACGGCGGCGCAAACTCCAGCGAGCACGGTGACGGCCTGGTCCGCAGCGAGTTCAACCGCAGCATCTTCGGCGACGACCTCTATGAGGGAATGCGTGAGGTCAAGCGCCTCTTCGACCCCGACAACGTGCTCAACCCGGGGAAGATCGTCGATGCACCCGCGATGACCGACAACCTGCGCGACCCGGCGCTGCCGCCTGCTGGGCCGATCCGTACGCGCCTGCAGTTCGACGTCGTCGGCGGCATGCGCGGTGCAGCGGACCGGTGCATGAACATCGGTCTGTGCCGCAAGAGCACGAGCGGCGCCATGTGCCCGTCGTACATCGCGACCAAGATGGAGGAGCACTCGACCCGCGGCCGCGCCAACGCGTTGGTCAAGGCGCTGAGCGAGCCCGACCCCGCGACGGCGTTGGGGGACGAGCGGCTGCACGAGATTCTCGACCTCTGCCTGATGTGCAAGGCGTGCAAGAGCGAGTGCCCGCTCGGCGTCGATATGGCGACGCTGAAGAGCGAGACCCTGGCCCACCACCACGACCTGCACGGGGTTCCGCTGCGGTCGCGCCTCTTCGGGGCGATCCGCACGCTGAACAGGCTGGGTGCAGCCACCGCACCGGTGTCCAACCTGCCGTTGCGGGTGCGTCCGCTGCGCGCACTGATGGGCCGGGTGCTGGGCATCGCGCCGCAGCGGCCGCTGCCGGTCTTCGAGCGGAGCACGCTCACGCGGTGGTTTGCCCGGCGTACGCCGAGGTCGGCGCCGCCGACGCGGGGCACGGTCACGTTCCTGGCCGACTCGTTCACGACCTTCACTGAGCCCGGCGTCGGGCAGGCGGCGATCGACCTCCTCGAACGGGCGGGCTGGTCGGTGCGGCTGGAGAGCCGCGGCTGCTGCGGCCGCGCCAGCCTGTCGAAGGGCCTCGTCGACGACGCGAAGAAGAAGGCCGGCCGGCTCGCCCGGCTGCTGACCGACTCCACCGAGCCCGGTTCGCCCATCGTGGGCATCGAGCCGTCGTGCCTGTTCACCCTGCGCGACGAGCACCTGGCGCTGCTGCCCGACGACCCCCGGGTCCGCGACGTGTCCGGCCGGGTCCGTCAGGTCGAGGAGCTGCTGACCGAGGCGATCGACGACGGGCGGCTGGTGCTGAGGGCGGACTCGTGGCTCGATGGTCGCCGCGTCGTCTACCACGGGCACTGTCACCAGAAGGCGGAGGTCGGCACGGCTGCGACGGTGGCGCTGCTGAAGCGGATCCCCGGTGCGGAGGTCGTCGAGCTCGACGCCGGCTGCTGCGGCATGGCCGGTTCGTTCGGCTTCGAGGCCGAGCACTACGACGTGTCGATGCAGGTCGGCGGCGACCGGCTGTTCCCGTTTGTGCTCGCCGAACCCGCCGACACCGTGCTGGCCGCGACGGGAGTCTCGTGCCGGCAGCAGATCCACCACGGCACGGCCAGGAGGGCGATGCACCCGGTCGAGCTGGTGGCGAGCGTGGTCGCCGACAGTTGACCACGGTCACGTTCGACCTGTTCTCCGCGCTGATCGACTCACGCACCGGCGGGGCGGCGACGTTCGGGCGGCTCTGTCGCGACCGCCGCTGGTCGGTGACGGGCGCACAGCTGTATGACTCGTGGGACCCGCTCAACAAGGCGGCCCAACGTGACTGTCCGAGCTGGGTGCCGTGGCGGGAGCCTTCGACCAGCGCACTTCACCGCGCGTACGCCGAGCTGGGGCTCGACGGTGACGCTGCCGCCGACGTCGAGGAGTTGGCTGCGTCGATGAGCGACTGGCCGCTCTGGCCGGACGTCACCGACGGGCTGCCCCGTCTCGCCGCCCACCATCGGGTCGGTCTGCTCTCCAACGTCGACGACGAGCTATTCGCACGCACCGCGGCCGCGCCGCTCGTCGACCCCGACGTCGCTTTGACCTCGCAGCGACTGCGGGCGTACAAGCCGCACCCCGAGATCTACCTGCGTGCCCGAGAAGCGCTGGGGGAGCTGGTGCATGTGGCGACGTCGGCGCGGGACGTGCGCGGGGCGCTGGAGGCCGGCATCTCGACTGTCCGGCTGCGCCGGCCGGGTCACGAGCTCGACCCGGAGGGCCCCCATCCGGCGTACGAGGTGGGCTCGATGCACGAGCTCCGTGGTGTCCTCGCGAGCATGGACTGAGACGTCGTCTCGCGGTTGCCGCGCAAGCGGGCAGAATGGCGTCATGCTGACTCTCGACGAGGCGACCCGCCTCTGCACCGCCGCCCAGGATGCTGCCACCGAGCAGGGGGTGCCGATGTCTTTCGCGGTCATGGACTCTGCTGGTCACCTGCTCTGCTTCGCCCGGATGGACGGCGCGCCGTGGGTGAGCGCGGACGTAGCGCAGGGCAAGGCGTGGACCGCTGCGGCGTACGGCACTCCCAGCGCCGCGCAGAAGGACAAGATGGCGCCGATGCCGAACTTCGCCGGTGCCATCACCACGATGACCCACGGCAAGTTCACACCGCAGACCGGAGCAGTGCCGGTCTACCGTGACGACGCACTGCTCGGCGCCATCGGTGCCAGCGGTGGTACCGGCGAGCAGGACGAGGCCGTGTGCACCACTGCCGTCACCGAGGCGGGCCTCAGCACCACCCGTTGAGTCAAGGCACGGGGAGGTCCGGGATCGCAGGTGGGTCGACCGGTGGGGTGCGCTTCAACAGGCGCGCCACCTCTGCCAGGGCCCGGTCCAGCTGCACGTCGTTGCCGGCGACCCGGTCCTGTGGAGTCACGGGTACCTCGATGTCCGGGTCGACGCCGTAGTTCTCCACGCCCCAGCCGAACTTCTCGAACCAGAACGAGTACCGCGGCTGCGTCACCATCGTGCCGTCCACGAGCGTGTAACGGCCGTCGATGCCGACGACTCCGCCCCACGTTCGTGTCCCGACGACCGGTCCCAGCCCGAGGGACTGGATCCCGGCCGCGATGATGTCGCCATCGGAGCCGGCGAACATGTCGGCGATCGTCACCATAGGTCCGCGTCGCGCGTCGCTGGGGTAGGAGCCGGGAGCGTACCCGCGGACCAGGTCCCACCCGATGACCTTGCGGGCAAGCTTTTCGAGGACCAACTGCGAGGTGTGGCCGCCGCCGTTGCTGCGGACGTCGAGGATGAGAGCGTCGCGGGGCATTTCGGTGCGCAGGTCGCGATGCATCTGAGCCCATCCCAGGGACATCATGTCGGGCACGTGCAAGTAACCGACTCTGCCTTCGGTCTGGGCGTGCACGTAGTTTCTGCGGTCGGTGACCCAGTCTTGGTAGCGAAGCGGGAGCTCGTCGGCCACGGGCACCACTACCACCCGTCGAACGTCGGCGCCCCCGCGCGGCCGCAGGGTGAGCTCGACCGGCTTGCCGGCCATGCCGACCAGCAACGACAGCGGGCTCGTGGTGCGGCTGGTGCGCTGGCCGTCGACCGCCAAGATCTGGTCACCGGCCCGAGCGTTGACGCCGGACGACAACAGCGGAGATCGCGCCTTGGGGTCGGAGGCGTCGCCGGGCACGATCCGGCTGATCCGCCAGGCGTCGCCGGTGTACTCTAGGTCGGCGCCCAGCAATCCCTGACGGCGGTCGGCGTCCGCGGGCGTTCGCGGCGGGATGGCGTAGGCGTGCGAACTGCCGAGCTCGCCGTGCATCTCCCAGATCACGTCGATCAGGTCGTCGTGCGATCCCAGCCGGTCAAGCATCGGCTCATACCTGTCGCGTGCGGCGCGCCAGTCGACACCGCCCATGTCCTCGCGCCAGAAGTGGTCGCGCATCAGTCTCCACGTCTCGTCGAGCATCTGGCGCCACTCCACCGGCGGGTCCACCTCGACCCGCAGCCGGTCGAGATCGACCTGCAGCACATCCTCGTCGTCATCGTCCTTGGGTGCAGGCTTGTCACTGGGGACGACGGTCAACCGGTCCTGGTCGACGACGAGAAGGCGGCTGCCGTCACCGGTGATCTCGATACGCTCGGCCTTGGCGACCACGGTGGACAGCTTCAACGTGCGCAGGTCGAAGTGCTCGACCCGCGCCCGCTCGGGCTCGGCGTCAACCGTCGCCCGGTTGTCTCCGAGCTCGCCCAGCAGCGGTTCCCGCAGCCAGACCAGTCCGTGCTTGGTCGCCGCCAGACCCGAGTAGCGCCCAGCCTCCACCGGCACAGGCGCGATGCGGTGCTCCACGCCGTCGACGTCGACGGTGGTCCTGGGCGCAGCCGGTCGGGCGCGTGCGGCGGCAGGCTCCGGCGTACCCACCTCACCTGTCTCGGTCGGCACTACTTCGGCAACGGCCTCCTGGGCAGCCTGCTCGGGCTCGGGTGGCTCCAGGGGACGGCCACCGACGATCGGGTCGAACGGCGAGGGGGTGTCGGCGGCCAGGGCGACCAGGTGTGGCCGGCAGCCGGCCGGGAAGGACAAGTCGAAGGAGAACGAGTCGTACACCGGGTCGAGGCTGCGGATGGACAGGAACGCGAGGTACTTCCCGTCGAGCGTGAACACCGGTTTGGTGTCGGTGAACCGCAGCGACGTCACCGCGATGACCCGGCCGCGGTTGAGGTCGGCGAGGTTGATCTGCCGCAGGGGCCGAGGCCCCGGATCTTCCCATGGCCCCGACCCAGAGGCTGACCAGGCGAGCCAACGGGAGTCCGGTGAGAACGCCAGGCCGGACATGTCCCCGGTGATGGAGTCGATCTCTTTGGGGGCCACCGTCCGGGCGACCTCTCCCGCCGGAACACCACACGTGAGCAGCCTTCCGTCGTGAGTGCTCAGCGCGATCCGACGACCGTCCGGCGACGCGGCCATCTCCAGCACCCGACCGATCCGACCCGCCGCAACAAGCGTCCGCGGCGTCGCGTCCGGTGCGTCCAGGTCGAGCAGCTCGAGGGCATCGTCGCCGTCGACGTCGGTCACCCAGGCGACGCGGGCGTCGTCGAGCACGACGGGTAGGCGGCGACGCACTGCGGATCCTGTCGCGAGGGCGCGGACCGGTCCGCCTCGGTGGCTCACCCAGGTGACGGTGCCGCGCGACTCGATCGCTGACGCGCGGCCGGTGCGGTCCGGGCTGATCGTGCCCAGCCGGCTGGTGGCCTTCACCCGGTGCGGACGCAACAACGGCCGCGCTCCGCCGATACGGAGGTCAAGTCGACGCGGCTCCACACCGTCGTCGAGCGAGTCCAGCAAGAACACGTCACCACCGGCGCAGTACACGACCTGCCGGCCGTCACTGCTGGCATGCCTGACGTAGAAGTCGCTGTCGGTGCGGCGTGCGAGGCGGGACATCGTCGGCGCGCGTCGGCCGACCACCGCGCTGTACAGCTGTCCGCGACCCTCGTGGTCGGAGCAGAAAGCGATCCGCTGCCGGCCGTCGTTCCCGGTGGTCCAGACAGGAAACGCCAGGCTCGACGAAAGGTCCGCGAAGATCCGCCGGAAGCTGCCTGACCCTTCCGGATCCAGCCACAGCTGGCTGGCGGTCCCACCGCGGTAGTGCTTCCACCGGGCCGGCTCGGTCCAGAAGTACGACGAGAGCAGCACACCACCATCGGGGCCGACGGCGACGTCGCCGGCCCAGCCGTACGGCAGCCGCCGGCTTGGTCCGCCGTCCACCGGCACCGCATGGGCGAACATCCGCACAACGTCGCTTTGGCCGGTGCTGCTGAGCACCATCACCTCGTCATCGGACGCCCAGCCCGTTACCCGTGTTCCCAGCTGACCCCAGTGCGTGAGGCGACGGGAGACGCCTCCGTCGGTCGGCGCGACGTACACCTCGTTCGCCCCGTCCCGGCGAGCCGCCCAGGCGACGAGGGCGCCGTTAGGCGAGATCCGCGGTGTCAGCGCCGGGGTGTGGTCGGCACTGAGCCGGTACGCCCTGCCACCGGCGGAGTCGGCGACCCAGACATCGTCGTCGGCGACGAAGGTCAGGAGATCACCGCGAACATGGGGGAAGCGCAGATAGCCATCGGTCGTCATCCAGCGACCCTAGCGACCGCCACACCCCGGCGGTCAACCTCGTCGGCTTGCCCGCTACGGGCACTGGCTGTGCTTACCAGAGCAGCTCGGGATCAGCGCAGGACGCGGTACCAGAGGTTACTCACGTGGGACGGCGACGCGACATCACGGCGCTCGAGGGCCACGTCGGTGCCGCCCGTCACCCGGAACAGCGGGGGGCCGTCGCCGAGCAGCACTGGCGCGACAAGGGTGAGGATCTCGTCGAGCAAGCCGTGCTTCAGGCACTGTCGTCCCACATCGGCGCCGAGGACATTGACGTACGTGCCTCCAGCGGCCGCCTTGGCGGCCGCAACCGCGTCCTGCAGGTTGTCGACGAAGGTGATGCCAGGCGGCGACGTCTCCGGGGGGTGCCGGGTCAGGACGAACTGGGGACCTTCCCACCCACCGCCGAACGCTTTGCCCTCCTTCTCGGTGCCGCGGTGCGGGTCATCATCGACGTACGTGCGATGTCCGACCAACAGGGACCCGATCTGCTGGATGAGTTCGTCCACGACAGGATTCGGGCCGAGGTGTGGCGTCAGCCACGACATGTCGCCGCCAGGACCGGCGATGTAGCCGTCGAGGGACATCGTGACGGAGTAAATCAGCTTGGCCATCACTACTTCCTTCCCACCAGCAGCCTCATCACCGGCCGGGTGGGATACGTGCGGGCAACCTCGGTGAATCCCGCAGCGGAGAACATGGCCACGGTCCCGGTGAAGACGGCAGACCCTCCCACCCGAGCAGCGCTCAGGGCGGCCACATCGACCGGATGGCCCTCGACAGCCGTCGCCCCGTTCTCACGGGCGAACTCGACAGCCGCCTTGAGCAGCGCTGACCCGACGCCGGATCGCCGGTGGCGGTTGTCGACGGCGAAGCAGGTCACCCACCAAACTCCGGGATCCTCCGTGAGCACCTTTGCCAAAGCTCTGTTGCCGCTCACCCGAGGAAAGTCGGAACGGGGCCCGACTTTGGTCCATCCGACAGGCTGATCGTCGACATAAGCGAGAAGCCCCGGCGGTACTGCGGCATGGGTGATCTCCTGGCGCAGCGCGTCACGGTTGTCCGGTCTCGGTCTCAGAGCCTCGGTCTCGCAGGTTGCCGAGCGGAGGAAGAGCCGACACCAGCACCACGAAGAATCTTCACCACGCCGACCGAACACCTTGACCAGGTCGCTCCACCGGTCCGCGGTCGCCGGACGCATCTGAACGGACATGGACCAACGCTACGGATCGGGCTCGAAGCCATAGCCGAAACAGGTGCTCAGGCTTACAGTGCGCCTCACAGCCCACGGCTGCTTTGGTCATCAGTTGAAGGCCACCTGGCCGCGCCGGAGTCAAGGTTGATGGATCACTCCAGGGATTGTGTCTTGGTGTGGTCAAATGCCGAGCCGAGCCGCAGCACGAGTCCGGCGCCGATGATCATGACGACTCCGATCGAGACCAACCCCCATTTCGCCTCACCGAGCCGGTCGGTCAGCCAACCAACCCAGTACGGACCGGCGAAGCCGGCGAGGTTCCCGATTGCGTTCACGGTCGCGATCCCTGCCGCTGCCGCAGCACCTGTCAAGAACGCGGTCGGCAACCGCCAGAAGCCCGGGAACGAGGCCATGATCGTCACCGCACACACGAACAGCCCGGCATACCCGACCCAGGGCCAAGCTGTGGCGAAGGCCGTGACGGCCAGCGCCAGCCCACCGATGGTCATGGCGATCGCAGTCAGTCCCGCCGGCTGGTTACGCCGGTCGACCAGTCGGCCCGACAGCACAATGGCAACTGCCCCGAGGGCGTAGGGTGCCGCCGTCAGCAGTGTGACGTTGAAGTTGTCCTGGATCTCCAGGCTCGTCTTGATGATCGTAGGCAGCCAGAAGCCAAGGCCGTACAGCCCGAAGACGATGGCGAAGTAGACGACTGACAGTCCAAGCACCCTCGGGTGAGCGAGCGTCTTGAGAGTGCCGATCGAGTGTTCGGACTCCACGCCTCTCCGCTCAGCGTCGAGCGTCGAGGTCAGCCAGTTCCGCTGCTCGGTCGGGAGCCAGTCCGCCTGCTCTGGGCGGTCGGTCAACCAGAAGTACAACAGGATCCCGACGATGACTGTGGGGACCCCTTCGACGATGAACAGCCACTGCCAGCCGGCGATGCCTCCCACCCCGTCCAGCTTGAGCAGCAGACCACCTATCGGCGCTCCGATGGCCGAAGACAGCGGCACGGCCGCCATGAACCAACCAACCACGCGGGCCCGCTGCCCAGCCGGGAACCAGTACGTCAGGTACAGGATCATGCCGGGGAAGAAGCCCGCCTCGGCGATGCCGAGGAGGACCCGCAGGAGGTAGAAGCTGGACTCGCCCTGTGCCAGTGCCTGCAGCGCAGAGATGATGCCCCAGCTGATCATGATCCGGGCCATCCAGATCCGGGCGCCGACCTTGTGCATGATGAGGTTGCTTGGCACTTCGAAGATGAAGTAGCCGAAGAAGAACAGCCCGGCGCCCAGCCCGAACGCGGATGCGGTGATTCCCAGCTCTTCGTTCATCGTCAGTGCCGCCACCGCCACATTGGTCCGGTCCAGGTAGGACAGGAAATAGCACAGCCCCAGCAGAGGCAGCAGACGCTTGGCGGTGGCTACATACGTGCGTCGAGCGAGGTCGGAGTCCTCTGGAGCGCCCTGTGCCCCGGGAACTGGTGGATGGGTGCCGTCACCGGCTGTTGCGGCGCCGCCTGTAGTAGAGCCCTGACTCATCGGTCGTCCTTTCCGGTGGTTGGTGCCTGACGAGAGAACCGAAATGACGAGTGCGCCCAGGTCGGATCCTGGCCGCGTCGTCTGGACCGGGTGCTCGCGACGCTGGGATGGTGTGTTCGCGTCAGTCGCATACGGCCCCCTTCGACGCCGAGCCGACCAGGCGTGCGTATTTCGCCAACACGCCGCGGCTGTGCTTCTCGTGGCGTGGCTGCCAGCTGGTGCGACGATCGACGATCTCCTGTTCGTCGACCTCCAAACTCAAGCGGCCGGTGCCGATCTCGAGTCGGATCAGGTCTCCGTCGCGTACGAGGCCGATCGGGCCGCCAGCGGCAGCCTCTGGCGCGACGTGGCCCACGCACAGTCCGGTCGTTCCTCCAGAGAAGCGGCCGTCGGTGATCAGCAGAACGTCTCTTCCCAACCCCGCGCCTTTGATCGCCCCGGTGATGGCGAGCATCTCCCGCATGCCGGGGCCGCCTTGGGGGCCCTCGTAGCGGATCACCACGACCTCGCCCGCCTTGATGGTTCGTGCTGCGAGAGCGTCCAAGGCCGCGCGCTCGCCATCGAATACCCGCGCCGGGCCGTCGAAGACCTCGGCGTCAACACCGGCCGACTTCACGATGGCCCCGTCGGGCGCCAAGGATCCCCGGAGGACCGTGACACCCCCGCTGCGGTGCAAGGGGGTGGTCAGCGCGCGGAGGACGGTGCCATCCGGGGCGGGCGGATCCAGAGCCACGAGATTTTCCCTCACGGTGCGACCCGTGACTGTCAGACAGTCACCGTCCAGCAGCCCCGCTTCCAGGAGGAGCCTCATCACCACCGGGATGCCCCCCACGCGGTCCACATCTCGCATCACGTGGCGCCCGAACGGCCTGACGTCGGCCAGGTGAGGCGTCCGGGCGCCCACGCGTTCGAAGTCGTCCAACGTAAGCTCGACCTCGGCCTCATGGGCAATCGCGAGCAGATGCAGCACAGCGTTCGTCGAACCTCCGAGCGCCATCACCAGGCCATACCCAGCGCGTTGGTCACCAGCGCCGCCGTGGGCGATGAGTCGATCGACCAGCCCACGACCCGGCGTGAGTACGTGTCCAGCACGACTGCGCAGTAGACCTTGCCCTCACGTGTGGGGTGCTCGGTCGTAGGGGTCGGACCGGGGCGCCCTCTCAGCCTTTCGGCTGGTGGGTTTCCCCGGCCCGCCCTCCGAACCGGACGTGCGACTTTCACCGCATCCGGCTCTCCACGTGTTCATGCCGCTGGTGCGGGTGATCCTGTTGTCGCAGCGCTCGCCCATGGGGTGGGGATCTTGGTGCCCCGGTACCGGTATCGCTCGATGGTGACATCGGTGGGCCGGAACATTTCGTTTCCCCCGGCGCGGATCTGCCAACCGGGCAGGTAGCGCCGGACCAGGGTGTGCATGTTCAGCCCGACGTGTCGTTTGCGGAGCCAGCCTACGATCCGCCAGAAGGCGTAGTGATCGAGATAGCCGAACGTCCGTGAGGACACGCCGTGGCGGAAGTAGTTGCACCAGCCCCGCAGCGTCGGGTTCAACCGGCGCAACAGGTCTGCGAGCGTTCGATGTTGCGCACGACGCGTCAGCGACCGCACCTTGGCCATCACCGAAGCCAGAGACTTCTTCGACGGGTAGGTGTAGATCGCCGTCTTGCCGGTCCGGCTCCGCCAGGTCCGGCGCTGGATGCGCCAGCCCAAGAAGTCGAACCCCTCATCGATATGGCAGACCCTCGTCTTCTCTACCGACAGGCGCAGGCCCATCGGCGCGAGCACCGCCCCAACCTCGTCCCACAGCGCATCGGCATCGGCGCGTTGTCCGTGGATGAGGACCACGAAGTCGTCTGCGTAGCGGACGAGTTTCATGACCGCACCCCCGGCGCGTCGGTACTTGGCGCGCGTCCACTCCGGTCCGAGCGACTCCCACTTGGTGGCGAAGTGGTCGTCCAGAACGGACAGGGCGATGTTGGCCAGCAGCGGTGAAAGGATCCCGCCTTGAGGTGTGCCGGTGATCGTCTCGCGGTCGCGGCCATCCTCGGTGAGGACACCGGCCCGCAAGAACGCCTTGACCCAGCCCAGGACCCGCCTATCCCCGACGCGACGACGCACCCTGCCCATCAGGGCGGTGTGGTCGATCTCGTCGAAGCACGCCTTGATGTCTGCCTCGAACACCCATTCATAGTTCCGAGTGGGTGAGGCAAGGTAGTGAATCTCAGCGATCGCGTCCTGCGCCCGGCGCCTCGGGCGGAAACCATAGGAACATGGCTTGAAGTCCGCCTCGAAGATCGGCTCGAGCACCAGTTTCAACGCGGCCTGCACGACCCGGTCACGGGTAGTCGGGATCCCCAGGCTTCGGACCTTGCCCGACGCTTTCGGAATCGTCTTCTCCCGCACCGGCAACGGCACGAACCCACCAGCCTTGAGGTCCTCGCGGACCCCGACCAGCAGATCGATAGCCGCCCCACCGACACCGCGGGGAGTGACCCCGTCGACACCGGCGGTTCGTGCGCCCTTGTTGCCCCGCACCCTGTGCCATGCCACGACCAGGAACGCCGGGTCATAGACAAGGTTGGCGAGGTC
>JAABUR0100003702.1_pt1 | contig 21163 bp, 28 predicted proteins | sample 5560091 | NCBI WGS metagenome assembly JAABUR01 (sample SAMN10711879, study PRJNA513375) | rock metagenome | isolation source: Antarctica rocks | place: Antarctica: Victoria Land, University Valley sud
CCCCCCCCGTTCGCACCTTCACACCAAACCCCCCCTCCTCTCCCTTTCCCTCGTCTCCGCTTCCCCCCTCAAATCCAAACCGCTCAGCGCGCTCCCTCTGTTCGTACTTTCTTTTGAAAGCGCTAGAGTAGCTGAGATATTTTTAATTACGAGGACCGGAGGAGCGGCTGTGCTTCTTGGGGACTGCCGGGGGTTAAGGCCGGGGCTGGTATTTCTGAGTATTTGGATTCGGGGTTTTGGCGGTTTTTGTTGTTGTTGTTGTTGTTGGGCTTGGGTGTGGCTTGTTTGGATACGCTGGGGATGGGGATGGGGAAGGGCTGATGGGTGATAGGAGGGAGAGGGGTGGGAAGGGAGGGAAGGGAATGGGAGTGAAACAAGGTTTGAGGATGAGGGGAGTGACATGGGGTGGAATAGGTGAAGGTGGTCGACAGAAGAACTGATCAGCGAAAATATTCCTTCAAAACTCCTAAAACCCATCTACATTTTACTCACACATTCATATAACAAATCAATAAATCCCTTTCTCTCCCTCCCCCCCTCCTCTCAAAAAGTGCTCGGACCCTTAGAATATCAGGGCGCCGGGGAGGTGGCCAGTTGCGTCAAGGTGTCAAGATATCTGCAATAGGGTAGGATTGGATACTTGCCTTGAAAAAGAACAGTAATTCGTGACAGCCCAAGGTCGTTGATAAGATGAATAAAAGAGTTTTAGTCTCATCTAAAACTTCGAATTTTCATCCTTCCAAAACCCCTTCCATCCCCTCCATCCCCTCCTCCCTCCCCTCCTCCCCATTCTCATCCCCTACCCCACCCCCCTCTTCTCCCACTCTTCTACCCAACACCCACCCAAATACCACAACAACCCCTCAACCCCAACCTCCTCCCCAAGAACGGAAGAAAACAAAAAAAAATCAAAAATGAAATGCCAGAAACTCATGAAAGTGGAAAGGTTGAGGGAATACAGTAGAAAAATCCAAATTCAAATCCAAATCCAAAAAAACACACACATCGAAACTCCACCAGTCCCTCCACCTACCCTAGCCCCCCTCCCCCTCCACCTACCCTAGCCCCCCTCCCTCTCTTCCTCCCCCCTCTTCCTCCCCCCTCCCCCTCCCTTCCAATATCCATATCCCCCCCCCTCCAGCCCACAACCCCAGCCCACAACCTCAGTCCAACCCTCGAGACCAAGAAAGACACCGGACCGTGTGAAGAGAAAAACGACACTAAAGATCGCATGTACGGAATACATAGATACGAGGGGGTCGCCATTTCCGATGGAAACTGCTTTGCACTACGTCTTTTTAATTAGGTATCGTTGATTGCGAAACCTGTGCCGTTTTTTAGAATTTGCCGAGAGCCCCACCAAATTTAGTGGCGAATCTCCTAAAAGTGCAAAATAAGAAACAGATTTGTAAAATCAACCCCACTGCCCTTCCGATGCTTCATATGTAGTATATTCAATGCTCCGTATGTGACGTATCGAGTGCTCCATATGTGATATATTCAGTGCTTCATATGTGGCCTACCCAGTGCTTCATATGTGGCCTACCCAGTGCTCCATATGTGATGTATCCAGTGCTCCATATGTGACGTATCCAGTGCTCCATATGTGGCCTACCCAGTGCTTCATATGTGGTATATTCAGTGCTCCATATGTGGCCTATCCAGTGCTCCATATATGACCTATCGAAAGCCAATGAGAAAGTTAATGGGGAAGCCAATGGGGAAGCCAATGGGGAAGTCAATGGGGAAGTCAATGAGAAAGTCAATGGGATGTAGAGAATCCGTTATCGTTATTCCAAGCTCTTCTTCATAACAATTCGATAGAGCGTTTGGTAGGGAGTTTGATAGGGAGTTTGGTAGGGAGTTTGGTAGGGAGTTTGGTAGGGAGTTCGATAGGGCGTTTGGTAGGGAGTTTGGTAGGGAGTTTGGTAGAGCGTTTGGTAGAGAGTTTGATAGGAAGTTTGGTAGGGAGTTTGATATCGAGTCATGAAGAGTGCTTTCTATTGAACTAATTAGCATGTGCTATGAAGCATGTATGAAGCATACAGTGTGTATGAATAAACAGGTAAATCGATAAACAGAGATGAACAAAGATTCAAAACACGCGTTGGATTAGAATCGAAGAAGTCATTAATGGGACGGTTATGAGCACAGTGAGTACAGGTGCGTTGAGACATGAAAAAAGAGATAAAGATTGATATATACGCGTACAATGAAGGTAACGACAGATGCAGGTAGGTAATGGGAGTATACAGGTATGTACGGGTAAACAGGTAAGAAAATTTCAATCGTCGGTCAGGTGATTTCCGGTCACCTGATGTACGTACAATGACTTCAATGAACTGTAAAAATCAGGATGGTAGTTTAAGCGAAAGAAAAAGGAATGATGGTAGTTTAAACGGAAGAAAACGACTTGCACGGGTCAACGCAGCCAAAAACATAGTGCGGGGTCGAAAAGTTTTGATGTTGGGTCACCTGATGCAACACTTGGCAACCAACGATCAGAATGGACTCTTGCTTCAGTACTATATGTAGGGTCGTGGGGCTGGGACTGGTTTGATTACATAGGAGAGGAGGGGGGTGGGTTTTCTCAGGGGAGCGATTGATTAGCTAGCTAGCAGCCTGGCAGAGGCGATTGCCTCATTAGCAAATGTGATTGGTCGGATGTGTAGTGGCAGAATTGATTGATTGATTGGCTACGGTATGGTGAAGTAGAATAGTAGAATTCAAGGGAGAGGTTCCCGCGCGATGTGAATGGGGAAAGGTCTTCTATTCTACTCCATGCAGCCAGAACATCACTCATCAAGCCCATACCACACTGCCCGTTTAACTTTGACGACGGCATGTTTCTATGGATCTAGCGCTACGGAATGTACAGTAGGATTATTAAGTGCGCACACAGCTTATGCTCCTCGCCCCTCCATTATCCCCATCCCTGGGTCAACTGAAACCCCCTAGGGTATAAACGTGATTGCGTGAAGAAAGCGTAAGCGACATAACAGAAGGGGTAAGGGTATCAACAATCTAAACCAGCATCCTCGCCATGGCGCATATAAACTGTGTCAAACCGGTGATACTTTTATCCAGGCGCCTTGGTGGGACATATTTAAGAGCACTCGATGGCTTCCTACAACAGAGCAAGAGCGGCAGCACCGGCAGCACCAAGGAAACCGGCGGCGGCAACGAGGCTGGGAGCTGCGGCTTTGGAGCTAGAAGCAGGAGCAGCTCCTCCACCGCTTGTGCTGCTAGGAGCCTTGGAGCTCGATCCGGTGCTGGATCCAGTGGCACTGGTTGACAAAGACTAAATGTGGTATTAGCTCAGCTCGGCACGGATTGCATTGAAAAGGAGTAGAGCGTACAGTAGAGGTGATAGTGGCACCAGTGCTGTCAGTTGTGGTGACGGGAACCGGAGTGGTGCCATTGGAAGTACCGTTCCCGCCAGCCGTACCGTTCATACCACCCGCACCGCCAGCAACGGTCGAGTTGCTGCCTCCAGCACCAGTGGTTGAGTTACTAGCACCAGTTTGGAGAGCCCCAGCAGCCCCAGCGTCGGTAACCGTCGAGGTTGAGTTGGCGCTGGATGCACCAGCTCCACCAGTTGCAACGATAACGGTGGCTGTGCCGGCGGATGAGGTTGCAGTGACAGTTGTGGCCGAAGTAGAGCTAGATGATAGCGCGTCTAGAAAACGATGTCAGCAATTCCGAAACAGCTGCGGAGACTTTCATGGACCTACTCTTGCAGTAGTTGGTGCCGTAGGTAAAGATGGTGTTGGTGTCGGTGCCCGACGGGCAAGACTCAACGGTGCAGTCGTGAATACCGCTCATAAAGGCCGGCTTGGTGCAGAGGCAAACGACATCAGCCGCGCCATTTGGGCAGCCAAGGCTGGGGGCCAAGGCCAGCATGTTCCTGATGCATGTTTGCTACATGGCCGTCAGCAAATCGTTAGGTCGATTGAGGTCGTCAGCAAGGGATTCCTTACGCCGCAAGGAGGAAGACTGCTCAGGTCAGACGCAGTCTGCGCCACAGTTACACCGGCGAAGAGCGCGGCAGCGATCACGAAGGACTTCATACTGGCGAGGTTGTGATGTTGGTTTGAGATACTTGGTGATAAGTAGTCAATGAAGACAATTGATGCTGGAAAAATTGAACGCGTGGATGTCGAGGAGATGAGAAGGTATGGAAGCTGAGGATGGAGGAGGATAAAGAAATGGAAGCAATCACAACAATATTTGGCGCTATTCTATAAGCTAGGGTAATCTTGTTTGGGTTTGATTCCACTAAGTTGGTGGTGGAAGTGAAGGAATCGCCTCTCGACCCTTTGTTCCTGCCAATGGAAAAGCCGCATTGCGTATATTACAGGAAATTACTACGTAGTACAATGCGCCAATCTTGCACGACTGTAGAGGGTGGAAATCAATGGACGTCAAGCGAAAAGCAAGCAATGCAGGTTTTTGGTGTACTATTCGATCATACCGTCGCAACGGGTTAAGCGTATATTGGCTACAGGCATTCATAACCGGTCCAGATGCGCTGTGCCTGGATTCGGCTCCACAGGGATTCCTTCCTTCCTTCAGCTACCATGGATACGGACTGAAAATCTGATCTGATCAAAGCATGATGGATGATCGTGCAGGTGCTTTCTACGCGATGGAAGACTTTGGAATCATCGACTTCTTGTCGGCGCAAAAGTGCTCGTTTCGTTTCTCCACGTCCCTACGGTATGCGATGAAACCTCAACCCCGCAATCATGTGTTCTACGGCGGCAAGGTTGAAGGTAATAAACAATGCTGTACTCCGTACGGTATTCTACAGGAAATTGAAGGAGGATACCCCTGACCACCTGATTGCGCCTGTTCGTGTGCCTGTGCCTGTGCCAAGAATAATCTTTGATTGGGCGATCAGCCGGCGAGATGAAACGTTTCTTTGTTTGGACCACGGTAGGTATTTTAAAGTATGCCGTCATGGCTGACGGTTGCCGTACTCACCACCAGCTTTGATGCGAGACTGACTCCCAAGTCCCAAAGTGTGATGCTATGATGATGCCATGATGCGAATTCGATCTATTTCTGCTCTAACAAGAAGCACAGTTGATGTCATCTGGATCTAATATTACCTCGCTGGATGACTATTGCATCGCCACGGTCATCTTCGGTTAGGGATGTCGCTGCCTTACGGCTATCCTCGGTTTGGGTGAGGAAAAGGGTCGGAAGGTTCGCTGAAGCGATGCGAGGGCAACACAGAAGCTGCGGTTGGGCGGCAAGAATAACCGTAGCGATTGTCTAAAGATCGTTTTCTGGTACTCGGTACGATGTTCTTTCCTTTGCGCTTGCATCGGACTTGTCGGAGTCGTTGTGGAAACCCAGAGGAAATGACGGAGTACTACGTAGATACTTTCGCCCTGTTGCGTACCTGCAGCATGCATATGTCTAGGTCATTCCAATGCGCATCTGTATGCCGATTGGTCGAGTATTGTAAGTACTCTAAAGCACATTAGTAGTCCCAAAATAAAGAATGGCAGTGTCTTAGTGAAGGCATGAAGAAACACCAGTTCTGCCATTCTCTGAAGACCAGCAAATACACTGAGCTTGAAAACGGGAATCCCGTGCGACAACCCCATTCTTCAGCTTCAGTGGTAAACAGAGCGAGTCCAGTCAAGGTCTTCATTGAAACCATTGGAAAATCCAGCTCTGGCATTGTATATCATCGCACAGTGAGATCTCGTCACACGAATTCATGCTCCGGCAACTGGGAACATGAAACTCGGAAGAAAGAGAGCCTTGTAAGACGTACATTATCAAAGCCAAATATAGATATCCCACTGCCTGTCATCTAAGATGGAGCATCGTCGCATGCCCATAGCGACGAGCATGCTCAGGACTTTTTCGATCCTTCTCTATCAAATGCCGCCAACGTCCTTCTCTTCTCCAGCCCCACTCCCAAGGCCATACATACCTTACCTAGTACGCCAAAGAGGCAATCCTGTCATACGTCATCTCCCCCCCCCCCACCAGCACTGACACAGCCTTGTTAGCACCCCCAACACCTCAGCAGACCCATGGAGACACTTACTTCACTGCAACAACAAGACTTCCTGCCCTTTGCTTACTCCTGTCTGCGCTCCTCAAGAAGAAAGGCTTTCAAGTAATGAAACAGACCTGCCGCGGGAGGTACTTTGGCTCCTTGAATAAATTATTAGAGTGGAGAATCGTAAGAAGCTTGAGGGGCTTCTTTCAGTCAGATAAGCACTATCAACGCAAAGGAACTTCCAATCGTCGACTCTATTCAGTCTAGAATCCTTCAAATGGTCTCAATACACAGTTTCAAACTACAACCCCACTCCCAAACATTCCGATACTATCCTAGCACCCAAACCTCGCCTATCCCCCACTCCGAAACATCACCAAACCATCGTATACAAATACTTTTTCCCAACCCCAACAAATAAGAAAGGAAAGGCAAAGGCGCAACCAATCCTAAACAGAGACTCTTTGGGTACGGAAATATCTTCTCAAACATTCTAGACTCTGCAGTCTACGTTTTCTAGTCTCCACCGTGGGTACGATGCTTTCGAACGTGTCCTTCATAAGATACCACTACTCTAAGTACAAGTAAGGGGGTGTCGAAAAGTACAGTGCAAGGTTATGTAAACGTATGGTATGCGAGAAGGCAAACGGGCGGGTTAAGTGGCGGGATTTTGACAGATATAAAGTTCGGTAGGTATTGCTCTGTTAATTCTTAGATACGGGTTGTGCGTGGGTTCGAGGGCTTGGTCGTAGTGTTTTTTTTTTTTGGAAACACGGGGAGGACGTTTGAATTTTTCGGGGTATTCGTGGGAAAGGGTTGTCGGGTGAATCCAAGTCCTTGGCTAGAGTGGTTTTTGGGTGACGACGATAATGACACTCGAAATTTTCAATATCTTTCTGTGAAGGATTGGGGAACTGGTTGCTAAATCTTTAAAGCCCTTGGGGGAAGATCTACATAGGAATGTCTGCGTCGTGGCCGCTATTCGCTACCTTACTCCTGTGCCAGACAAAACGATCAACACTAGCCTCAACCCGCCCATAACAAACCTTCTTCCCGATCCACTCCCTTGCGACTACACCAACCTCCTGATCGAAAGTGCTATCCTCACCGATGCAAATCTTGTATGCAGTCTTCGCACACGCTTCTGCCATGTCCACGAGCTCGGGTGCGACGATCGCGTAGGCAGTCCACAAGATCAACCATACCTCGAGGACTGAGTCGACCATCAGGCCCCATCGCTGCACGTGGAAGGGAAGGCATGTCGTGGTGGGAGCTCCTGATACTGGGATGTCGGTGAGAAGGAAGCCTAGGGAAATGAAGAATTTGCGGGCGGAGGAGATGACTTCAGCTGCTTGGTTTCTTGCGGCGTAAAGTTTCAGGAGCACAAGGTATGGCTGCTCTAAGGCTAGGCGGGGCACTTCTGTGGCGGGCTTTTTGTATGTTTCCTCCAGTGCGGTTAGAGCTCTTTCCGCTTTTGCTATGTTGGGCCCCCGGGGCGCTGAATATGCCGCATTAAAGTCTCCAACTAGGTTGTCCCTCATTGTTAGATTTCGTTTTAAGGTCTTCTTGTCATCGGCACATATGGCACATTTGCATTTGAATCCCCAGTTCTGTAACTTCTCTTGGCGTTTCTTGTATCCTGTGGTCTCGGGTTGTTTGTACCAAAAGGTTAATTCTTCGCCTGCGGAAATGTCGCGAGTGGCACGAACGATTTGCATATCGCCAATGAAGCTGCGCCGAACGTTGCTGTAGCAGCTGTGGTTGATATAGGAGGCGTTGAGCCAGATGCCAGAGGATACGTACCCCTGGATTCCATCTTTATTATCCTTTTGGTACTGGTCTTCGAGGGATGTCAGAGGGTAGCCAAAGCTATTGAGAGCGACGATCCGTGCAACCAAAAAGCTATGACACGAGCATTATTAGTAGGTCTCGCACGTCATTTCTTTGACGATAGGAGATACACACCTATCAATAATGGATTTTCCATCGACTTCGTTTGTCCACATTGGTTCATAAGATCCGTGGTGCAGGGATAAGAATTCTGGCATTTGCGAAGGGTTCTGTTCTAGTTTCTGCACAATTGTGCTGATCAGGTGGGCTTCTGTGCTAGCCATCATCCGGTTCGTGTTTGCGTCCATGAGAACACTAATTGGGAATGAAATTTTCCAATCTGTGAAGGCGTAGGAGTGTGCAAAGGCTTTTTCACATAGAAGAAGCTCCCCCACCTCAACCCGTTTGGTGGTGAATAGTCCTCTACCCATGCCTTTTGTAGATTTGATCTCCACAGAACCGAGGTATGTCGCGTTGTCGAGAGACAATGGCAGCATTTTTGTCGCTTCATACATGATCTTCCATTCGTATTCGCCGCAGCTCTGCTCTCTTAACCTAGCTTGAGCCTGAGCAAATTCTTTCTTAGCGCTTTCGTTGGCTGGATACTTTTGCAAAAGGAGCTTGAGGTATGCGTGACAATCTTGAAATTTCCCCAGTCCGTAGTAAGCTAACGCTGCCCTGAAAAGACCCTTTTCAGACACTTCACTAGCTGGAAAACATGTAAAATCCAGCAAAGCTTCGTCGTACCTCTGGAGCTTCAGGTATGCTAAGGATCGATTTGTTTTGATGATTTGGATTTCCTCGGCAGCAGGAGTACATCGGAGAGCTTTGGTATATCTATTTCAATATTAGCACGTTATGAGGTTACGGCAAGCTTGCAAAAACTACTTCTCGACTGTGCCATGATATTGTTCCGATGTAAAGTCAGCATTCCCTTCCGTCTTCCAGTCATTTGCGGTCTTGTCCAGCTCTGTGAATTGCAGGCACCAGTATTTTGGTAGTCGTTCGTCAAATTCTGAAAGCCATATCAGGTCGCTAACGTGATCGACCCGTAGAGTATAAATTCCCGTGTTCGCGATCTTGAAGTACGGCTCTTTGACAATGCAGACCTTCCTCGTCCTAGCAATGTCGAATGCAAATGGAAGATTCTCGTCTTCTTGGTGATAGAGTTGCAACAATACCACATCCTTTGTTTCATCCTCCACTACCGTCACAAGGTCGGTCTTCTTGAACGGACGTGTGACTACCCGAAGCATGATACATAGGCCCCGATGATGTGTTTCCAGCCGCAAGTCTTTGATAAGCACTTTCTTCAGGCCCCCTAATGGTGCAATAGATGGCGCATACTGTGGTAGGAGAAACAATGAGCCAGCAAATGAGTTGTGCGTCTCAACATCAAACTTTATTCTTGCTTCTTGCTCCTTAATCAGCTTGGCACGAGATGCTCTATCCCTTGGAATTAGGCCTTCGCTTTGGCTATCCACTCGAAGGCCAAGTTTCTGAGTCTCTAGCATCTTGACATAGAGTTTGATGTTCGATACGTCTAGTAGATCCATGGTGGGTTTACTCTATCTCGTAGCAAATCAAACGTCAATCCAACAAACCCCTGCTGTGTATTAAAACATGATGGAAGTGCCTGAGAGATAAATGGGTAGAAAGTAGGAAGAGCGTTAAATGTGTAGGAGGGATAAGAGAAGTGAAAGCAAATAGATATAATGTAATCGAGCGCTTGAACTTTTCCGGGGCATTCCGCTAGAAGCATAACGAGTGGTCTTGTTAACACTTTGAAAAATCTGCACTGAGAGCGGACGTCTGTTGGAAAAGAATACTGGGACATGAAGCTGGTCGCCATGAGAAATTGTAGAGAAATGCAACTGTTCTGACGATTCGTTCTACATGAACCGACAGATTCTGTAGCCATTGTGTGCTGGTATTGATATGTGTATAAAGCTCTTGCACAACATAGTCACTGCACGGTATGTCTGGACGAGGTAGGACCTGCTTGTCATTGCTAAGGTAGGTAGGTAATATACAGCTTAACGCAGTTCTTTAAATGGCCACCTCGCGCCAAATGCGTCTATTTTGCCCTGGCGTTTAACAGTCAAGCGATAAGATTAAGAAAAAAGCTTGTGGGGCTTGGTCTGAAATTGACAAACGATCTGTCACACCTCACACTGTACTAGTATCGTTGAGACCCTGCTGTAACATACAAGCAATATGGCGTCGGATGAAATCGTGTGGCAGGTTATCAATCAGCAATTCTGCTCATTCAAGCTCAAGTAGGGCCAATACCCCAAGGCCCAGGAGCTTTCACTGACCCGCAACAATTCAGGACTCCAAAACAACAGAATTTCTGCCGTAACGAACACAACGTCACCGGTCTCTGTAACCGTCAATCATGCCCCCTCGCCAACTCTCGCTATGCCACTATCCGCTCCAATCCCGAAACCGGGATTCTCTACCTCTACATGAAAACTATCGAGCGAGCACATATGCCCTCGAAATTGTGGGAGCGCATCAAATTATCACAGAACTACGCTAAAGCCCTTCAACAAATCGATGAGCGATTGATTTACTGGCCGAAATTCCCCATTCACAAGTGTAAACAAAGGCTTACGAGGCTTACGCAAGTCGCCATCAGGACGAGAAGACTAGCGAGGGAAGAAGAAAGATTAGGAGAGAAGCTAGTACCCAAATTGGCACCGAAGGTTAGAAGAAGGGAGGACACAAGGGAGAGAAAGGCCGAGGCCGCGGCCAAGGTTGAACGCGCAATAGAACGGGAGTTGATAGAGCGATTGAGGAGTGGTGCTTATGGGGACAGACCATTGAACGTGGAAGAAGGAGTTTGGAAGAAGGTACTGAAGGGGCTGGAGAGGGGAGGAGAGGGCCAGAGGGACGAAGATCTGGACGAGGGAATCGAAGATGAAGAAGAGGTAGTGGAAGAATTCGAGATGGAAGAGGAACGATCCGGAAATGTTGAATATGTCAGTGATGTGGAAGGTGACGAAGATGATGATCTGGGGGACCTGGAGGAGTGGTTAGGGGGGGTTAGTGCAGAGGAGGCAGGGACAGACGATGGAGAAGAGGACGACAGCGATGTTAGTGATGGGGAGAGTGACGGCGACGTGTCTGCGCCAAGAATAGTTGCTGCTGGTGCGAAGAGGAAGCGTGGAAGTGCCTCAACTCCGAATCTCAAGACAAAAGGACCCCGGATGGAGATTGAGTATGAGAACCAGACGGAGCCGCCCTTACGAGAGGCCGTACTTGCATCTTGAGGTAGTATCCGCCTCTACGTGCTATCTGTTCCGAGGCATTCCTATATACGCATGTTGAGCTGAGCTTTGTACGGCTTCAATAAGAATCACGAGAAGTGAACATTAACGATTACGACTGTATCATAGGCGACACTAGTTCTTTCTAGCCATCATCATCTCCAAAATCCATGTCACGAGACAGATAATGGGGCTGTGATCTCACGGTCTTGATTTATTAGGACGGATACTATCGTGGGTGTATCATAGATGGGGGATACCGAGCTTACACACCTCTTAGATTTAGACGGCATTCGTGGCATTCTGATCATACCTTACCCTCCATTCCAGATAGCAGCGCCCTTGAGTTCACTGTAGACGCTAAGCCTATTTAAATTTTCTATGACAGCCCTACAGGTTCGACAGCTACCTTCACAATTCACATTCATTATTTCTCTTTCGAAACTTTGAATTTGTTTACCCTACTCGTCCAATCCATAACTATCTAGGACAACGGCGGGTACAGTGGCCGTCAACTATGGACCTGGTAGCAGGGGTTCGGAAAGAGGGTAGCCGGTATGGTGCAGCGCATATTCGTGTCTGATTGTTCGTTTAACATGTACGCAGCGGTGGCCGAGATTCTTTCAGATGGGAAGATGTCAAAGATGACCAGCACCGAGAGAACTACCTAGGGCATTCTCTAATGGCCCGTAAGCACTCATCAAATAAGCTTGAAGTCTGCAAGCGAGATTGTAAAGCTAATCCTTCCTTCTATTCACAGCTGTTGGCCGCTGGCAGAAGAACAAAGATCTGTCGTGGTACGCCAAAGGAGACGATTCACAAGCCGCCACTGATGCAGCAAACGCCCGCGCCGAAGAAATACGAAGAATCAAAGAGGCGGAGCAGGATGCGCTCAGCGCAGCACTGGGGTTTCCGGTCGAGCCACGTATAAGGAACACCGAAGTCGCTGGGCCTAAAGAAGTCGAGAAGGCTATGAAGGAAGCGGGGGACGTTGAACAAGAAGGGGGTCGAGGTGTAGGCTTTGGTGGATTTGTTGGTAATCTACCACTAGCTGGACAGGATGAGGTACGGGATACAATGATAGGTCACATAGGTAATAAGGGAGGCCTTGAAGGAGGTGATATGAAAGTGAACAAACTGGAAAAGAGAAGAAAAAGAAGTAGGAGTCGTGACAGAGAAAGGGGGCATAAGAGACGTAGCAGGAGCCGGGATAAGGGCAGACGTTACCGACACCGACACAATGAGAGGGACGAGATTAGGAGTCATCGGCGACATAGATCAAGGTCTAGGGACAGACATTTGCAAGACAGGTCACAATCAAGAAGCCGTGAGAGGCGAAGGGATGATGATCGATATCCAAGGCCGCGTACAGAAAGGAGCCATTCACCTATCGGTAGGCGAAGACGAAGTAGAGAACATCACCATGAGAGGAAAAGACGGGAGATATCTTGACCGTGTCGTCAGTCTGATAGCGTTTGCCTAGAAAAGAAACGCTTGGTGATTGAGATGTCAAAGCCGTTGCAGGTCTACAACCCAGGACGGCTCAGGTGTACAAGGGGGCTAAGGTTTTTGCTTCTACTATGTTCTGAATAAGAGAAACCAATGGACATATGCAGTCAAGGAAAATATTCAGCACTGTTATCCAGCTTCTCGACCTAATATCGAGACTCGACGACAGAGCACAGACTGAAGCTATCTTCTGATTGTTCCATGTAGTCATAAAGCAGCAACACACTGCTACGTAAGCTGCGAGCAAATCCGGGAGACGCAACGATAATTCCGACTGCACCAGAGACGAACTTTGGCCCAATCAGCGCAGCTTGTCCCATCAATTCACTATGATACTGGGTCTGCTGAGAGATATTTCTCGCATGGCCCAAAAAGATAATCCAGACCTTATTGGAACCCTGGGGCGGACTAAGTGTAAGGTATTACAAGGTTTTGTGGGTTCGACGAAGGCAGAGCAAGATGCAGGGTCATTGACGCACATGTAGTATCTCTAGATGCTCAGCTTCCTGGGGCTTGAAGCTGGCGTAGACACATAATCGATGAATTGAATTTCACTAGCAGAAGATGATTTGGACTTGACAGTATATGGTTTTTAGGGAATAGGCCCATAAAGTTCGAGCTTGCTGATATGTACGGAATAGTCCCAGACACATCATGCCGTTACAGACGTTCAGACTTCTGGTCCATGCTAGTTGGACGTGACGCTCAATGGATCCCCATCTTTGTAACCCCTAGCCTCGATTCTCAATCCAGTAGCGCCGTTGTGCCAGTTGAGTATGCTTGCTATGTACAATTGACCATTTATGATAATACCAAGACATTCTGCCCTAAATCACTGTTAGCCTCATTGATCTGCTAATGTAAATACGTTAAGGCTCCCTACTGATGTTAACTGACTCGTTTCAGTAGCCTACTGCAAATGTAGCAGGTAGGGCCAGAAAGAGCATTTACTCTGGACTTTGATATCTTTCCGTTGTGTTCACCTGCTATTAACTAAACGAGACATGAGGTATATGGAGCGTTCTAGTTTCCGTTGGGATTGGAACGGTGTTTGTCCTTGTCTGTAAGCATAAGTTCCTGAGGTAAACACCCTGCAGTATTCCCAATTCACGAGAGAGGAAGAGCCTGTATGGGAGCAGAGGCCTGATCTTGTTGCTGGTTGCAGTTCCCACAATGATGCTCCCCTGGTTTCCGTATGATATTAAGTGTATGCTGAGGCCCCGGACCAAATTGTAAATTTTCCGAGTACGGAACGGGCCCATCCTCAAGCATATAAGAAATTCCCTGGTTGGAGACCGAGTTTGGTGAAACGTCTGCCATGTCAGGAGCCGCATATGTCTTGCTGCAAGCTTTGCACTTCCGATATCCCCTCTTCTGCATTGTCCGCTGAATGGTTCGCCATGAAACATTTGGAACCTCAGCTTCAACTGCAAGCCCTTTCCAAGTCATAGCTCTTCCCTCAATGCCCCAGGCCTGCAGTATTTCGTCCATGCGGTTTACGGATTCTTTGGATAGCTTGGTAGGACGACCTCGAGTTTCTGGGTCGCCTGGCTTGCGTTTACGACGATCTCGATTGCCGAACATTTCGTAACCTCGAGTACGTGCTACACCGAAGTGTTCGAAGACGTCTTGTTTAGTATGATATATGCATTTGGCTCGCAAGTATTCGATGGTTCCTTGGACCTTGAACTTCATGTTATTCACTGTCTCCTCTGTCTGGTGAGGCTTCTTTAGCTTCGGCTTTTGCTGCTTAAGGGCTTTGAGCTCTGTGCTATGGTTCTCATTAGGCTTGCTTTCATGATCCACTACTACCTCCGCATTTGACTCAGCAATGGGTTCTTGATGTAGCCCTGGATACGATTGGAGATCAGGCTCCCGCTGTGACTGTTCCAAGCTGGGGGTCTGAGCTACTTCCATTTCGGATGCCATTTTAGGTTGCTGATGTCCATCCATACTCATGTTAATGCTGGACGCTGTGATGTGCAGACAGTAAACATGACTGGATTGTGTCGCGTGAGGATTCGGAGGACCATGCTAGTCTCTAATTAGTTAGAAGAGGTTGCGAGTAACGACATTCTTCCTGGACAGACGCGGTTTGAGCCCGATGACGCATCGATACCTCGCAATACCATTGAGCCCGTTAGGCACGTCTGCTATCCTCCACCGTTGCGGTTTTTACAATCGAGCCGCCTCCACAAGCTCTGTTCCACGCCTCGACATCCAGTCCATCGAGGCGAAATGGCATCAACAGTGGGTAAAGACTACAGAGGGCGATGTTGGGACCAAGGAGGGGGCACCTCGCTCATATGTACTTCCTATGTTTCCGTACCCTTCGGGCACTCTGCATATAGGTCACCTTAGAGTCTACACAATCTCCGATGTTCTCGCCCGGTTCAAGCGCATGCAAGGTCACAATGTTCTGCATCCCATGGGATGGGATGCATTTGGTCTACCAGCTGAAAACGCCGCGATCGAACGAGGAGTGGATCCAGCAGAATGGACAAAACAAAACATTGGAAACATGAAGAGTCAATTGCAAGCTATGGGTGGAAGCTTTGATTGGAGTAGAGTACGAATCTCTTGATTTTTCCAATCAGTTTTGAGCCACAGTGACCACTTTACAAAGTTGATAAACTAAACTGTTATCGTTCACCTAGGAATTCATGACATGTGACCCGGGATTCTACAAGCACACCCAGCGTCTCTTCTTGATGTTGCATCAACGTGGGTTTGCCTACCAGGCTGAAGCTCTTGTCAACTACGACCCAATAGACAAGACTGTGCTTGCAAATGAGCAGGTGAGCCGACGCTGTGAACGATAATAAAGTTCACAATAACAGATAATAGGTTGACGCAAAGGGCTGCTCTTGGAGATCTGGCGCAAAAGTAGAAAAGAGAAATCTTAGGCAATGGTTCCTTCGAATCACCAGTTTCAAAGAAGCTTTGTATGACGACTTGGATGTTCTCGCACGAGATAGTCGATGGCCTGAGAGGGTACTATCGATGCAGCGAAACTGGCTGGGTAAATCCAGGGGAGCGAAAATCAAATTCTTAGTGGAATTGAAATCCTTTCAAAGAGCGAAAGAGGGAAATATGATAACAATAAAAAAAGAAAGACCAGTCGAGGTCTTTACCACAAGGCCTGATACTTTACACGGGGTACAGTATATTGCGCTATCGATATCTCATCCTATTGTCGAAGAATTGGCGGTCGACAATCCGAATCTTCAGGAGTTCATAAGATCTGTGCCTTCACTCCGGGACGGCTCCAAATCCGGGTATCTCTTGCCCAATGTTTCAGGCCGGAACCCGTTATCAGCGCTCGAAAATAGTCCTAAGTACTCCGAATGGCCTCTACCCGTTTATGTCGCACCATACGTCTTGGAGAGCTACGGAGAGGGAGCGGTCATGGGTGTTCCGGGACATGACTCCCGTGACTTCGTCTTTTGGATCAAGCACAATGACAATGAGCCAATCCGCCGGGTCATTGCTCCTCCTGACAGCAGCGCGGGCGAAACAATTACCGGTAACGAGGTTCTTACCGAAGCCTATGAACAACCTGGCATTCTTACACCGTTGTGCGGTAGTATGGCTGGCTTGAAATCTGCGGAGGCTTCAACAAAGATCGTCGATGATCTAGCGGACGCCGGTGGTTTCGCTCAAAATGCTGAGACTTGGAGACTACGAGACTGGTTGATTAGTCGTCAGAGATACTGGGGTGCTCCAATTCCAATCATTCATTGTCAAGAATGTGGTGCTGTACCTGTGCCTTCAGAAGAGCTACCTGTTGAATTACCCAGACTTCCCGAAAGTTGGTTCAGAGGCAAGAGAGGGAATCCGCTTGAGATTGCAGAAGATTGGGTCTATACGACATGTCCCCGTTGTGGTGGCAGTGCTAAGCGTGACACAGATACCATGGATACCTTCATGGATTCTTCATGGTATTTCATGCGCTTCGCAGATCCTTACAACGCAATCGAACCGTTTTCCGCTGAAGTGGCAGAAGTAAGTCTGCCTGTGGACATATATATTGGTGGTGTAGAACATGCCATACTTCACCTTTTGTATGCCCGCTTTATTGCAAAATTCCTTGCCACCACATCCCTGTGGCCGTCCGGTGGGGGTCACGGTAACAGAGGGGAGCCGTTCAGAAAAGTCATCAATCAGGGGATGGTACATGGTAAAACCTATTCAGACCCCGGTAGTGGGCGATTCCTGAAGCCAGAAGAAGTCGATACTAGTGACCGATCGAGTCCTAAAATCATCCTGACCGGCCAGACGCCCAATGTAAGCTGGGAGAAGATGAGCAAAAGCAAATACAATGGAGTCGACCCGATGGAATGCATCAGGAAATACGGCGCTGACACAACAAGAGCCCATATCCTGTTCCAAGCTCCGGTGACTGAAATCCTCGAATGGGAAGAGGAGCGCATCATTGGAATCCAACGTTGGTTCGGCAGAGTCTGGCGTCTGGTCCATTACTTCTCGGAAATCGGGTCTGCCGAGATTTCTCCCTTATATCTCAACAGCCTTCAGAACCCAAAAACTGCATCAGAGAAGCAATTATGGGCCCAAGTACAGGACATTGTCATTTCTGTCAACTCGTCCCTGTCTGACACATTCTCCCTCAATACTGTCATTTCAGACCTAATCAAGGTCACAAACGCTATATCTGCTGCGTCAGATATTAGTCACACAATCCGGTATCATGCGACGAGCGTTCTTCTACGCATGATGGCTCCAGTAGTCCCTGCCTTCAGCGAGGAGTGCTGGGAGCTAATCAACAGTCATCTCGGTCATTCAAACTCAAGCATATTCGACGAGCCATTCCCCGTCCCTGATGGCAGCCTTGCCAAACTCAAACAGAGTAATCAGATATGTGCGGTTCAGGAAAATGGCAAGTGGCGGTTTGCAATCCAAATCCCGAACCCCCCCGACGAAATGACAGAGAAGGGCAAGGAAGTAGCGCTACAGGGCTGGGTGCTGGCGCAAATTGAGAAGACAGATGAGGGAAGAAAGTGGACATCGAAGGGCAAGGAATGGAAGAGGGTGGTCGTTGTGAAAGGTGGAAAGACCGTCAACTTTGTGCGGTGACGGAGGATAGGGAGGTTGCCATTGGTATTCTCGATTGGTGGCTCTCAGCTGCATCGAATGGAACTGTTCGTCAATTCAGCAGTCGAGGTCTCAAGGTAAATTAAAGACCCTACGAATCCAAGGGACGTAGTAACCGCAAGCAAAACCCAGCTTTCTTCTAATGAGGCTGGAGTACGAAAAGCGAGAATATTGTAACACTAATTCTGCCACCCCTGGTGAATACTATTAGAAAACGGCGAGAGGGTCCTGCTGGTCATTTGCAAGCAGAAACTCGGAAGATTGCCCGAGCATGCAACTATTGCCAGCTTTTAAAAACCAGCGCAAGGCGACTTCCTCGCAAAGGGCTGGGGTTGATCGCTATTGTACCTCATCTGAACCTCTGCAGTGGGAAACGTCATGTCGTTATGTCAGCATCTTCTAAGTTGGCGTTGTTTCTCCTCAGTAGCCGGAAAGGCAGTGTCTTCGGCTTTCATACATGTGGAACAGAGAGTAGGCTGACTGGTCCGTCATAGTCTTCAAGCCTCAAGTATATCAGCGTTTCTGTTACTCATTTGTGGTTTTCTCGGTCTCGATTGCTTCTACGTTATTTACTTCTAGGACAGTGTTGCCGACAGACGAAGATTCAAGAACAGTACGCTTGCAGGAACCGTTAACTGAAAGTAGTTTCCAAATCACCATCTTTTCTAATCCCCGTTCACTTACTATCCGCCCACGCTCTAGTGTTACCAGGACGACAGTGCGGTATGAACATGTGCTGGCCCGGGCCACTATTTCACCACCATTTATGCCTTCTCTTCCGGGAGAGACCAGGTGTAGACGACCTTGTCGTCGGCGTCCGCGGCCTCACGCTTTGACTTCTCCTCCGGGAGGGACCAGGTGTAGACGACTTTGTCATCAGCGTCGGCTGCTTCGCGCTTGGCCTTCTCTTCGGGGAGAGACCAGGTGTACACAACCTTATCGTCGGCGTCGGCTGCCTCTCGCTTGGTTTTCTCTTCAGGAAGTGACCAGGTATAGACGACCTTGTCGTCGGCGTCCGCGGCCTCACGCTTTGATTTCTCCTCAGGGAGTGACCAGGTGTAGACGACCTTGTCATCAGCGTCCGCAGCCTCACGTTGGTTCAAGCCTATCTCAAGTCAGTCTCACAGTCAAATATAGCTAGATATCTGTTTTACTCTTGCTGCTGTCGACAGGGAGGGCATTGGCGACCACCGCCAATGCGAGGAATCCTCGAAGGTAAAGATTGGCTCTCATTTCGAATGGATTAGAATGCTCGATATCGATTGGAAGGTCCTGCGGGGCTCAGTTGATTTAACGCGTGGTCAATGGGAAGACTGGGGATATACGTCGGTAACGAATGGGTTTGAAAAGAGACATGTATCAATCGGAGAAAGCCGAATGACTCAGTTTGCGAAGGAATGATTGCAATGCTCGATGGCCTATGGGAGGTACACCGTGGTCGTTAGCAACGACCGTTGATTCGAGGTTTTTGCTAGCAACGAGACTATAGCCTGCAAGCAACTCGGAGGTGACCTAATACTGTCAAAGTATGCACAAGCGCCAGTGTTCTATTCGTACATGGCATCTGGAATGCCTCTACTAATCGTCGATAGCGTTCATCCTTCATTGTTCGGCCTTCCTACGGACGTAGGCGGCTTCTGTCAAATCAATTAATCCACCGTGACCGCAGCCAAGAAGTCATGTGGTGACTGCGTGGAAGGTACTTCATCCGAGCTCCCGGTCTATGTTGATCTGGTCAACCTCTAATGGTACGATTGTGGTTGTTTTGCAAGAGTCCCCAGTAACGCTAATGCGAGTACCAGTTTTGCGGTTGCAACGCTTTACTTTCGCTGACGGACATGGAGGCATTGGCGCCCTATCTACGAACTTTATCTTGATTGTTAGCCAAGGCCTGGGACCCAAAACGTGCTTCAAGGCGTGGTTCGGGAGAAAGGCATCTGCCGATCTGACAAATTCCAAATGATACCTTTCGTTGACCCCGCGCTGCTTTAAGCCCGCTTGCGTGGCATGGATCGCGACCTCTAGTCTCTCGAAACCTTGCACTCAACTACTGTACGTACCATGAGGTCAGGGTCACAGTCACCTCTCAGCTCTTCTATTTCCTCCCTGCGCTCTATCTTGAAGCAACGGAAAAGAACCAGAGCATGTCTCCAAACCCACGATAGAGAACTATGGAATCCTTTCTCTCTTACCTGAAAGGCCAACGCTACACCCCAATCCCTACCTTAGAAGAAGCCAAAGAACCACTCCGGAACTCCAAAGACAGCAACAGCAATGACTCGTTCGACTCTATTCCCCAGCCCTCAAAGCCTAGAGGCTGGTCAACCACCTATCTCTGTCTCCTTCTCCTGACCACCTTGACCCTCTCCGGCACCATAGGCTTTTACGCCGGGCTCCGCAAAACAAATACCCCACAAACCGTTGCAGGTGCGCTCAATCCCCCAATAAATCCATATCGAATACTCAAGACTTACAACCGCTAGAACTCCTGCAACCCGTCGGCACCATCAAAGCCCCTTGGATCTACAACCGCACCTTCACCTACGCTCCCGCCCCCGACTCCGACAAAGCCTGGGATGACCTCTTCCCCAAAGGCGTCGGCTTCGTCAAACACCCCACCATCTCCCCCGGACTCTCCGGCCTCGCCGTCTTCCACGAGCTCCACTGCGTTGTAAGCCCCCCCTCGCCCCAAAACCCCTCCCCCCCCCCAACTACCCTATTTAACCAACCCCAAACTAACCCACACCCCCCCTCCTCAAAGAACATGCTCCGCATAGGCTACTACGCCGCCCTCGCCGGCACCCTCCCCGAGCTCCAACACGTCCACGACCACAACCGCCGTCCGGACCCCCACCACCTCCGCCACTGCTTCGACTACCTCCGCCAGGCGCTCATGTGCGCCGCCGACACGAATCTCGAACCCGTCGATTTCGACCTGGGCGGCGTTACCGGATGGCGATTTGAGAAGACGTGTCGGAATTTTGAGGCGGTCAAGGGGTGGGCGGAGAAGTGGAGGAGTTGGGATGAGGGGGTGGCGGATGGAGATGGGGATATGGTGGGTGAGGGAGGGGTGGACTAGGCTAAGGGGGGGGGTTAGGGGGAGGATGAGAGCATCAATGGCCCGTAGATATACTAAGTTCAATTTCGGAAACCTTCTTTGTTGCTATGGGTGTGGTGTGCAGATTCAGTTATTGGGGGATGTTTTTATCGTTTGCGTAAACGCGAGTACATAGTCACCCTCATTCATACATACATACAAACCCTTGAAGCTGTTATTTCTTTGGATATGTGAAAAAGGTTGTTGGTGGAGTGAGGGAGTTAGTTATGGAGGGGGGGGGGTTATTGAGATGAGGGGGGTACAGTAAAGGAGCTAGCTGGTAAAAGGGGGGGGGGGGGGGGGGGGGGGCAATCCTTT
>JAABUR0100003712.1_pt1 | contig 21146 bp, 17 predicted proteins | sample 5560091 | NCBI WGS metagenome assembly JAABUR01 (sample SAMN10711879, study PRJNA513375) | rock metagenome | isolation source: Antarctica rocks | place: Antarctica: Victoria Land, University Valley sud
CTCCGGCTCGTCGCTCCGTGCGCCGCAGCGACCCTCCTGACCTTCATCCATACCTCTCTCCGTGACTCTCGACATGCAGACCTCCTAGGTCTTATCGAGTGTCCGGTCAGAACCGGGTGCGGGGCACGATGAGCTCGGCGAGTACTGCGGGCGGGACGCTGTGCAAGAGGTGCCCGAGCGCGCCCGTGCGGGCGGCGACTGCGGGGACGCCGAGCGTGGTGAGCCGCCGCGAGAGGGCGCTAGCGCTGATCGGGTGGCCGAGCTTGCGGCCTGGCAGCAGCCAGCCACTTGGTTTCGTCGCGGCGGTGCTCGCCAGGCGCGGGGGCGTGTCGCGCAGGCGGGGGTAGCGCCATCAATCGCGATGTGCTCGACGCGGTTGACGAGGTTGTGGCTGACGAGGATGTGGTCGATCAGTTCGCCGCGTCCGCGAAAGATGCGGCTGAAGCGGCGTTCTTGGGGGATCAGTGGCGCGAGGTTCCACAGCCGCGAGGCGTCGCCTCTGTCGGGGCGGTCAAAGCCGGGGGTGGCGATCTCCGAGCCGCGGGGGCCGAGGAGGATCTGGGTCGTGCCGGCGTCGGGCTCGTCGTTGAGGTCGCCGAGGACTATGACGGGGCGTTCGCTGCCGTGGCCGTCGAGCAGCTTGTCGGCCTCGGCGTGGACGGTGACTGCTTCGGCGCTGCGGCGGTAGAGGGCGTAGGCGGCGTATCGTGCCCGCTCTGCCTCGTCGCGGGGCGAGAAGCGCTGGCCGGGGAAGCTCAGCAGCTTTGACTTTAGATGGCAGGTCACCAGGTCGAGGTCCTCGCCGTCGGCGTTGACGCGTGCTCGCAGCGCGCCGCGACCCATCTCGTGTGCGCCAGGCCCGTCGTCGTCGACTTGGACGGGGTCTAGTTGTCCTGCCCCAGGACGTTCCGAACGCGGGTGATGGGTGGGTGGTTGCCGATGGCTGAGTGGCGGCGGCGCTCGTTGTAGTGGTCGAGCCAGTGTTGCAGGGCGAGGCGTCGGTCGGCGCTTGAGTTGTAGGTCAGGCCGCGCGCCCATTCGCGGTCCATCGTCTGGTGTAGGCGCTCGACCTTGCCGTTGGTGCGCGGCGTGTAGGCACGTGTGCGTTTGTGCACGATCGCCCGGTCCTCCAGCCGCCGCTCGTACGCGCAGTCGCAATAGATAGCCGACGGGGCTCAACGGCCCGCGAGACTGCTGTTAAAGCGAGTACTCCATCGCCGGCGCCAGCAGCTCTGGGCGGTAGACCTGCTCCCCCGGGAAGGTGGACAGGCCGTGCGTGGCGGCCGTGTAGTCGATCGTGGCCTGCCAGCGCTCCGCATCCATGGAGCCCGGTGGGGGGCCGTCGAAGGCGTAGGGCTCGAACAGCTCCCAGTTGGCTTGGATGTGCTCCTCCGAGATATCGGGGAAGCGGCGCCTGAACGCCGCTATCCCGAGCTCGGGCTCGTCGCGGTGGAGGTCATAGCCGGCGAGAAACGCGTCGCGCATCCGCGTCACCAGCTCCAGCGGCAGCCTGTCCGCCGCCAGCAGGCCGGTCGTGTAGACGTCGATGTCCAGCGGAATCGTTCGAATGGCAAAGTCCGCGTTCCGGCGGTGGGCGATCGTCATGTCCATCCACGTGGGGATCACGTCGACCTCCCCGCGCCCAAGCGCCGTGCCCGGACGCTCGGTGTCCACCATCACCGGAGGCCCGACGCCCATATGCGTCAGGGCACCCGCGTACTCATCCGCATACCAGGGCATGCTCCACCTCGCTGCCCGGGCGCCCGCCAGATCCCCCGGCTCCTCGAGCCCCGAATCGCCGCGCACGATCCCGACTATCGGGTTGCGCCGGTGCGAGACAGCGGCAAATCGAACCGGCAGCCCTCCATCCGCAGCGCTCTGGGCAGCAAGCAGGTAGGCCACCGAAGTGAGCCCGAAGTCGGCCTCGCCGGCCGCGACTGCATCCACGCGCGTGGAGAGCCCCCGCAGCGTCCAGTCGGGAGCGCGCGCGCAGTCGACGAACTCGACCTCGAGCCCCTGCTCGGCGAACAAACCACCCTCCGCCGCGGCGAACGCTGGCAGGTGCACCGCGCTGACGCAGCTCCGGCACCAAGTCATCAACCGAACCCGCTCCAACATCCCTTACCTCCTCAGATCCATCGGCACCGACCCGCTCCCAATCAGGTTCACATTACGCGACCCGCCGCCTCACACCAGCAGACTCGCTCATTCAAGTCTTACGCGCGTATTTCGCGCCGTCAACCGGTCCAGACCCGAACTGGGCGTCGCGAGTGAAACCCACCCACCTGCTCGAGCATTCGCCTCGGGTCTGGTTTCGGAGGCGTCTTGCCAGCCTGGGTCGCGTTACCGACGACGAGCCGTCTGCGGGACCGGTGGACTGCTGGTCTCCTTCACGGGCGGCTACTGCTTTAGCTTGTTCTTGCCCGATCCGCCAGACAGCCGGTCGCGACCCGATCCGCCAGACAGCCGGTCGTTGCCCGATCCGCCAGACAGCCGGTCGTTGCCCGATCCGCCAGACAGCCGGTCGTTGCCCGATCCGCCAGACAGCCGGTCGTTGCCCGATCCGCCAGACAGCCGGTCCTTGCCCGTCAAGCCCGACAGCCGATCGTTGCCCGACCCGCCGTTGATCTTGTCGTTGCCCGAGCTGCCCGTGATCGTGTCGTTGCCCGAGCCGCCCGAGATGCGGTCGTTGCCCGATCCGCCGTTGATGGAGTCGTTTCCGCCTCCGCCGCGGATGTTGTCGCGGCCGCCGCCGCCGGTGATCCGGTCGCCCTTGCCGGTCCCCACGATCGTGTCGTCACCGTTGGTGCCCACGATCACCAGGCCGCCGCTCTTGGTCCTGCCGGTGCACCTCACGCCGCGAGAGCTACCCGCCGGACAAGCCAAACCATCACCCGCCGAAGGAGACAGCCCACGCCCCGGTGCCGGCGTAGACGGCGTAGACGGCTTCTTGGCAAACGCCGCGGTCACCGACTGCGCCTGGCTCATGGTCACCTCGCAAGTAGCCGCCGCGCCGGCGCACCCGCCGCCGGTGAACCCAGTGAACGTCGACCCCGCCACCGCATTGGCCGTCAGCGTGACCTTGGTGCCCTCGTCGTAGTCCTGGTCACAGTCAGCGCCGCAATCGATCCCCGCCGGAGAGCTCGTCACCGACCCCGACCCACTGCCGGCCTTGGTCACCGTAAGCGCACGCCGAAGAGCGAACGTCGCCGTCACCGACTTGGCCTGATCCAGCGTCACCTCGCATGTCGCCCCAGCCCCGGTACACCCTCCGCCGGTGAAGCCCGTGAACGTCGACCCCGCCACGGGATTGGCCGTCAGAGTCACCTTGGTGCCCTCGTCGTAATCCTCAGTGCAGTCAGCGCCACAATCGATCCCCCCCGGCGCACTCGTCACCGACCCCGAACCACTACCGGCCTTGGTCACCGTAAGCGCACGCCGAAGAGCGAACGTCGCCGTCACCGACTTGGCCTGATCCAGCGTCACCTCGCATGTCGCCCCAGCCCCGGTACACCCTCCGCCGGTGAAGCCCGTGAACGTCGACCCCGCCACGGGATTGGCCGTCAGAGTCACCTTGGTGCCCTCGTCGTAGTCCTGGTCACAGTCAGCGCCGCAATCGATCCCCGCCGGAGAGCTCGTCACCGACCCCGACCCGCTGCCCGCCTTGGTCACCGTAAGCGCACGCCGAAGAGCGAACGTCGCCGTCACCGACTTGGCCTGATCGACCGTCACCTCGCATGTCGCCCCAGCCCCGGTACACCCCCCGCCGGTGAAGCCCGTGAACGTCGACCCGGCCGCCGGATTGGCCGTCAGAGTCACCTTGGTGCCCTCGTCGTAGTCCTGGTCACAGTCAGCGCCGCAATCGATCCCCGCCGGAGAGCTCGTCACCGACCCCGACCCGCTGCCCGCCTTGGTCACCGTCAGCGCACGCCGAAGAGCGAACGTCGCCGTCACGTTCTTTGCCTGATCCAGCGTCACCTCGCACGTCGCCGCCGCACCAGAGCACCCCCCGCCGGTGAACCCAGTGAAGCTCGACCCCGCCGCCGGATTGGCCGTCAGAGTGACCTTGGTGCCCTCGTCGTAGTCCTGGTCACAGTCAGCGCCGCAATCGATCCCCGCCGGAGAGCTCGTCACCGACCCATTACCGGCCTTGGTCACCGTCAGCGCACGGGGAGTCACAGCGAACGTCGCGGTCACCGACTGCGCCTGGCTCATGGTCACCTCGCAAGTAGCCGCCGCGCCGGCGCACCCGCCGCCGGTGAAGCCCGTGAACGTCGACCCCGCCACGGGATTGGCCGTCAGAGTCACCTTGGTGCCCTCGTCGTAGTCCTGGTCACAGTCAGCGCCGCAATCGATCCCCGCCGGAGAGCTCGTCACCGACCCCGACCCACTGCCGGCCTTGGTCACCGTCAGCGTCCTCTTTACCTGGTCGAAGGTGGCGGTCACAGTCTTCGCCGCGTCGAGCGTCACCGTGCAGCTCGTCGGCGTGCCGGTGCAGCCGCCGCCGGTGAAGCCGGCAAAGCTCGAGTTGGAGTCGGGGGCGGCCGTGAGCGTGACCATCGTCCCATTCGCGTAGTCCTCCGTGCAGTCAGAGCCGCAGTCGATCCCCGCGGGCGAACTCGTCACCGTCCCCTGGCCCTGGCCCTCCTTGGCGACCGTGAGAGTGCGCGGCACCGCGTTGAAGGTCGCTGTCACGTTCCTCGCCTGGTCGACCGTCACCGTGCACGTCGTGGCGGCGCCGCTGCAGCCGCCGCCGGTGAAGCCCGCGAAGTTCGAGCCGGAGGCGGGAGCGGCCGTGAGCGTGACCGACGTGCCGCTCGTGTAGTCCTCCGTGCAGTCAGAGCCGCAGTCGATCCCCGCGGGCGAGCTCGTAACCGTCCCCTGGCCGTCGCCGGCCTTGCCGACGTTCAGCGTCTGCGTCTGAGTCAGCGTTGACTTATAGATGTCGGTGGCAGTGTCGGTGTCGGCGATGCTCAGCGACTCGGTCGTCGTAAAGAACACGCGGGTGCCGTCGGCCGAGACGGCGCGGAAGAAGGCGTCCGTCGTGGGGGCGCTGCCGCCCGAGACGAGCCTGGTCGTCTCGCCGTCGCGCTCGTAGATATCAACGGCGGTGTCGGTGTCGGCGGCGTTCAGCGACTCGGTCGTGTCAAAGAACACGCGGCTGCCGTCGGCCGACGCGCCGACGAAGTTGGCGGTCGTGTTGGCGACACCGACCGAGACGAGCCTGGTCGTCCCGCCGGAGCGCTCATAGAGATCCTTGGCGGTGTCGGTGTCGGCGGCGCTCAGCGACTCGGTCGTGTCAAAGAACACGCGGGTGCCGTCGGTCGAGGCGCCGCGGAAGGAGGCGTCCGTGTTGGCGGTGCCGGTCGAGACGAGCGTGGTCTGCCCGCCGGAGCGCTCATAGACATCGCTGTTGGTGTCGGTGTCGGCGGCGCTCAGCTGTTCGGTGGTCGAAAAGAACACGCGGGTGCCGTCGGCCGAAATGCCGCGGAAAGCGGCGATCGTGTTGGCGGTGCCGGTCGAGACGAGCGTGAGCTGCCCGCCGGAGCGCTCATAGACATCGCTGGTGGTGTCGGTGTCGGCGGCGCTCAGCTGCTCGCTCGTCGTAAAGAACACGCGGGTGCCGTCGGCCGACGCGCCCGCGAAGTTGGGGACAAAGCCGGTGTTGGCGGCTCCGGAGACGAGCGTGGTCTGCCCGCCGAAGCGCTCATAGATGTCGCTGAGGGTGTCGGCATCGTCGGGGGTCAGCTTCTCGGCCGTCGAAAAGAACACGTGGGTGCCGTCGGCCGAGGCGCCATTGAACGTGACGAACGCGGCGGAGGGGGGGCCTGTCGAGACGGAGACGAGCGTGGTCTGCCCGCCGGAGCGCTCATAGACATCGGTGCCGGTGTCGGCGTCGTCGGGGGTCAGCTTGTCGGCCGTGCTAAAGAACACACGAGTGCCGTCGGCCGAGGCGCCATTGAAGCTGGCGAGAGCCGTGTTGGTGCCGGTCGAGACGAGCGTGGTCTGCCCGCCGGAGCGTTCATATACATCGTTGAGGGAGTCGGTGTCGGCGGGGATCAGCTTCTCGGTCGTGGTAAAGAACACGCGGGTGCCGTCGGCCGACGCGCCACCGAAGGTGGGGATGATTGTGCTGGTGGTGCTGCCTCCGGAAACGAGCATGGTCTGCCCGCCGGAGCGCTCATAGATGTCGGTGGCGGTGTCGGTGTCGGCGGCGCTCAGCGACTCCGACGTCGAAAAGAACACGCGGCTGCCGTCGGCCGAGGCACGTAGAAAGGTGACGGCCGTGCTGGCGGTGCCGGGCGAGACGAGCTCGATCGACCGTTCCGTGGCCGCGCCGGCTGTGCCCGCCAGGCAGAGGAGCAGGCCCAAGGCCAGACACGAGGCCAGGGCAACCCGCAGGAAGCGGCCCCCGCCGACCTCAATGGAAAGATGACTGCCGATTCTCCCCGTCATCTGGCGTCTCCCCTAGACAGCCCGGCCCCGAGTGCGCGCTGACTGAACATGGTCTTCCTCCCGCTGCAGATCTTGTCGGACCCCCTACGCGGGCCACTATCACGGCCCGACCACGATCGTGCAATAGATGTCGGGCGCACATAGCGCAACGGCCAAGAGAGCAAGTCTGGGGCCCACTCCGGCCGACGAGCCGAGGGCCGGCGAGCTCGCCGCGACGCTTACTCCATCCGCCGCGAGGCGTCGTAGAACGCCTCGCCCGAGGCGTGATCGACGACGGCGAAGACCGCACAGCGGCCCTCGCCGGTGTGCGCCTCGATCGCGTCGGTGCCCCAGAGGGGGCGGACGAGGCCGTGGCCGGAAGGACCTACGGAAACGACAGGAGAGTCCGAAAAGGACGGACCCCGCCCGCGGGGGCCCTTTCTCGTTTTCGGCCCGTCGGTCCTTGGCCGGTCTGGCGGCTACTGCTTGGTCTTGTCCTTGCCCGACCCGCCGCTCAGCTTGTCCTTGCCCGACCCGCCGACCAGACGGTCGCGGCCCGAGTTGCCCGACAGCCGGTCGCGGCCCGAGTTGCCCGCCAGGCTGTCGTTGCCCGAACCGCCCGACAGACGATCCCTGCCCGCGCCGCCCGAGATCCGATCGTTGCCCGACCCCCCGTGGACCGTGTCATTGCCCGAGCCCGCGTTGATGTTGTCGCTCCCAGACCCGCCGCTGACGCTGTCATTGCCACCACCAGAGCGAATCTTGTCGCGACCGCCACCACCAGTGATGCGATCGCCCTTACCGGTCCCGACGATCGTGTCATCACCCTTGGTGCCCACGATCACCAGGCCGCCGCTGGGAGTTCTGCCGGTGCACCTCACGCCGCGAGAGCTACCCGCCGGACAAGCCAAACCATCACCCGCCGGAGGAGACAGCCCACGCCCCGGTGCCGGCGCCGGCCCAGGTCCCGGCGTAGATGGCGCCGACGGCTTCTTGGCAAACGCCGCGGTCATCGACTGCGCCTGGCTCATGGTCACCTCGCAAGTAGTCGCCGCCCCGGTACACCCGCCGCCGGTGAAGCCAGTGAACGTCGACCCCGCCACGGGATTGGCCGTCAGAGTCACCTTCGTGCCCTCGTCAAAGTCCTGGCCACAGTCAGCGCCACAATCGATCCCCTCTGGATCGCTGGTCACCGACCCCGACCCGCTGCCGGCCTTGGTCACCGTCAGCGCACGCCGAAGAGCGAACGTCGCCGTCACATTCTTGGCCTGATCCAGCGTCACCTCGCACGTAGTCGCCGCGCCGCTGCACCCTCCGCCGGTGAAGCCAGTGAACGTCGACCCCGCCGCCGGATTGGCCGTCAGAGTGACCTTGGTGCCCTCGTCAAAGTCCTGGTCACAATCCGTACCGCAATCGATCCCCGCCGGATCGCTGGTCACAGTCCCCGACCCATTACCGGCCTTGGTCACCGTCAGCGCACGGGGAGTCACAGCGAACGTCGCGGTCACCGACTGCGCCTGGCTCATGGTCACCTCGCAAGTAGTCGCCGCGCCACTGCACCCTCCGCCGGTGAAGCCAGTGAACGTCGACCCCGCCACGGGATTGGCCGTCAGAGTCACCTTGGTGCCCTCGTCGTAATCCTCAGTGCAGTCAGCGCCACAATCGATCCCCCCCGGCGCACTCGTCACCCTCCCCGAACCCTTGCCGGCCTTGGTCACCGTCAGCGCACGCCGAAGAGCGAACGTCGCCGTCATATTCTTGGCCTGATCCAGCGTCACCTCGCACGTCGCCCCAGCCCCCGTGCACCCCCCGCCGGTGAACCCAGTGAAGCTCGACCCCGCCGCCGGATTGGCCGTCAGAGTGACCTTGGTGCCCTCGTCGTAATCCTGGTCACAATCCGTACCGCAATCGATCCCCGCCGGATCGCTGGTCACCGACCCCGACCCATTACCGGCCTTGGTCACCGTAAGCGCACGCCGAAGAGCGAACGTCGCCGTCACCGACTTGGCCTGATCGACCGTCACCTCGCACGTAGTCGCCGCGCCGGCGCACCCTCCGCCGGTGAAGCCCGTGAACGTCGACCCGGCCGCCGCATTGGCCGTCAGAGTCACCTTGGTGCCCTCGTCGTAATCCTCAGTGCAGTCAGCGCCACAATCGATCCCCCCCGGCGCACTCGTCACCGACCCCGAACCACTACCGGCCTTGGTCACCGTAAGCTTGGACTTGGGGACCGGCGCGAAGAAGATCGACGCCGACCCCTGGTTGGAGATCGTGCCGATGTCGTCCCCGGGTGCGCCGGCGACAGTCGTGGCGCCGTCGACCGCGACCGAGGCGCCGAGGAAGTCGGACGCGGCGCCATCCGAGGCGGTCAGCTTGGCGGTCTGGGTGCCCGTGCGCGTGAACGTGGAGGCCGAGCCCTGGTCGACGTTGGCGCCGACGTCGTCGTAGTCCGCGCCGGCGGCGATCGTGTCACCGTCGATCGCGACCGAGTCGCCGAGGAAGTCTCCCGCGGCGCCGTCGGAGGCGGTCAGCTTGGCGGTCTGGGTGCGCGCCGCCGCGCCCGTTGCCGCGAATGTATAGGCCGAGCCCTGGTCGACCTTGCCGCCGACAACGTCGGCGTCCGCGCCGGCGACGATCGTGTCGCCGGCGACCGCGACCGACTCGCCGAGATCGTCGCCCGCTGCGCCGTCGGAGGCCGTCAGCTTGGCGGTCTCGGTGCGCGTCGCCGCACCCGTACGCGCGAACGTGTAGGCCGAGCCCTGGTCGGCGTTGGCGCCGACGTTGTCGGAATCCGCCCCGGCGACGATCGTCTCACCGTCGATCGCGACCGACTCGCCGAGAAAGTCGGCCGAGGCGCCATCGGAGGCGGTCAGCTTGGCAGTCGACGTCCGCGCCGCCGCACCCGTGGTCGCGAACGTATAGACCGCGCCCTGCGAAAGGTTCGACCCGACCGTCTTGGATCGCGCGCCGGCGACGATCGTGTCGCCGTCGATCGCGACCGCCTCGCCGAGGAACTCGCTCTTCGCGCCGTCTACGGCGGTCAGCTTGGCGGTCTCGTTGCGCGCCGCCGCACCCGTGCGGGCGAACGTGTAGACCGAACCCTGCGATGAGTTCAAGCCGACCTTGTCGAAGTACGCGCCGGCGACGATCGTGTCGCCGTCGATCGCGACCGAGGTGCCGAGGGAGTCCCCGAAGGCGCCATCGGAGGCGGTCAGCTTGGCGGTCTGGGTCCAGCTGTCGCCCGTGCGCTTGAACACATACACCGCTCCGGTCTTCGCGCCAACCCCGCCAGCGCTGGGGGCACCGACGACCGCCGTGTCACCGTCGACGTCGACCGATCGGCCAAATGCGCTACTTGCAACGCCGTCGGATGCGACGAGCTTCTGCTCCAGCGCCAGCGCCGCCCCCGGAAGCACCAGCAGCACGCCCACGGCCATGGCGGCCGCGAGGGCAAGGCGCGCCCGGACCGGCATGCGAGACCGTCGGGCGGTCGGTCGGAGCCGCACGGGACCGGCTGCACAGACAGCAGCACACGACGACCGCTCAAGAAAAAGACCCACTAGCCCCCTACCCCTTCCTTTGGATGCCCCGTCCCGCGCATCGGGCCCCCCGCGACCCACCACAATTACATCCAAGAGCGCTCACTCGCAATACGTGCGCTACGCACATAGCGTCAGCGACTGCTTCGCCTGCAGCTCGGTTGGTTGCCCGCGGCAGGAAGAGGTGCACCAATCCGCCAGCCCGCGCGCGAGGCACCTTCCCCAGTGGCTACTGCTTGAGCTTGTTCTTGCCCGACCCGCCCGAGAGGCGGTCGCGGCCCGACCCGCCGGAGATCGAGTCGTTGCCCGAGTTGCCGGCCAGGCGGTCCTTGCCCGAGTTACCCGACAACCGATCGTTGCCCGGACCGCCGGCCAGCCGGTCGTTGCCCGACCCGCCGTTGACGCGATCGTTGCCAGAGTCGCCCGACAGCCGGTCGCTGCCCGACCCGCCGGTGATCGAGTCTCTGCCCGACCCGCCCGAGATCCGGTCGCTGCCCGACCCGCCGCTGATGGAATCGCTACCGCCTCCACCACGGATCGTGTCGCGGCCACCGCGACCGGTGATCCGGTCGCCCTTGCCGGTACCGACGATCGTGTCGTCGCCATCGGTGCCCACGATCACCAGACCGCCGCTGGCAGTCCTGCCCGTCGCTCGGACGCGGGAAGAGTTACCCGCCGGCAGAGTCAGCCTGTCACCCGTGGGAGCAGCCGGCGCCGGCGCCGGCGTGGACGGCTTCTTGGCGAACGTCGCGGTCACCGACCGCGCCTGGTCCATCGTCACCGTGCAGGTTGCCGCTGCGCCGGTGCACGCATCGTCCCCGGTGAAGCCCGTGAAAGTCGACCCCGCCGCAGGATTGGCAGTCAGAGTCACCTTGGTGCCATCGTCATAGTCCTGGTCACAGTCAGCCCCACAATCGATTCCCGCCGGATCGCTCGCGACCGTGCCCGAACCCTCGCCGGCCCTCGACACAATCAGCGCGCGCGGCGTCAAGACAAATGTGGCGGTCACGTTCTTGGCCTGATCCATCGTCACCGTGCACGTCGCCGCCGCCCCGGTGCACCCTCCGCCTGTGAAGCCCGTGAACGTCGACCCCGCCGCGGGATTGGCCGTCAGAGTCACCTTGGTCCCATCGTCATAGTCCTGGTCACAGTCAACGCCGCAATCGATCCCAAACGGATCGCTCGTCACCGACCCCGACCCGTTGCCGGCCTTCGTGACCGTGAGGGCACGCTTGAGGATGAAGTTCGCGGTCACGATCTTGGCCTGGTCCATCGTCACCGTGCACGTCGTCGCCGCGCCGGTGCACTCCCCGCCTGTGAAGCCCGTGAAAGTCGACCCCGCGGCAGGATTGGCCGTCAGAGTCACCCTGGCCCCATCGTCGTAATCCTCGGTGCAGTCAGCGCCGCAATCGATCCCCGCCGGAGAGCTCGTGACCGTCCCCGACCCGTTGCCGACCTTCGACACCGTCAGCGACGATGGGGGGCCCGGCACGAAGATAGACGCGGAGCCCTGGCCGCCGTTCGCGCCCCTCGCGCCGGCGAGGGTCGTGTCGCCGTCGATCGCGACCGAGGTGCCGAGCTGATCGTCGGCTGCGCCGTTGGAGGCGGTCAGCCTGGCGGTCTCGGTCCGCGCCGCGCCCGTGCGGGCGAACTTGTAGGCCGAGCCCTGCTCCACGCCGCCGACGACGTCGCTGGGCGCGCCGGCGACGATCGTGTCGCCGGCGATGGCGACGGAGGAGCCGAGGAAGTCGCTCCGCGCGCCGTCGGAGGCGGTCAGCTTGGCGGTCTCGGTGCGGGCCGCCGCGCCCGTGCGCGCGAACGTGTAGGCCGAGCCCTGGTCGGCGTTGGCGCCGATGTCGTCAGAGGACGCGCCCGCGACGATCGTGTCGCCGTCGATCGCGACCGCCTGGCCGTCGATCGCGACCGAGCCGCCGAGGTAGTCGCTCTTCGCGCCATCGGAGGCGGTCAGCTTGGCGGTCTCGGTGCGGGCCGCCGCGCCCGTGGTCGCAAACGTGTAGACCGAGCCCTGGTCGGTATTGGCGCCAACATCGTCGTAGTCCGCGCTCGCGACGATCGTGTCGCCGTCGATCGCGACCGAGTCGCCGAGAAAGTCCCCCCCGGCGCCGTCCGAGGCGGTCAGCTTGGCGGTCTCGGTGCGTGCCGCCGCGCCCGTGCGTGCGAACGTGTAGACCCCGCCCCTGGAGAAGGAGGCGACGGGAGTGCTGGCGACAATCGTGGCGCCGTCGATCGCGACCGAGTCGCCGAGGAAGTCCCCCCGGGCGCCGTTGGAGATGGTCAGCTTGGCGGTCTCGGTGCGCGCAGCCGCCCCCGTGCTCGCGAACGTATAGACCGCGCCCTTGACGTTGTCGTCGGCGAACGCTCCGGCGACGATCGTGTCGCCGTCGATCGCGACCGACTCGCCCAGAAAGTCCCCCCCGACGCCATCGGAAGCGGTCAGCTTGGCGGTCTGCGCCCAGCTGTCGCCGATGCGCGTGAATACGTACAACGCTCCCTTCTTCCCGTCATCGGCCGGAGCGCCGACGACCGCCGTGTCACCGTCGACATCGACCGACCGGCCAAATGAGTCCTGTTCGGCGCCGTCGGAGGCGACGAGCTTCTGCTCCAGCGCCGACGCTGCCCCCGGAAGCACCAGCAGCGCGCCCACGGCCATGGCGGCCGCGATCATAACGCGCGCCCGGCGCGACATGCGCGATGCTCGACCGGGCGGTCGGAGCCGCGCCGGACCGGCCGCACAAACAGCAGCACACAACGCCCGCTCAAGCAAAAGACCCACAGCCCCTACCTCCGCTTTGGATGCCCGGTCCCGCGCATCGGGCCGCCGCAAGCCACCACACTGTCATTCAACTGCGATCACTCGCAATACCTGCGCTACGCACATAGCGTCAGCAGCCCTTCTACTGCTCGAGCTTGTTGTTGCCGGACCCGCCTGAGAGGCGGTCGCGACCCGATCCGCCCGACAGCCGGTCGTTGCCCGAGTCGCCGGCCAGCCGGTCCTTGCCCGAACCGCCGGCCAGCCGATCCTTGCCCGAACCACCCGAGATCGAGTCGTTGCCCGTCGAGCCCGACAGCCGGTCGCTGCCGGCGCCGCCGTTGATCTTGTCGTTGCCCGAGTTGCCGTTAGCCCTGTCGTCGCCCGAGTCGCCGGTGATCCGGTCGTTCCCCAACTCCCCGTCGATGCGGTCGTTGCCCGACCCGCCGCTGATGGAATCGTTGCCGCCTCCACCACGGATCGTGTCGCGGCCACCGCGACCGGTGATCCGATCGCCCTTGCCGGTACCGACGATCGTGTCATCGCCATTGCTGCCCACGATCACCAGACCGCCGCTGGCGGTCCTGCCCGTCACTCGAACGCCGGAAGAGTTACCCGCCGGCAAAGCCAAACTGTCACCCGCCGGAGGAGACGGCGCCGGTCCCGGCCCCGGCGCTGGCCCCGGCCCAGATCCCGGCGTAGATGGCGCGGGCGGGATCTTGGCGAACGTCGCGGTCACCGACTGCGCCTGGCTCATGGTCACCTCGCACGTCGTCGCCGCGCCGCTGCACCCGCCGCCGGTGAAGCCCGTGAAGGTCGACCCCGCTGCCGGATTGGCCGTCAGAGTCACCTTGGTCCCATCGTCATAGTCCTGGTCACAGTCAGCGCCACAATCGATCCCAGCCGCAGAGCTCGTCACCGACCCCGAACCCCCACCGGCCTTCGTGACCGTCAGCGCACGGCGGATCACAGCGAACGTCGCGGTGACAGTCTGGGCCTGATTCACCGTCACCTCGCACGTCGTCGCCGCGCCAGTACACCCTCCGCCGCTAAAGCCCGTGAACGTCGAGCCCGCCGCGGGATTGGCCGTCAGAGTCACCATCGAGTCCTTGGGAAAGTCGCGCCCGCACGTCGCGCCGCAATCAAGACCCACCGGCAAACTCGTGACAGTGCCCGACCCATTATCGGCCTTCGCGACCGTGAGAGTCGGGTTATCGACAAACGTCGCCGTCACGTTCTTGGCCCGATCCATCGTCACCGTGCAAGTCGTCGCACTCGGGGTCGAGTCGCACCCACTGAATCCACCAAACGTGGAGCCCTCCCCACCGGCCACCGTACTGGTGGAGAAGCTCGCGGTGAGCGTCACCGTCGTCCCCGCCGCGTAGTCCTCAGAGCAATCACCGCCACAGCTGATGCCCGGCGGAACGCTAGTCACCGTCCCCACACCATCCCCGGCCTTTGACACCGTCAGCGACGACTTGGGACCCGGCGCGAAGAAGATCGACGCCGAGCCCTGATCGGCGTTGGCGCCGACATCGTCGTTGAACGCACCGGCGATGATCGTGTCGCCGTCGATCGCGACCGAGAGGCGGCCAAGGAAGTCGGACGCGGCGCCGTCGGAGTCGACCAGCCTGGCGGTCTCGGTGCGCGTCACGGCGCCCGCCCTCGCGAACGTGTAAGCCGATCCCTGGTTGCCGTCGTCGCCGGGCGCGCCGGCGACGATCGTATCGCCGTCGATCGCGACCGACGACCCGAGCGTGTCGTTCGAGGCGCCGTCTGAGGCGCTCAGCTTGGCGGTCTGCGTCCGCGCCGCGTCGCCCGTGCGGGCGAAGGTGTAGACCGAGCCCTGATTGAACCCCGGGCCATCATCCTGGTTCGCGCCGGCGACGATCGTGTCGCCGTCGATCGCGACCGAGGCACCGAGGAAGTCGCGCAAGGCGCCGTCGGAGGCGGTCAGCCTGGCGGTCTCCGTGCGTGCTGCGGCACCCGTGCGCGTGAACGTGTAGACGGCGCCCTGGCCGTTGTTCGGGCCGTCGTCGCCGATCGCACCGGCGACGATCGTGTCACCGTCGATCCCAACCGACAAGCTTCCAAGCTCATCAAGATTGACGGGAGTCGAGACAGTCAGCCTGGCGGTCTCGTTGCGCGCCGCGGCGCCCACGCTCGCGAAGGTGTAGACCGAGCCCTGGCTGCTGTTATCGCCGGACGCGCCGGTGACGATCGTGTCGCCGTCGATCGCGGCGGTCTCGCCGAGCCGGTCCGAGGCGGTCCCATCGGAGGCGGTCAGCTTGGCGGTCTCGGTGCGCGCCGCGTCGCCCGTACGCGCAAAGGTGTAGACCGAGCCCTGGTCGCTCTTCGAGTCGATGTCGTCGCCGTTGGCGCCGGCCACGATCGTGTCGCCGTCGATCGCGACCGAGAAGCCGAGCCTGTCGCCGGTGGCGCCATCGGAAGCGGTCAGCTTGGCGGCCTGCGTCCAGCTGTCGCCCGTGCGGGTGAACACGTACACCGCCCCCCTCGAGCCCTCATCGTTCTCCGCGCCCACGACCGCCGTGTCGCCGTCCACGGCGACGCGCTTGCCGAAGAGGTCGCCGGCAGCGCCGTCGGAGGCGACGAGCTTCTGCTGCTCGAGCGCAAGCGCCGCACCCGGTAGCACCAGCAGCCCAGCCACGACCAGAGCCGCGACGATCATCAGGCGCGTACCGGGCATCACGCGACGGCCGCCGGCGAGCGGTCGCAGACCCAACTGACCCGGCGTCCGCACCCCGGTCGAAGCCGATGTACCGTCGCTGAGATCGGCGGTAGCTCCACTGATACTCGTGCTCCCCTCTCTGGGCGTGCTATCGGCGCATACCGAGCGATTTGCGTTTCGTTATGGTCTCGGGCAGCCGGCTGCGGTCCATCGTCCCTTGCACGGTACCCGCTAGACCCGGACGCCAAGAACCGCGAAAACAGCACAAGAAGGAGCCCGGCCCCCTCGGGGGCCGGGCTCTTGTGTCCGCCTCGGCGGTCTAGGAGTCGCCCTGCGCGGCGGTTGCGGGGTCCTCGTCGGTGGCCTTGGCCTTGGCGAGGAACTCGACCTCGCCGGCGACGACCTCGTGCTTGGAGCGCTTGGAGCCGTCCTGGGCCTCCCACTCGGAGTACTCGAGGCGCCCTGAGATCGCGACCTGGCGGCCCTTCTCGAGGTGCTGCGCGCACAGCTCCGCGAGCTTGCCCCAGGCGACCACGTCGACGTAGACGGGGGCGGCCTTGCGGTCTCGGCGTGCGACGGCGAGGCGCATGTTGGCCACGGACTTGTCCTCGGCCAGCGAGCGCAGCTCGGGGTCGGCGGTGAGGCGGCCGATCAGCTGGATGGTGTTCACTTGGGTCCTCCTTGGTTCTGGTGCGGTTGACGCAGCCCCAAAAGCACGCACGCGTGCCATCGTGGGCGAAGACACACCCAGCACCCAGGACCCAGGCGGACGCCGAACGCTCCAGCTCGCCCCCCACCCCACCCGGTCGTGTTCGCGGCCGGCCGGTCCGGCCACGGCGCTGCGGCGTTCATGCGGGCACCCGGTCGCCGCGGCTGCGCCGCGGCGCCGGGGGCGGCTCGTGGCCGGGCAGCAGCAGCTCGTACAGGCGCCGGCGCAACTCGACGAACTCGCGCCCGCGAGTCGAGAGGCCCATCACCCCCGCCCCAGGTCATAGACGCTGCCGCCGCGCCGGCAGCCGAAGCAAAACCAGCCGTCTTCGGGGGTCTCGTAGGCGCGCAGCGACGGGGTCCGGTCGCGGTGAAACGGACACGAGACCTTGCGATCGCGGGCGGGCTGTCGGCCGGTCAGCGCCGCCACGTAGACATCGGGGTCGATCGAACGCAGCGGGTCCTCCACGCGCCGCGGCGCCGGCCGCGCCGGACGGGGTGCGGAGCGCCCGCCCTTGACCGGATCGTCCGGGAGCGCGGCGAGCAGCGCACTGGTGTCAAAGCGTTCGCCGGTGAAGACGTCCAGGCGCACGAGGCCGGGCGGGTCTGACTTGAAGTTCAGCCCCCCAGGGGGCCTGAGCACCCGCGCCGCGTCGATCGAGGCGAGGTCGGCGCCGAGCGCGACCGCGATCCGGCGGTTGGCGCGCTCGAGCGCATCGGGCGCGAGCGGCTCGGTGAGTGGCCAGTAGGCGTGCCGGTCGCGCGCGGCCATCGACGGGCCCCCCGGGGGCGGCGTCCGTGGCGACACGTATCTTCAGCGCGTCATCAACGTGAGCTCGCTTGAGCGGCCGCCTGCGCTCCCTCCTCTCGACGCGGTCGAGGCGCACCAGGCTCAGCGAGTCGACGCGCCCGCCGGCGCGGAGGTGGTGGGCGAGTTTCGGGTGCGCCGGGTGACGGTGGCGGGTAGCGGGGCGTCGTCGTGGTCGATGCCGCCTGAGCGCGGGCTGGCGCTCGCCGCGCAGCGCAAGAGCACCGACGCGGTCGCCAGGGCGCGCGCCGCGATCACCGCATTGCATGACGCCGGCGCGACGATCACCTTCCAAGGCGTCGCGCGACACGCCGGCGTCTCACGCCAATGGCTCTACAAGAACACCGAGCTGCGCGCCGAGATCGAAAAGCTCCGCGGCGCCCAGATGGGAGCCCGTCGCGTGGCCGTCGCACAGCGCGCCAGCGACGCCTCGCTGCGCCAACGCGACCAGACGCTCGCCGAGGACAACAAGCGACTGCGAGCCGAGAACACAGACCTCAAGGTCGAGCTCGCCGTCTTGCTCGGCGAGCGCCGCGCCGCGCGACCGTCGACGCCTCGCCGACCGCACCGCTCATGAGGACTCGAGCAGTTCGACACACAGCGGGTTGCGGCCACGACGGATCCGCCTGACCAACGTCAGGCGCGGATCTTGTCGCTGAATCGCTCGCGGGCAGCCTGGCGCGATACGCCGAGCGCGATCCCGATCTCACCCCAGGACCGGCCGTTGGCGCGCGCGAGCGCCACCAGCTCGCGCACGCGCGCCTCGCCCGCCCGCACGCGGTCGACAGCCTCGGCGACGGCGCGCAGGTCGGTGGTGTCGTCCATCGGCACGTTCGCCGGATCGAACTCCTCGGCGAGCTTCGCGGCGCGCTGAATCTCCTCGTCAGTGTGCATGGTCTCTCCTTTCATCGGTGCGGCCGGTATTGGGGACGGCAGGGCATCGAATGAACGATCACCGGGTCATCGGTATCGATGCCGAGCACGCCGACCTCCAGCAGGTTGCCGTTGCGAGCAGGGCCGACACGCATCGTGAAGTCGTCATCCAGTCGCCACTGCGCGATCGCGTTGCGAACGGCGTGCAATGCGTCCTCGTCAGCGACTCCATGCTTCCGAGCCGTCTCCGCGATCCGCACAACGACAAGATACCTTGTCACACGGATTGTGTCAAGGACTCTTGTCACGACCTCGGCCTGGGTCAGCCGAGGATCGCCTCAAGCTCGCGACGCAGCTCGATGAACTCCTCGCCGCGGGTGCCGCGACCGAGCAGCAGCGCAGCGAAGTCATAGACCGAGCCGCCCTGCCGGCACGAAAAGCAATACCAGCCACGCCGCGGATCCTCATACACGTGCAGACTCGGGGTGCAGTCCTCATGAACCGGACAGCGCACCTTGCCATCGCGACCGACGGGCGATCCCAACAACCGCTCCACATACACGCGCGGGGGGACAGCCAACAGCCGGTCCTCGCGCGCCGCTGGCCGCACGGAACGCTGCCGCGGCACGACCGGCTCGGTGGGCAACGCAGGCAGCCGGCCCGCCAGCTCAGCGACGTCGACACTGCGCTGCTGCTCAAGCGCGATCAGCCGCACCGCGACCGGCCGCCCCGACTTCCAGTTCGCGCTACCCGCCGGGCGCAAGATCCGCGCAGCGTCGCTGCAGCGTGCGTCGGCGCCGAGCTCTGACGCCAGACGCCGGTTGAGATCCTCGACGACGTCCAGCACGACCGCGTCACGCAACGCCCAATAGGCATGACGGTGCCGGCCGCTCCCCGACGCAACCTGCATGGTCGGCCACGGCCGAAACGCCGCAAGCGCCGCCACCGACTCATCGCTGTCGCAATCGACCCACACCACGCCGGCGACCTGCACGAGATCCGCGCGACCGCCGCCACGACGCCGACGCGGAACCACGCCGACAAAAACGTCAGTCCGATCCGCCAACGAAACGATCGCCTCAACGACGCCATCGCGCCCCGCGACATCAAAGAAGCGGCGGCCCATACCCGAGCCAACCCGGAAGCGAACCTCAACCAGCGAGTCCGACGGCGCCGAGCGATACAACGCGCCGACGAACACCCGCGCCTCAGCCAACCGCGCCTCAACGCTCATGATCGACCGCCCCCTGCGCGCGCCACCGCGCATCCCCGACCGCGGCGACCGGAACATCCCGCCACGCCGGCGACATGTCGCCAACGCCCAACGCCTGACCAAGAGCGGCTCCAAGCGAGACGGCTACGGATAGTGCCCGAACTCACCACGATCGCCGGCGCAGGGTGGAAGGCCCGGAGGACGTCGGCGGCGCCCGGGCCGTCGCAGTCGGCCCACAGCACCCACCCGCCCGCGACCGCGGCGCGGGTCCCCTCGCGGCGGGTGCGCGGGCACGCGCCGACGTAGACGTCGGTGCGCCGCCCCAACGTCAACGCCGCGGTGGCGGCGGCGTCGGGGCGTGCGACCGGGAAGAAGCGCTGGCCCATCCCGCCGCGGGAGTGGCGATAGCGCAACTCGAGCAGTCCGCCGTCGGGGGCGCTGCCGGCGAGCGCGGCCAAGTGGGAGACGAGGCCCTGAAGGCCGGGGCGGGCGCGCATCAGTCGGCCCCACTCGGGGGTCGTCACGACGATGAACGCGAACTCGTTGCCGATCCGCAGACACCGGTAGGGGTCGCGCCGTGCGAACGCGCACCACTCGGCGAGTGAGAAGTGCCCGGCGCGGAGCGCGTCGAGCTGCTCGCCGTCGTCGAGCTGGGCGAGCACCTCGAGGCGCTGGGGCGCGCGGCCGGCGACCGGCCACGCCCGCGACCACTCGGCGAAGCTGTAGTCGCCGCGGCGCAGTCCGGCGACCTGGCCGTCGGCGCTCATCCGGGCCAGTGCTCGCACCCGCGCCGCCGCGGTAGCCGGAACCCTCGGCAGCCGGGTCGCGCGGGCGCTCATCGGGGACCTCCCGCGCGGCGGTGCTGGCGCCGTACGCGCTGGGCGACGCCGTCGCCGACGATCAGCGAGATCGCGCGGTCAGCGGCCCGCTGGCGCCAGCCAGGTCGTGCGCTCCGGAAACAGCGCAGCAGCGGCCGTACGAGCCGCTTGAGGACCGCAGGCGGCAGGTAGGACGCGGCGCTGGCCACGACCTGCGCCGCCAGGCGGCAGCGGCTGGTGTGTGGTGTGAAGTAGGCGAGTCGGGTCATCGCAAGCTCTCCGTTTCGGTTGGGCGCGCCCGGTGCGGTGCCGTGGCGCTCCCCCGTGCACCCTGTTGGGGCGCGAAGATGGGGCGCGAGGCCCGCCCGGGCTGTGGGGCCCGGACGGGGTGTTCTCGCTGGCCGGCCACGGGCCGGCGGGCCGGGTTAGAAGGCCACCGGCTCCTCGGCCGGCCGATCCGCCGGGCCGGCGTCGCCCTGGTCGTCGGTGTCGTGCTCGCGGCGGCGGTCGAGGAAGTCGACCTGGTCGGCGATCACGCTGTAGGCGGAGCGCTTGGTGCCGTCGTCGGCCTCCCATTCGCGGTACTCGAGACGGCCGGCGACGGCGATCTGGCGGCCCTTCTCCAGGTGGGCCGCGCAGGTCTCGCCGAGCCCTTCCCACGCGACGACGTCGAAGTAGTCGGACTTGTCGCGGCTGCGCGCCCGGGTCACGGCGAGGCGCATGTCGCAGACCGACTTGCCTCCCGGTGTGGAGCGCAGCTCGGGGTCTCTGGTGAGCCCGCCGGTGAGTGAGATGGTGTTGTGGACGCCACGGGCCGCTGGCGGGCGGAGCTCGGGGAGGTGCACGTGTGGGATCCGGGCGCCCCGGATTCGGCGTGCTGGACCCCGCTCGACCGCTGCGATCAGTGGGGCTATGCGCTGCGCCAGGGGCTGTGGCTCGCCGACGCCGTCGGCCACGGCGACCACCAGGCGGCCCGCTTCTGGAACGCCGAGGCCGCGAAGCTGCTGGCGCCGCTGCTGCACGCCGCGGCGCTCGGGCCCGCCCACATGGAGACGGTGATCGGCTGGCTCGACGACCGCGAGATCGACGAGCCCGCCGCGATCCTCGCCGCCGCCGGCGCCACGCCCGCCAAGCGCCAGCTGCAGGGGATCGCCTCCCTGGATGAGCGCAACCGCGGCACGATGTACATGTCAGCGGGGGCGCTGCTGGCCGCCTACCGCCACCCCGACGTGCTCGCCACCGCCCGCAGCGGCTTCGACCCCGCCGCGTTCCTGGACGGTGGGGCGCACACCC
>JAABUR0100003714.1_pt1 | contig 21136 bp, 24 predicted proteins | sample 5560091 | NCBI WGS metagenome assembly JAABUR01 (sample SAMN10711879, study PRJNA513375) | rock metagenome | isolation source: Antarctica rocks | place: Antarctica: Victoria Land, University Valley sud
CTACCGCGAAGCGATGCGCTCACTCAAACGACGACTCTCCGACGTCATCTACCGCACCCTGCTCGCCGACATCCAACGCCAGCAGGCCGCCGCCATTCCATGATCGTTTGACATAGAGGTCATCTAGCGATACGACAAGCCGCCGGAGGGGGTTGGACAGGCCGGCGTCGGCGGTCCCACAACCGCGTGGCACGGAGCAGGCGGCATCACGTCGGAAAGGTGCAGAGCTGGCAAGCCCTGCGGGGGTCGAAGGCAGCAGACGACGCAGGCGGCCTGGCCAGGCCTGGGCCTGGTCGGAGTACTCTGCCGGCTCGGTGGACCCCTCGACGTCTCTGGCGCACTTGCGGCGCCGCACATAGTGCAGACCGAGACCGCATACGGCCGCCGCACCGTGCGGGGAGGCGCGCGAGCGGGGGTCCGAGTGCGCGACATTCGCGGCCGCCGGGCCAGCCAGGTAGTTGTCCTGACCGGACCACCCCCAGCACCAGCGGGCAGTGAGTGGACCACCCGGTCGAGTTCTAGCTACACCGGTGATCTTCGAAGCAGCCGAGCGACGCGCCCACATAGGGTGCCCTCACCGGGCACTCACCGGGCGGGTCATACGGGACGACTCGACTGTCCTGCAGCTCAGCAGCTTGCGCCGGTGCCCATGGACATCGGTAGCCGTTCCCTGACCGGTCGGTGTCCTGAACCCGCCGGAGTCCGGACGTGAGCAGGCAGGATGCACGTCGTGACGCGACGTGAGCTCATCATCAACGTTGACGACGTGGGGATCCATGAGGGTGCGGTCGAGGCGGCCGTCGAGACGATCACTGATGGAGTTGCCGCTTCGGGAAGCGTCATGACGGTCTGTCCGGGCACGCTCCGAGCACTGGAGCTGCTCAACGCACATCCTGAGGTGCCGGTTGGGGTGCACCTCACTCTCATCGCGGACTTCCCTGCGGTGAGCTGGTCGCCGCTGACCCGAGGTCAATCCATCCAAGAACACGGACGGTTCATGGGGATCGACCAGATGGATCGGCTGCTGGCCCAGGCTGACGCTGGTGAGGTCGAGGCGGAGTTCCGTGCTCAGATCGAAGTACTGCTGAACGCTGGCCTGCAACCCACGCACCTCGACTGGCACTGTCTTACCGACGGTGGCCGCGACGATATTTTTGATCTAACCTTGGCTTTGGCCGAGGAGTACCGTACGGGACTACGGGCGTGGAACAATCGCGGTCGAGCTGCACTGCGAGAGCGGGGACTTACGGCTCAGGACGGGCCCTTTGTCGACAGTTTCAGCGTGCCGATGGACCGCAAGCAGGACCGCTTCCTCGCCAAGGTTCGCGCGCTACCTGAGGGTCTCACCGAGTGGGCGGTACATCCAGCTCGTCCAGCAGCGACCGACAGCGGCTCGGACATACGGAGCACGGACTACGAGGTTCTCATGTCGGACTCGATGCGCCAAACTCTCCGAGAGCAGAGGATCACGGTTCTCGGCTACGGCGATCCCAGGTTTCAGCCCGCCCGATAACTGATTCTCATGCGCACACATCACCGGACAGCCCCGCGCACGAAGGTCGCTCCGTAAGTGGGATCCGCTTGCGCTGATCCGCTCCGGCTCCCTCCGGCGCCTCTCGCCATCACCGCGAGAACCCAAGGATCGGCTATCAGGACGAGCCGGCCAGGCGCTACTCGGGTCCGGGACCGCCCCGCTGGAGGTTCGGCTCACGGGACGACCCCGATCACGCCGAGGAGTGGGCGCTACACAGCTGGCACTACAGCGCGCTTCTGGGTCGGCACGATCACGAACGCAGCCGGCATCCGCCGCCGGTCAAACCAGCTTCGCGGCTTACGGAGGGCAGCAGGGGCGACGGCAGGGTTCGGAGGGTGTGCGCCTGACCCTGGGATGGAAGGCAGGTGCTGCGAGGCAGAATCCTCATATGGTGCCGGATGAGGTTGCTATCTATGGGCGCGCGGTGGTGGCGAGCCTGCAAGAAGTCCTCGGTGACGCACTTGTTGGCACCTGCTACGTCGGGTCCATCGCACTCGGCGGCTATGTGGCTGGTGAGAGCGACATCGACATCGTGGCTGTGTCAGCGGGTCCTATCCCTGATCAGATCAGAACAAGCGGTCGCTAGCTGGCGCCGTCTTCGACACCACGATCGCGTGTCCGACTCGCGGCCTCGAGTTCACGCTGTACCGACGCGAGATCGCCGAGTTTTCGCCGGTGGCCGCCGACTTCGAAGTCAACGTCAACGGAGGCCCTAGGATGGCAAGAGTCATCCATCTCGACTCAGCGACTGAGCCTCGATTCTGGTACGTCCTCGATCGCGCGATCGCCCATCGATGCGGCGTGGTCATCTGCGGTGCGCCGCCAGCCGAGGTGTTCGCCGAGGTCCCGCGCAAGGTGCTGCTCGACGTGATGATCGAGTCCATGCGCTGGCATCGCCAGCACGAGGAAGCGACGCTGTATTCGGTACTCAACGCCAGCAGAGCCTGGCGCTTCGCGGCAGAAGACGCTCTTGGCTCGAAGCTTGAGGGCGCTGCCTGGGCGCGGGAACGCTGGTCGAACCCGCAGATCATCGATGCAGCAGTCGATCTGCGACACGGGCGGCCCACCACGCTCGACGCAGCCGAGGTCGACACGTTGCTCGAGCATGTCGAGAGCACACTCGTCAACAGCAAGTGAGGCCTTCGGCTGCAGCAACTGCTCGACATTGGCTTGGCCACCCCGGACGAGACTTCGCAGGCGTTCTGGCACGCCTGCGCAGCCGGGCAACGACGCACCGCCGAACGGCTCCTGGCCGCCGGCGCCGAACTGAACTGGGTGCCCGACTACGCCGACGGCACCCCACTCGACGCCGCCAACAACCGAGGCACCCGCAGAGACAACGTCATCGGCTGGCTGGAGCAGTTACGCGCGCCCCGCGTCGGGACCCAACCGGGTCAATGACTCTCAGCCCTCCTCCGGCTGCAGCGAACGTAACCGTCACTACGTGCCGCTCGACCGTCCGCACATGCCGCTGACGCAGCGTTCGACGCGGCGGCCGCGACAACCCGGCCAGGCTGAGATGATGTCCGGGTGACGGACCCTGACTTCGCGCGCACTTGGCATTACCGGGCGACTGTCGACGGGAAGACGGTCGCCGAAGAACACCATGCGGCCGACATAGTGGCGTGTCAGTGGGCTGTGCAAGTCGTCTGGCCCCGGCTGGTTGCGAAGTCGTCCGAGGCTCCCATGCTCGTGGAGCGGCAGGACCTCAACGGCGACTGGGTGTTCGTCGAGAGGGTATGGCGGATGCGAGAGGCTTGAGCGTGGCGCACACGCCGATCTTCCCGCCGGCTTAGTAGCGGCTCTGCGCCTTCACCGATGGTCGAGGTCGTCAGCCGAACTCGTTCAGGCCCGCGCGGCTGCCAGTGCGGGAAAGCTCGCGCCGCCGCCACATCCAAAGCTGCCGACAGGACCGGCACCTGAAGCACTTCGGCCTTCGACGATCCGCTCGCCAAGGCCGACGAGGCCGAGTGTCCCGCCGCAGTCCAGGCAGTGCTCCGGGCGGACCTCGGCGTGCGGCAGGTCGTCGCGCCAGAGCAGGCCGCCGTCCGGGCAGTCGAACCGGACCCCGGACGCCAGACGCGCTTCGCGCGGGGCCCTGCGGGACATGCGCGGTCATCGGGTCTCGTCCTCGTCGAGGGGGAGCGGCGCGAGGACTGCGACGCGTCTCCCGGGCATGTTGAGGTACAGCGGGCACGGTTCGCGCAGGCCGCCCCACTGACGACGACGACATCCGCTCATGCCTCAGCGCGGCGTGCGAGAGCGCGCCGCCGACGCCTACCTCGGCTGGTGCAGCAGTCGCCACGCGTCGAGTTCTGCCTACGGCTCGCTGGCCATGGCCATGATCGGCACTGTATTGGGCCGTGCGAGCGCCTTACGTCGATTGCGCGCGGATCCAGAGCTCGACGTCGTGGCCGAGGCTGTCCTCGACGTGGTGGTGCAGCCCGAGCTGCGTGATGCGTCCGTCGTCGGGATGCCACGGACGGCTCCCGACGTGGCCCAGCAGCCCGCCGAAAGCGTCGATCGTCGGCTTCCACAGGTTCGGCCACGACCGCCCTGCTCCCGTGCGGAACGCGATGTCGACGGTCACCGGACCTTCCGGCAGTGCAGGCGCCCGCTCCAGTGCGTGCGCGATCTGCTGCTTGTACCCGGCATTCTCGGCGGACGCGGTCGTTCGGGCATACCAGCACGGCTCAGCGGACGACGACTCATCCAGTTGTGCCTGAGCCAGCCCTACACGAGAGAGGTTCGCGCGTCCTTTGCTGGCGGTGACGGACGCGAACCGGCGCCCGCTGCGCTTGATGAGTGGGGGTGACGAGCGGATGCAGGTAGTTGTCCAGGTCCCGCTCACGGAGCACGTCGACGTCCGCGGGCAGTCCCACCTCGAGCCGGAGGGCCAGCGGGTCGCGCGTCGTCGCAAGCACGGGAGCGAGCAGGTCCTCTGCATGCTCGAGGTAGCCGGCCAGCCGCTGGTGCGAGGCGCTGGTTGAGGCGTCCCAGCTGGAGAGTTGCGGCGCCAGCATCAGCGTCAGCTCCGCCGGCGCGGGCGTGTAGATGAGCAACGGTTCTCACTCGCCTCCGCTGTCGCCGACGCGGTTGGCGAGCATCGGCAAGAGCCGCTCGCGCCAGGTGCCCAGGTGCACCTGACCGCTGGACATGCCGCCGTGGGGGAACCTTTCGCAGTACACGCTGTCGCCGGCACGCACCTCATTGACCTCGAGACCGACGACGTCAGCGAATGTCCGTCGCAGCACGCCCAGCGCCTGCGCACGCGTGGCCGGCACAGGCTGGCCCGCGTAGACGCTCGGCCATCTCCTGCCACACGTACGGGTCGCCGCGCAGCCCCCAGTGCGCCGGCTGCCGCTCGAAGACGGAAGACCACGACCTCCCCGGCACCGGCCTACCCGAGACGGGGAGAGCAGCCGTGGTGGCAGTGGTCGCGGGCGGGGTGCGGGTGGTGCAGCATCGCTCAACCTCCTGACAGTTTTCGGATGGCGTCCTCCTGCGCGGTCCGGCTGCCGACGATCGAGGTACATCTGTCCAATCCGGCCGCGCGCGAGGACTTCCGCCGTACCGATGTCGCCGGCGTGTGCACGGGAGTTATCACCGGCCTCGGCTGGCGCAGTTACACACTGGCCCTGGAGGCCCTGAAGCTGATCGACTCCCCTGACGACGCGGGCCACCGACCGAGACCGCGTCCTTGATCATCGGAACCACCCGTTCCGGCATGCGGCTCGCCACCTTTAACGTGCTGCACGGGCGCTCGATCGAGGACGGGCAGGTGGACGCGGACCGGTTCGCGGCCGCGATCGCGGCCCTCGATGCGGACGTACTGGCGCTGCAGGAGGTCGACCGAGGCCAGCAGAGGTCCGGCCAGTTGGATCTGGCGCACATCGCCGCCCAGGCCGCCGGGGCGATCGCGTGGAGGTTCGCGCCGGCGGCCGTCGGTACACCTGACGGCCGTTGGGTGCCGGCCGGCCCGGGCGACGGCGATCGCGGCGGGCCGGCGTACGGCGTCGTACTGATCAGCCGCTACCCCGTCTCCGGCTGGCACGAGATGCGGTTCAAGCCGGCGCCGATCCGCGCACCGGTGCTCCTCCCGGGCTCGGGTCGAGTTCGACTGCTGCGGGACGAGCCGCGGGTGACGCTCGCCGCCCGCGTCGAGACGCCGGCAGGTGCCATCACGGTCGCGGCGACGCATCTGTCTTTCGTGGCCGGCTGGAACATCGCCCAGCTGGCGGGATTGGCGAGAGTACTGCGCGGGCTGCCGGCGCCCCGGCTGCTCCTGGGCGACTTGAACATCCCCGGCTCGCTGCCGGGGCGACTGACCGGTTGGACGCCGCTCGGCCGGTGTCCGACGTACCCGACTCCGCGGCCTCGGGTGCAGATCGACCACATCCTCGGCTCGGGCGTGCTGCCGCCGGTGCGAGCCGCCACCACCCCCTTGCTGGCGATCTCCGACCATCGACCGTTGGTCGTCGATTTGGCGTGAGGGCGGCACGGGTCACCAGCCTGCCGGACCGCGGCGCCGAGGCGTGCCAGGCTGTGCGGAAAGACTTGGGAGGTCTCGCTGCTGCTTTCCGCCCGCGCCCGTCGCGCGTTCTTGCTACCGATTGCCGTGGTGGCTCTCGGCGCGGCCTGCTCCACCAAGGGAACCATCCCCCGAGGGGTGCGGCCACCGGCCCAAGGCAGCCGCACGCCGGCAGCCGTGGCCAGTGCCGGTCCTGCCGCCCCGACCGGCGGCAGGCCGACGGGACAACCGGTCACGATCGCCTTCGGCGGGGACGTGCACTTCATGGGTTCCTCCGGACTGCGGCTGGCGACCGACCCGAACACCGCCGTGGGACCGATGGCGGCGGTCCTGCGGGGTGCGGACCTGGCGATCGTCAACCTCGAAACAGCGATCACCACCCGGGGGACACCAGCGGTCAAGAGCTTCCACTTCCGGGCGCCCCCGTCGGCCTTCACCGCCCTACGGTCCGCCGGCATCGACCTGGTCACCCAGGCCAACAACCACGGGATGGACTTCGGCCTCGTCGGCCTGCAGGACTCGCTGGACGCGGCGGGCGCCGCGAACCTCCCGGTCGTCGGCATCGGGCGCGACGACAAGGAGGCCTTCACCCCCTACCGGGTCACCGTCCGCGACCAGCGCATCGCGGTCCTCGGCGCGACCGACGTGCTCGACACGAACCTGATCGGGTCCTGGACGGCCGGTCCGGGCAAGCCCGGGTTGGCCTCGGCCAAAGACCCCGCCCGGCTGGTAGCCGCGGTGCAGGCGGCTCGTTCGAGCTCCGACACGGTTGTCGTCTATCTGCACTACGGGGCTGAGCTGCAATCCTGCCCGACGGACCGGCAGCGCACGCTGGTGCGACAGCTGGTCGACGCGGGAGCGGACATCATCGTCGGTTCACACGCCCACGTCCTTCTAGGCGCCGGCTACCTGGGCGGCGCGTACGTCGACTACGGCCTCGGCAACTTCGTCTTCTACGTCGAGCGGCCGGGACCGACCCGCCAGACCGGCGTTCTCACGCTGACCACCCGCGGCCGATCCGTGACCGGTTCGCGCTGGGACCCGGCCACGATCGAGGGCGGCGCGGCGCGCCCGCTCACCGGCGCCGCAGCAACCGACGCCGTACGCCGCTGGCAGGCGCTGCGGGACTGCACCGGGCTCGCCGCCACATCCTGAGAGGACGTCCCGTGTGGCCGCTCCGGAGCTAACGGCTACTGGGATGTCGCCATGCGTCGAGCCGGCCCGCGTCCCCCCCGTCTCGGCTGCAGGTCGCATCGCTAGCAAACTGAAGTTTTCAGGTCGGATCCATTGACAGCCCTCGCTACTAAGGGCAGACTCACGCGCGCACCTGCCACGGGCCGCTTCGTTCGGGATTGGAGCGTGATGGGTTGGCTCCTCCTCACCATACAGGTTCTCTTGGCGACCGTGTTGGTGACTGCCGCTGCAGGGAAGTTGCTTCGACCGGACGACCTGTCAGCGGCGCTGCGGCTGAGCCATCTCCCTGACGTGTTCGTGCGCCCGATTGCAGTAGTTCTGCCGATCATCGAGGTCATCATCGGCGCCGCTCTGATCTTCGGCAAAGGAGCGTCGTACTCAGCGGCTTTCATCGCCGCAGCGGGTGCCTTCGTGGTTTTCACCGGCTGGATCCTGTCCGCGTTATCACGCCGTCTTCGCTTGCGATGCGCGTGTTTTGGCCGTCGGGGACGTGAAGTGGGATCGGGCAGCCTCCTGAGGAATGTCTGCCTAATCGCACTTGCCATCGCTGGCTTTGAGTTGTCGCGCATCCAGACGAGCCCGTTACCGAACCCCTCCTTTGAGTTCCTAGTTGTTGTGTCGTGCTTACTGGTGCTTTCCTTCCTGCTGATCGCCCTACGACCTGCGCGAGAGGCCCTCCTTCTAACCGAGAAAGACGTCGAGGCCTTTCACGAGCAAGTGTACTCATCCGGCAGCAGCGTTAAGGGGTAGATGTGTCGACCGTCTTCTGGATCGCCTTCGGCGCCCTATGGTTGCTTGTTCTCGTTCAAGGGATCCTCCTGCTGCTCGTGTACCGCCACTTCGGACTCCTCGCCCTCGACACGTCGGAGGGTGTGGAGCGGGACGGCCTCCTAGTCGGACAGGTGGCGCCGGCCATAGTTGGCGTGAACAGCGCCGGGGCCTCCGTCCCGTGGGAGCCGCCAGCGGGGGAGAGCGCCCTCCTGCTCTTCGCTTCTACAGATTGCGGCCCCTGCGCGGAGGTACTTCCCTACGTGGACGCTCTCTCGACCGACTCGGACCAGAGGTTGTCGGTGCTGACCGTTGTCGCTGGGCCGCCAGAACGTGCAGGCGAGCTGATCGAGAAGTTCAAGACGCACCACCTATGCCTGGCGGAAGATGGAAACAGGATATTCGATACGTACCGCGTCAGGGTAACCCCGTTTGCATTTATAGTTGGAGCAGACGGGAGGGTTCGAAACAAGGGAGTGTGCGCGAGCGGGGCAAAGCTGCGTCGCCTGCTAGAGGGCGGCGGTCTAGGGACAGCTGCCAGTAGAGTTCCCTTAGCTCCCGTCGAAGCTGACCGCTGGAACGGTGGGTCGCGACAGAAGGACGTGATATCGGTATGAGCACGAGTATCGTGGACCGCGCCGGCGAAGAGGTTGCCCGTTCCCTGAGCCGTCGGCACTTCTTTGCACGCTCGGCTACTGCAGTCTTCGGTCTAGCCGCCGCTTGGTCCGTCGGTACGTCACCGGCCCGAGCTGACGGGCCTTGCCCAAACTCAGCCGAGCCGTGCAACTGTCAGCCAATAGGAAACGTTTACTGCAATTCGTGGAGTGCGAGTTACTGCAACGGATCGGCCTGCGCCGGCGGATGCACTTATTACCTCGGAGCTTATCACAACGGTTGCTGGTGTACCAAGGAATGCTGCTACGGAGGCGGCGCCCGAAGCGGGTACTATAGGTGCTGCGATTGCAGCTGCTCGAGAGGCAAGTGCACTTGTCATGCGTTCGTCCTGACGTGCGGCACCGCGCCGGCCTCGGCCGACAATCCACATCTGCCTGCTCGCTCGGTCACCTCGGACGTTCCAGTCTGCTGCTGAAAGCAGAAATCTGATATGAACGTCTGGGCTCTCACGGTGCCTGCCACTCTCATCGGCGCGCTGGCTGCACACTCCCCATGAACGGTCAACATGGCCATGGGTCTGGGGTTTCTCGGTCGAGGGAGCAGACTCAATCAGGGTGCGGTCGGCTTGGCCCACGTTGGAGCGTCCGCTGTGGGCGGCACATCCGTCGGGATCACGCTAGGGGCTGCGGGAGGAGCACTTGGCTTGGAACGTTTGAGACCCTGGTTGATCGGGTTGGCATGTCTGATGGCGCTTTGGTTGGGCCTCCGGCGTCGTCCCGTGCGGTTGGGAAGGCAGCAGCAGGTGCCGCTGGAATGGAGCATGCGAATGGGCACCCTGCCTACCTATATTTCGTGGGGATTACTACTCGGATCCGGCGTAGCGACGCTTATACCGTACTCATCGGTCGTGCTGCTGTTTGGATTGGAGATCAGCTCAGGTCCAGTAATGGGCGCTGTGGCGGGCGGTGTATTCGGGTTCGTCCGCGGAGTGCTGGCGTTGGGACAGGGACTTCGGGGGAGCGATCCACAGAAGACGATGGACCTTCTGCCCCGCCTACGGCGACCCATGTGGCTGGGCAACCTCCTCGTCGCGGGATTGAGCGGACTCGTTTTGCTGGTAACCCTAGCGTGAGGGTGATCCGTGTTCTGCCCTTCCGGTCTGCCTCTGGGAGCACTTCATTCGCACCGGAAGGACAATAGAGCAGTGATCAAGGCGTCGCACGCAGGAGGAAGAATTCGACTCATCATGCGGCTCACCGCTCCTGCGGTGGCCATCCTTCTTGTAACGGCGTGTCACACGCGGTCTCAGTCGATCTCAACCGTCCGCCCATCTGCTGGTGCCAAACTTACTGGGTCCATTGGCTACCTCAGCTGCGATTCTAACTGTGGTGACGGGCGGGTGCCGGCGGCTCTGCGTCGGCCGCTCCGACTACCTCCGTCTATGACAGAAAGGCCCTGTCCGACTAGCCCGGCGGTCGCCGCAGGCATCCTACGGATCCCTGGCGTGGCAACATCGTTCATGGTCATGGGCTCTCCACCTATCTATATTGGCTTCGATCCTAGCGTCGGACGGCTAGGCGTGGCCCACTGGGGCGCTGCCCAGACCGCCGTCAACGGACGAAACGTCATCAAGACGTTAATCAACATCGCGCCTCAGTACACCGGCCCGGTGCTGCTGCGAGGCCGCCGAATTCCCGTCGGGGGTGCGATAGCCTGGGGTCAAGGTTCGCCCTTCACTCCTAGTGGTGATCTCCAACTGCCGCCACTAACAGGCCCTCCTGCCTGGCGAACCACGGGTTTCCTTCTCGGTTTTCCTGGCTCCGGTTGCTACGCGGTACAAGCGGATACGACCGCAGGAAGCACGGTCGTCGTCTTCGCTGCCGCACCCTGAGAAGCGGCTCGTCAGGCACCCTCCCCGGTCCGCACCGCCGCCAACCCGTCGGCGGCCGGCGGGTCGTGAACGCACGATCTTACCGGTGCGCACGTACAGGAAGGCGGCACCGAGGAACATCCCCTGTAGAGCGACTTAGCCCCGCGTCCTCGGTTACCTCGTGCCATGCTGGTGGGCGTGAAGACCGACATCGTTCGGCCACTGGACCTGGAGGACCTGCTTAACAGGCTCTTCGTCGCTAAGCATGGTGGCGTGACGCGCCGGACGGTGTGATGCAGGCCTTCTGAGGCCGGGACCTCCAAGATCGGGAGCGACCAAGCAACCGCTCTCGAAGGCCCCGGTGATCATGAACTGTACCGAGGATGGCTGTCTGACCGCGGCGGTGATGTTCGGCGTGCCGGGCATCCGGGTGCTCGACGCCCGGGACGACGGCCGGATGCTGACCTTGACGGTGGAAACCGTTGCCGCGCTGACCGCGTGCGCGTCCTGCGGAGTCGTCGCGACCGCGCACGGGCGCCGCTCGCATCGGCTCCGGGACGCCCCGTTCGGGCACCGGCAGGTGCTGGTGGTCTGGCGCCGGCGGATCTGGCGCTGCGCAGAACCGGCCTGTTCGGTGCGCAGCTGGACCGAGGTGCACGAGCTGGCCGAGCCGCGCGCCGCGCTGACCCGCCGCGCCATCGTGTGGGCCGCCGATGCGCTGGCCGCCGACGACACCACCGTGTCCGCGCTGGCCCGCCGGATCGGGGCGGGGTGGCACACCCTGTGGCGGCCGGTCGCCCGCGAGGCCGCGCTGCGGGCCGCCGACCCCGACCGGCTGTCCGGCGTAGCGGTCCTCGGTGTCGATGAGCACGTCTGGCGGCCGGGACGCCGCGGCGGGCGAGACGCCACCTGCATGGTCGACCTGACCCGCGGCGCCGACGGCCTGCTGCGGGCGCGGCTGCTGGACCTGGTCCCTGGCCGGTCCGGCACCGTCTACCGGACCTGGCTGGAGGACCAGACCGACGCCTTCCGGACCGGCGTCACCCGAGCCGCGCTGGATCCGTTCCGGGGCTACGCCAACGCACTGCGGGACGCCCTTCCCGACGCCGCCCCGGTGCTGGACCCGTTCCACGTGGTGAAACTCGGCGCACAGATGCTCGACGAGGTCCGCCGCCGGGTGCAGCAGGACACCCTGGGCCACCGCGGGCACAAGTCCGACCCGCTCTACCGGATCCGCAACCTGCTCCGCCATGGCGCCGAGCACCTGACCGACCGGCAGGTGGCCCGCCTCGACGCCGCCCTGGCCGCCGGCGACCCGGACTGGCAGGTCAGTATCGCCTGGCAGTGCTACCAGCAGCTCCGCTCCATCTATCACGCTGCCAGCGCGAGCGACGGCGCGGCGGTCGCCGCCAAGATCCTCGCTGCGTTCCCGAGCTGTCCGATCCCCGAGGTTGGCGCGGCTCGGCCGGACGCTGCGGGCCTGGCGCAGCCAGCTGATGGCCTACTTCGTCACCGAGCGGATTTCCAACGGCGGCACCGAGGCGATCAACTTGATCATCGAGAAGACCCGCCGCCTGGCCCATGGGTTCCGCAACTTTGGCAACTACCGGCTCCGGCTACTGCTCGTTGCCGACGGCCGACGGCCACTACCCGAGACGGGCACCTCAGCCCCGCCGGAACCATGCTTAGCGACGAAGAGCCACATGTCCCGATGCGCAGATGAGCCTGTCGATCGATCGCGTGAACCGGGCAGAGGTGCGGTCCGTGTAACGGGTGTCGGGTACTGGGAGTACCGGTCGTGAGGGGTCATCCGACCCGAGCGAGCCGGCGACGCCGGGGGTAGAGGTGGACATGTCAGCTCGGAAGACTCGAGGAGTCGGTCGAGCGGTTGTGGTGGCCGCGCTGGCGGTGATCGTCGGCGCCCCCGGCGGGATCGCGAGCGCGGCTGTTGCCAGGCTGACAGTGGTCTCCACCCCGGTGTTGACGCGGCCCGCCGTACTCAACGCCGTCGCCCTCGCGGCGCCCGCCAACGGCTGGGCGGTCGGCTCCGTCGGCCTGTCACCGCTGGCGGGGTCGGGGGTGGACACGTTGATCGAGCATTGGAATGGCAGCGGCTGGACCGTTGCACCCACGCCCGCCGTCAGCTCCAGTGACGAGGCGCTGACGGGGGTGGCCGCGTTCAGCCCCACCGATGCCTGGACGGTGGGCTGGCAGCTGCGATACGGCGGCTACAGCCAGGCGGTGCCGATCCTGATGCACTGGAACGGGTCTGGGTGGGCGCGCAAAGCGCCGCCGTCAACCGCGGTGCCGACCGCCATCGCCGGCAGCGGCCCCGACGACATCTGGGCGGTCGGGGGCGGCGCCTTCGAACACTTCGACGGAGCGGTCTGGCGGTCGGTGCCCGCGGCCGTTCCGGTCGGGTCGGTCACCGGCATCAGCGTCGTCTCGCCCAGCGACGCCTGGGCGGTAGGCAGCATCAACGCCCAGCCTGGCGGTTACAGCGACCTGGCGCACCCCTACGTCGTGCACTGGGACGGCTCCGCCTGGACACGTGTCGGCGTTCCGCACCCCGCTACCGACGCCCGGCTAAGCGCCGTGTCGGCGAGTTCGCCGACCGACGTGTGGGCCGTCGGCAGCGCGCTGGATCCAGCCACCCAGACCACTGCCGGCTTCGCGGTGCACTTCGATGGCACCCGTTGGGCCAGGGTCGCCGTCCCCAGCCTGGGGGGCCTCAACGGCCTCAGCGGCGTGACGACTGCCGGCCCGGCCAACGCCTGGACGGTCGGCAGTCGCGAGGGGTTCACCAGCAACGGCAACGCGGTGCTACGCACCCTGGCGGAACACTGGGACGGCCACCAGTGGCGGATCGTCACCAGCCCCAACGACAGCAGCCAGGACAACTACCTCACCGCAGTGACCCTCGAGCGGACCGGCCAGGTCTGGACTGTCGGCGGCGACGGCGGCACCCTCGTCCAGACCCATGTCCCATGACCCCGGACGCCGGTGGGTCGCCAGGATTGCGCTATCACTGACAACTTGATCAAGTCGCTAGTTGAGGGAAGATGATCAGTGCCTGACTCCAGTTGATCAGGGTGCCGGTACGTTCATCGGCCGGGGTGGGCGATCCGGTCAGGGCCCGCTGACGTTGGCCAGGGCGTCGGTGAGGATCTGCCCGAGCCGCGGCCCGGCGATCGCCCATAGCGCCATGACGGGGGAGTATGTATAAGGGTGATCCACTTGCACTAAACCGTTCACATATCGAGACGCCACCATCTCGTATCTAATCTCACCGCGACAAACCCGCAGGTCAGCGCCACTTTCCCTCTGGAATCCGGCCCCGCTCGTTCCGCGTTGCAGCGCCACTGCGGGCCGCTCAGCGGCCTGCTGAGGGGCCTGCGGGCGGGTTTGCTGGTCTGGGCGGCCGGCTGCCTTGCCCTTGCCGCGTCCGGGCCGCTCAGCGTCCGTAACGAGGCCGCCTTCGCCAAGCTCTGTGTCGTCGCTCCCCAACGGCCAGCAGCGGGCGGACCACCGGCCAACACCGTCTCAGCCGCAGTGGTGACCGAGCAGCCAACAGCGCCCCTGTAGATCGTCCGGCTGCGCCACCACGCGCCCACCCGCGCCCCACGGCGCCGGCTCTCCTGGCCAGATACATAGGCCACTTTGTATAAGTGACGCTGCTGAACTGCCTGGCCGCGGCGATTCCGGCCCGCGAGCGGGTGGTGACCTGCGAAGAGGTCTTCGAGCTCACGAACGCCCGATTAGGCCGGACATAAGACGGCCCCTCCGACCCCGGCGATCGACGAACGGAAGATCAACCCACCCGGCGGCCGGCCTCCGGCTGCGGCCCGGAGTCGGCGAATCAACTGCCGGAGCCATTCCCGGCCGCCCACGCCGACGACGTTGTCCGACAACGACATCGCAGTCGGGACAGCTGATCCGGCCGCTGTTGCGATCCGCACCCAGCCGCCCGACGCAGAGGCGGGCAAGCTACTCGGCCCGGGATTGGCGTCACGGTAAGAGGGCGACCTCGGCGGTGCCCCGTGCCTCACAGAACGATCCGTTGGTGAAGAAGTGCAGGTTCACGGTGGTGACCCCGGCCGGTTCCGCGAAGATCCACTGGCCCTCCAGCCGGCCGGTGGGTGGGGAGAAGTCGATCTGGTCGCCCGCCGCGAGCGAGACGCCGCTTGCGTTCACGGTGCTCGAGGTCCCGCCCTCGCTGAACATCCAGTTGAGCGTCGCCCCTGTCGAGTTCGCGCCATTTTCGAACGTGACGTGACCACCGGTGCTGGGGCAGACGAGATACAACCTCAACGAAGAGGGGCCCAAGCTGGCACCGACGGGCAATTGGCCGGATGCCAGGTCAAGGGCGATCGGACGCACCGCTGATCGACTGCAGGTCACGGCGCCGCTCGACGTTACCGCCGAGACTGCGGTGTTGTTCTGGCAGGTGCTGTTCAGGGGCCGCTGGAACGCCGTGGCGTCGAGGCCGTCGACCTTGTCCGCGTTCAGGCCGGCCACCTTGGTCGAGGAGTTCACCACGAGCGGCGGCTTCCCGGCGGCGACCTTGATCCCGATGCCGGCTGCGCCCACGCCCGTGCTCGAGTTGGTCACCTGCAGCTGCTTGCCGCTGGTGGCTCCGGTCAGCGTGGTCGTCGCGTTGACGCTGTTGGACTGGCCGAGGTTGAAGATCCCGCCCACGCCGGTGCCGGCGACGGCGACCGTCGAGACCAGCGTCAAGCTGCCCACGACCGCGCCCAGAACTGTGCCCTTGAAGAATGTTGCCCGCACGACCGTTCCCCCCGCCGTTCCGTTGAAAAGGAGGCGCGGGGGCGCGGCGTCTGTAGCGATGCTGGGCGTCGGGCCAAAGCACAGTCAAGTGCATAATCGTCTCGGCCCGCCAAAGCCCAGAAGACCTTGGTCGACGACCGACATCGATGGCACGGGCGACCCGCCGTCGCCGAGGCAAGCACCAGGACCGCTCCGGCGGGGCGTCGGCGCCGCCCGGTAGGACATGGCGGGTGGCGACCACGCGCTGGGTTCACCCGCCGGTTTCGGTGACTGTCACCACGACGGCGCCGTGGCCGCCCGGCTGCTGGCCCGGCCTGCTGTCGTACTGGCGGCAGGACGCGGACGGCTGGCGCGGCTTCGTGGCGTTCAGCACCGGTGTCGGTCAGCAGCGCCTCGGCTGGTTCCCGGCCGACCAGCTTCGGCCGGGTGAGCCGCTACCCCGCGACCAGGTCCGCGAGGTCGACGTACCGCTGAAGTTCAGCGACCGACCGGCAGTAGCGGACCGGGCCAGGTCCGGTCAGCCCTAGGCACGGCCGTGCGCCGGAAGCGCGGTCAAGCAGAGCGCCCTCCACGGTCCAGCGGCCGTCCTTGGACACCACGCGTGCTGCACTGGCCGAAACGATCAGCCTGCGGGTGGCCAACGTCAACGGTCATTGGCCGACTCGTCAGTAGTCAGAGTCTTCAGCGACGCGGACCGGCGGGTGGGTTCGGAGGTGCCCACCGTTGGGGACCAAGTGGCGGTACGAAGGGCCGCTAGAACCGCCAGCTCCAGCCCTTGCCCAAACGGAGAGCCCCGCGCCCGCGTGAGTTCAGTGTCAGCCGACCCAGCCTCTTGGAGGCGGTGGCCCAGACTTACTGAGATTCAGGCGGGTCCCCTTACCGAGCCGGATGCTTTTGCGGAAGATGAGCCCCATGGCCGCCTCCTACCGCTCACAGTCGATGCCGTCGTGGTCGGCGTCTCGATACCAGTACTCCGGGTCGACGGCTCCTACGGTACGGCCCGTAGCCATTGGGAATCGCCTCTCTGCAGGTACCAAGTGCGCGGTCGGTGGGGGCGGCGGGGGCGGAAGGCACAGAGGCGGCGTGCTGAGGTGAGCCCGGCAGGGCCACGTCGGCAGATGAACGATCGACTGCGGCGCTACGAAGAGCGCTCCGCAACACCCCTAATGGCTTTGGCAGTGGCCTTCATCGCCGTCTACGCCGTCCCGATCATCTGGCCCGGTTCTTCGAGCGCTTTGCGGGCGACGCTGGGCTGGTGCAGTGGCCTCATCTGGGCGGTCTTCGCCCTGGACCTCATCACTCGACTCGCGCTGGTGGATCAACGCTGGCGTTACCTGCTGACGCACCCGATCGACGTGCTCATGGTCGTCTTGCCGGTCCTTCGGCCGCTCAGGGTGTTACGGGTCTTCACTGCCGGCCAAGCATTGATCACCCGCGCTGGTCGGTTCTCGCTGCTGCGGACCACGCAGGCGATCACGGCCTCCGCCGCGCTGCTGGTGTTCATCGGAGCCGTGGCTGCGCTCGACGCCGAGCGGGCGGCGCCTACGGCCAACATCCGCACCTTCCCGGACGCGATGTGGTGGGCCGCCACCACGGTGACGACCGTGGGCTACGGCGACCGCTACCCGGTCACGGGACTCGGCCGGCTAGTAGCCGTTGCCCTCATGCTCGTCGGCATCTCGCTCCTCGGTCTCATCACCGCCTCGGTGGCTGCCTGGTTCGTCGCCATGACGCGCACCGCGGTCGGCGAGGAGGAGGAGGTCGTGGAGGAGCGGCTCCGGCGTCTCGAGGAACAGCTGGCCGCTGTTCACGCTGCCGTGGTGCCTCGGAAGTCTCCCTAGCGCCGGAGCGTTCCTGAGCAGAGGAGCACCTTGGCCGCACCTCCAGCATGAAATCGCTATCCAGGCACACTTGGCATCCGGTTGGGAGCGTGGAGCAGGAGCACCGGTCGAACAGAGCGCGCCGGTTTTCGTGAGCGGTCACGCGGTGAACTTGCGCTTCTTCGTTTGCCGTTCCGGCGGCCTGGCTGACCTCTAGCATCTTGCTCGAGCCGGGGGGCCTCGCGGTGCCAACGGCAGGGAGACAACTGATGACCACGCGCCTGCGCTTGCTGCTTCCGGTGTTGCTGGTCGCAGGACTGGTTTCTCCGATCGCCGGCGCCGGCGCCGGCACCGCCCAAGCCGCGTGCGGCGTCGAGCGCTGGTCGGTGAAAACGGGGACTGACCCGGATGCGAGCTTGATCGACCTGACCGCGACGACGCACACGTCGGTCGCGCAGCTCACCTCGCTGACCCCGCCGGCCACCCTGCCTCCCGACAACCGCATCCAGCCGACCGAGACCACGGTGTTCGAGCTGGATGCCACGCTGATCGGCTTCGTCAAGGAGGACGACCAGGACTACCACGCGGTGCTCCAGGACGCCGGCCAGACCATGATCGCGGAGCTGCCGGACCCGGCCTGCGTCGGAGCGTCGAGCCCGCTGCTTCCCGGCATCACCAACGCCCGCAGCCAGTTCGACGCCCAGTACACCGCCACCAGCAGCTTCCAGACGGTCAACGCCTCGGTCACCGTCCGGGGCGTGGGCTTCTTCGACGAGCTGCACGGTCAGACCGGCGTGGCCCCGAACGGCATCGAGCTCCACCCGGTGCTGGACATCGCCTTCGGTGCGAGCCCACCGCCGACCACATCGGGTGACCTGTTCACCGCGCTCGATCCCACCCGCCTCCTCGACACTCGCTCCGGCATCGGCGCTCCGCGGGCCAGAGTCGGCCCCGGCGGCATCGTGAATCTCCGAGTGGCGGGGGTGTCCGGAGTACCGGTGGACGCCCACGCCGTCACTCTCAACGTGACCGGCGTGCTGCCGACCGCGAACACCAACGTGTCGGTGTATCCGGCCTCGGCGGCTGGGACCCTACCTGCGACGAGCAACCTCAACCTGCCGCCCGGCGCGGCCATCGCTAACCAGGTCGTGGTCAAGGTCGGGGAGAACGGCGACATCCGGCTGCGCAACGCCGCCGGCTCCATCGACCTGCTGGCCGACCTGGCCGGCTACTACGCCGGAGGCGCGGAGACCACCTACGCACCTGGCTCGCCGACCCGCATCCTGGACACCCGCTCCGGCCTCGGCGCCCCCCGAGTCAAGCTGGGACCGGGAGGCGTCGTCGATCTCCAGGTTCAGGGTGTAGCCGGCGTCCCGGCCGACGCGACCGCGGTCGTGATGAACGTGACCGCGACCGGCACTACCACCGGCACCGACATCCGCGCCTATCCGACGCCTTCGGCCGGCGCGGCGGTGCCGACCGTGAGCAGCCTCAACGTCCGGGCCGGCCAGACCATTGCCAACCTGGTCACCGTGCGCATCGGCGCCGCCGGGAAGATCCGGCTCCGCAACGCAGCCGGATCGGTCGACCTGCTCGCCGATGTCGCCGGCTACTTCTCGCCCGACCTGGCCGGCTCCACCTACACCGCGCTCGATCCGGTGCGACTGCTGGACACCCGCTCCGGCCTCGGTGAGGCCGGCGGTGCCGGGCCGGAGGGGCCGGGCGGGTTGATCGACCTCCAACTCACCGGCTCGGCCGGTATGCCGGCCGACGCCACCGCGGCGGTGGTCAACCTCACCGGGATCTCCCCGACCGTCAGCACCGACCTGCGCGCCTACCCCACCCCCGACGCCGGCTTCCCGCTGCCGACTGTGAGCAACGTCAACCTGAGCCCGGGGCAGGTGCTGCCCAACCTGGTGGCCGTCGCGATCGGCGCTGGTGGCCGGGTCCGGCTGCGCAACGCCGCCGGTGGCGTGCACCTCGTCGCCGACCTCTCCGGCTACTACACGGCTCCCGGCGCGCCGGATCACGGACCGCCGCCACCGACACCGCGTCCGCAGGGCGTCACAGCTTCGGCCTCGATGAGCAACGCCCGTCCGGTGCAGAACACCACCGTCTATGTCAACGTCGCCACCACCCCAGGCGCCTCGGTGACCGCCTCGGCGTACTTCCGCACCGGAACCGTGAGCCACAGCGCCACGGCCAACAGCGCCGGATCCGTCGCCATCGCCTTCGCGGTCGGGAGTGCTCCCGCTGGTTACGCCGTGCCGGTGCGGGTGTCGGCCTACGACCCGGAGTACAAGGCGACGGCTTACGCCTCGACCAGCTTCACCCCGGTGGCGCCGCCGCCACCACCGCCGCCGCCGGGCCATGCCGTCGTCAGTCTCGGCACCATTCAATACGACCCGCCGGGCGCAGACACGGGCAGCAACATCAATCAGGAGTACGTGACCGTCCGCAATACCGGCACGGTCGCGCAGCCGATGGGGGGATGGACACTGCGGGACGCCAGCGGGCACGTCTACACCTTCCCGGCGGTGACGCTGGCGGCCGGGCGGTACTTCATCGTGCACACCGGGAGTGGCTCGTACAACGGCACGGATCTGTACTGGGGGTCCGGCGCATACATCTGGAACAACGACGGCGACACCGCCTATCTACGGACCAACACCGGCACCGCCGTTGACACCTGCGCGTGGACGACCGACGGCAGCGGGCTCATCAGTTGTTAGGTCGCCCCCCTATCGGCTCGAGTTCTTTCGAACCATCGGTGCCCGCGTAGGTCTCGTCAGTGACCGAACCAGGTCCATCGGAAGGTATTGGGCACGGCCCCTATCTCCTCCTGGAAGGAGTCGAGTCCGTCCCGGGGAAGGCGAGTTCTGTAGCGCCACGAGCTCACGAGCGCAAACGTTCCAGTACAAGGTGCATTGCCCGAACGGCGGGATTCCGGCTGCTTGGGTGTACGTCTTAGCAGGCCGCTGACCTGCGGCGGGTACGTCCCGGGATCGTGTTTGGGGCGTGTTCGTCGTCTGGAACGTTTGAGTGATCGTGTCCACTGCGGTGTCGGATCGGTTCTCGTAGACAGTCTGAACGTCGACGCAGCTGGTATCGGCGCCCTCATCGTGGAAGACGGAGAGGGTCAGCACGCCCTGCGGCTGTGCCTGACGGGTTGCCGGCGAGACGGCGATCGGAGACGGCGAGGGCATCTCCGGTGCTTCAGGCGCAGCGGCTTGGGCCGGCGGCCCAGCCACGCCCCGGCGTAGTCCACCGGGCGGGTACGGACCGAGGACGGGTCCAGCCACACCCCGTGGCCCAGGTCCATCTCGACCCGGACGAGGTACTGCTCGGCGCCGCGGGATGTGAACGAGTTGGGCGCCGAGGTCGCTCAGGAGCCTTCGGTGGGAAGCAGGACTACCTCACAGTTCATCGCCCGATGGACCCGTGCGGGCCAGTCGAGTAGGGATGCTGCCTCCCGTCACCGCCCGGGCGCTGCCCGATACCGAACTTCCAGGCTACCTCGCCGACCGGTGGCCCGCTGAGCTGGCGCCGCGCACTCCTCTCGCCTTGTAGGTCTCTACAAACGTCGGCCACGGGTTCGTCCGACCGACGGTCGCGGCCAGCGTGGACCTGGTCGTGCACACCATGACCGACCGGCACGGCCGCCGGCGAGTTCGCGAAGTCGTCGCCGTACCGGGCCGGGTCGAGGGCGGTCGCCGACATCTTCACCACCCGCGGCGACCGGCTGGTCGGCGCCGACGGCTACCCGCCGAGGGCTGCTTCCACTTCGACTGGTCCCCGCTGAGGCATCACGACGTCCGGGTTTCGCGTGATACCGGTTCTCGGGGACCGACATCGACAACCCGCTTGCCGGGCGCTTGAGCTGGCTTATGGGGCTCTTCGTCACCAAGCGTGGTAGCCGTCTGACGACACGGCGTTCAGCCTTGGCCTGAAAGCAGGCCTGGGACCTCACGATCAGGGGTGTCGAAGTCCTTGATCAGGGAGGTCCCAGGTGCAGA
>JAABUR0100003715.1_pt1 | contig 21129 bp, 21 predicted proteins | sample 5560091 | NCBI WGS metagenome assembly JAABUR01 (sample SAMN10711879, study PRJNA513375) | rock metagenome | isolation source: Antarctica rocks | place: Antarctica: Victoria Land, University Valley sud
ACAGAGGACGGGTCCATGCGCCGGGCTCCTGACGCCCGTGGGAGCCAGCCACGGACCCCTTCAGCCTGCCACATGCGGCCCGTCACCGCCATCACCGCCCGTTGCACGGTTCACTGTAGCTGTACCTTGATCGCTTTATGTCGACGAATCTTCAGAATTACGTGTCGCGCGTCGCGCGACGCCAGGCGCGCACCTCGGCGTCGGCCGTCACGTCCGACTGCTCGGCGTAGCGTAAGGTCGTCTGCACATTCTTGTGCCCGAGCCTCCTGCGGATCGTCGCCAGGCTGACGCCCCCGTTGACCAACTCGGTCGCGTGGGAGTGGCGCAGCTGGTGCAACGTGCAGGTCACGCCGGCGGCCGCACAGTACCGCTCCCATCGCTCGTGGATCGACTGATAGCGCAGGAGATCGCCGCGCCCATTCTTCGCGGCGCGAAAGAGGGGGCCATGGGTGTAGCGCATGCGCCGGAGGTAGGCGTGCAGGTCCCGGACCACGCCGCTGTCGTCGAGGAGGATTGTCCGGCGCTGCCCCCCCTTCCCGCGCACGCTCACATGCTCGTCGTCGCGGGTGAGGTCGAGATCATCGACGTAGATACCGAGGGCCTCGCCTACCCGCAGCCCCGTCTCGAAGAGCAGGCGGAAGAGCAGGCGGTCGCGCGGCTGCGTCGCCGGGATCGCGCGCAGTATCGCCTCGACCTGGGCGCGCGTGAGGCCGCGCGGCGCCGGCGGGTCCAGGCGGACCCGCTCGACGCGGGCCATCGGGGTGGCGTCGATGAGTTCGTGCCGGTGGGCCCACCGCAGGAAGCTGGCCAGCGCCGCCTGCTTGCGGGCGCGGGTGGCGGGGCTCAGGTGGGCGAGCGTCCCGAAGAAGGCGCGCAGGACATCCGCGGTGATGCCACGCGTCGGCCCCTCGTAGAAGGATGCGAAACGCGCCAGGTCGGCGGCGTAGGCGCGCCGCGTCTGCGCCGAGCGGTTGCCCTGGACGAGGTCGACGAGGAACGCGTCGATCGCGGCCCTTATCGGCCGATCGGGGGGCTTCAGGGGCTCACCGCTCACGCCGTCCTCCTATTCCTGCGATAACGATAGCACGCCACGGTCCTGAAGGCGACGTTCCGCGCGTCCCTGCGGGGCGTCGGCCGACGTTTTCCTGAAAGAACGATCCTTCTCGCAGGATACAAAAGGTCACCGATGTTAGGCTAGGCGCCCTTCGCCGTTTCGGTACGAGACACGACAGCACGGGGGATGAGTTAGATGAGATCTTCGCCTGTCATGCGGAGGAGGAGGTCAAGCAGTGTCGAGCGTTCCTGCTCGGAGAGGGTTGCAAAAGAGGCCCGCAAGACGTCGTCGGCGATCCGATGTCCTGCCTGAAGGGTCTTCTCGCCGGCTGGCGTTAAGTGATGTTCGATCCGTCGACCACAGCCCGGTCGGCGGTCGATGAGGCCTTGCGCGGCGAGTCGATTGGCGAGTGTTCCGAATGCTTGATCGCTTTGGAATGTCTCGACGGCCAACGTGTGCGCGGAGGCGCCTGGGATTCGACCGATGGCGCGCAAGGCATCCCACTGAGCAAGCGTTGTTCCCGCCGCGGCAAGCCGGGTGTCGAGCGCGCGGTGATGCCGGTACTGCACCTGCTTGACGGCGCGTCCCAACGCTTCTAACTCAACGATCATGCCACCATTTTACCAGCTTGACTAAACGTGCGTATATCAATATCCTTAGTTAAGATGGTGTGGATGAAGGAGCGGCCATGGCCGGTATCGAAAATCAGGCAACAATCGTGCGGCGATCGGTGCGACGACAGCAGCTCCGCACGGGACAACCGGCGCCTTCGTCGGCGCTGGCCTGTGTGGTCGTAGTCGCCGGAGCGCCGGGGGATAGCGACGGGAGGCGACGCAGCGCGGCAATCCGCCCGATTTACACCGCGCGCGGCACCCTCCTGAGCGCACACGGCGTCGCCCTACCGGGTGGTGGGGCTCTCTCGCCGCCATCATCTGAGGCCTCCTCCGCAAACGTGTCCCCTCAGCTACACTCAAAACCGCTCTGATCTGAAAGGAACCCACGCATGACGACATCCACGACCCACACCGTCGCCCTCCATCCCGACCTGGAGGTCACGTTCACCGAAGCCGGCAGCGGACGCCCCGTCCTGATCCTGCACGGCGGCGGCGGCCCATTCACTGTCGCAGGCATCGCCGACCACCTTGCCCCCACGATGCACACCATCACGCCGACCCACCCCGGCTGGAATGGCACCGCCCGTCCCGCCCGGTTCTCCGGCATCGACGACCTTGCCTCGGCCTACCTGCACTATCTCGCGGACAACAACCTGCACGACGTCCTTATCATCGGGTCCTCCATCGGCGGCTGGATCGGCTCCGAAATGGCGGTCCGCGACGGCGCCGGTCTCATCACTGGTCTCATCCTGATCGACGCTGTCGGCGTCGCGGTCGAGGGGGAGACCATCCGGGACTTCTTCGCACTCGACGCCCGCGGCGTCGCGGAGTACTCCTTCCACGACGCCGATCGTTTCTACATCGACCCGGCGACGGTCCCCGCCGCACAGGCCACCCTCCGGCAGGCCAACATGGCCACGATGCGCGTCGTCGCCGGCGACCCGTACATGCACGACCCCACCCTCCTGCGCCGCCTCGGACGCATCCAGATCCCCACCCTCGCCCTGTGGGGCGAGAGTGACCGGATCGTGACCCCGACCTACGGAGCTGTCTACGCCGCCGCGTTCCCCGATGCCCGCCTCGAGATCATCAAGAATGCCGGCCACCTCCCGCAGATCGAACAGCCTGCCGCCACCTTTGCCCTCATCGATGCGTACGTGAACAAAGGGCGCTAGCGACGCGACATAAAGGAGAGACAACGAATGGATGCTATGGATGCGATCGTCCTGGAACCGGGCGCTGGTCGCGCCCTTGCCGTGGGGCCTGTGGGGCTGTCCGTAAAGGAGGATGGGACGCACCACGCTCCGCCACGATTCCCTTTACACATATTTGCAGTGGACGGTGAGACGGTTTTGGGCCGTGAGTGGCCCCTGACGCGGCCCTACCACGCGTGAAATCGCTCTAACCGGCAGGTCAAACTGGTGTTTTCCGTCTCATCATGGACTGCACGTATGTGTCAACCTAATAGTGGCGGAGTGTCGGGACGCACACGCGCGGGACGCTGGCGGTCGCCGAGTTCACGATCCCGCCGCACGCCCCGAGCCCCCCGCCGCATGTGCATCGCGCGCACGAGGAGGGGTTCTACATCCTGGACGGGGAGATCGAGTTCACCGTCGGCGCCGCGACGATCCGGGTCGGGGTCGGCGGGTGGGTCCTCGCGCCGATCGGCGTGCCGCACACGTTCCGCAATCCGGGGGACACCCCGGCGCGGTTCCTCAACACGTTCACCCCCGACCGCTACATCCGCTACTTCGACGAGATGGCCGCGGCGATCAACGCCTCCGGGCAGCCAAGCCCGGCGCGGGTGGCGGAGATCATGGCGCGGTACGACACCGAGGTCGTCGGCGACACGGCGCGTCGCTAGGCGATGGGGAGGCGTGTGGCCATGGCGGACGCGGACGACCGGCGACGGGAGGGGGCCGCGCGCGCCGCGCGGGCGGCGGCCCCCCCGCTAGGGGAGGACGACCGGCGACAGGCCATGGAGCGTTTCTCCCTCCTGCGCCCCCATCTGGAGGAGGGTGTGCCCCTCGCGTCGATCGCGCGCCACCTCGGCCTGACGGCGCGCACCATGCAACGCTGGCTCCGGCAATACCGCCGGCACGGCCTGGCCGGGCTCGCCCCCAAGCCCCGCGCCGATGTGGGGCGCCGCCGTCTGCCGCCAGACCTGCAGCACCTCATCGAGGGGTTGGCGTTGCGCACGCCGCCGCCGAGCGTGGCGGCCGTGCATCGCCGGGCCGCGAAGGTCGCCGCGGAACGTGGCTGGCCCGTGCCCAGCTACGCCCGCGTCTACGACATCGTGCGCCACCTCGACCCCGGCCTGGTCACGTTGGCGCACGACGGCCCGAAGGCGTACAAAGAAGAGTTCGACCTGCTGTATCGCCACGAGGCGAGCGCCCCCAACGCGGTCTGGCAGGCCGACCACACGCCACTGGACCTGTGGGTGCGCGACGAGCGCGGCCGGCCCGCGCGCCCCTGGCTCTGCGTGGTCCTGGACGACTTCTCGCGGGCGGTGGCCGGCTACAGCCTCAGCCTGCACGCGCCCGCGGCCGTGCAGACCGCCCTAGCCTTGCGCCAGGCCATCTGGCGCAAAGCGGACCCCCACTGGCGCGTGTGCGGCATCCCCGGCGTCTTCTACACCGACCACGGCTCCGATTTCACCTCGCGGCACATGGAGCAGGTCGCCGCCGACATCGAGATGCGCCTGGTCTTCTCGAGGAAGGGGGAGCCGCGCGGGCGGGGCAAAATCGAGCGCTTCTTCGAGACGGTCAATCAACTCTTCCTGTGCGAGCTGCCCGGCTACACGCCGCCGGGCACGGCCCCAGCCGCCGCGACGTTGACCCTGCCCGAGCTGGACGAGCGCCTGCATCACTTCGTCGTCGAGACCTACCACCACCGCGTCCACGGCGAGACACGGATGGCGCCGGTGGCCCGGTGGGAAGCCGGCGGCTTCCTGCCCCGCCTGCCCGACGCGCTCGAGCGGCTGGACCTGCTGCTGCTCACCGTGCCCACGCCGCGCCAGGTGCATCAGGATGGCGTCCACCTGCACGGCTTGCGCTACATCGACCCGACCCTGGCGGCCTACGTCGGCGAGGATGTCGTCGTCCGCTTCGACCCGCGCGACATGGCCGAGGTGCGCGTCTACCACCAAAGCCAGTTCCTCTGCCGCGCCATCTGCCAGGAGCTGGCCGATCGCAGCGTCGGCCTCAAGGACATCATCCGGGCACGCTCCGAGCGGCGACGGCAGCTCCGCGCCGGCCTCTCCGAGCGCGAGGCCCTCGTCGAGGCGCTCCTCGCCGTCCACCGGCCCCCACCCGACCCGTCCCCACCGGCCGCGCCCGCGCCCGCGCCCGCGCCCGCGCCGCCCCTCAAGAGGTACTACAATGAGTAGACGCGCCGCGCAGCCGACGCCGCCCGCGGACTTCATCGTGACCAAGGCCCATCGCCGCTTCATCGAATTCTGCGACGCCTGCCGGCGCTACCGCTACATCGGCCTCTGCCATGGGGCGCCGGGCGTCGGCAAGACCCTCTCCGCCCGGCAGTATGCGCGCTGGGACGTGGTCGAGGCGCCCGCCTCCTACTATCTCCCCTCGGCGGACGTGCCCCAGGAGTTCATCACCGAGCGCACCATCGTCTACACCCCGAGCGTGGCCAACGCCCCGCGCCAGGTCGAGCGCACGGTCCAGGGGTTGCGCCGCCGCGTCAACGCGCTGGCCATCCGCGCGTTGCAAGCGCAGGACACGGGGGGACTGGGGGAAGCCCAGCGCCGGCCGGATCTGATCATCGTCGATGAGGCCGATCGCCTGAAGATGGCCGGCCTGGAGCAGTTGCGCGACCTCTACGACCAGGGAGCCATGGGCCTGATCTTCATCGGCATGCCCGGCCTGGAGAAGCGGCTGGCCCGCTACGCCCAACTCTACTCGCGGGTCGGCTTCGTCCACCAATTCCGGGCCTTGTCCGCGGAGGAGATGCAGTTCATCCTGGCCCACAAGTGGGCGCAGCTGGGGCTCACCTTAGCGGCGGACGATTTCACGGACGCGGAGGCGGTCGCGGCGATCGCGCGCATCACGGGCGGCAACGTCCGGCTCATCCAGCGCCTGTTCACGCAAATCGAACGCATCCTGCAGATCAACGCACTGCGCACGGTGACCAAAGAAGTCGTCGAAACCGCGCGGGAGAGCTTGGTGATCGGGCCCCTCTAACGCGAGCAACGTGACACGGCCCTGTATGACGGAGAGCTGCGGCGACATGGACCGATCAAGATTTGGCGACAAAGAGCGGCTCTTGGGCACTCTCGATGAGGCCTTTTTCGCTGTCGCCACCTGAGATGGGCGAGGCCGCCATCAGCGTGGTCCAGACGGGCAGGTTGATGGTGTTCGCTCTCACCCGCAGTATCCCGGCACAATAGTCGCGCAAGCTGTGCAACCGGCATCATCGAGAGTGCACAAGAACCAAAGAGCGATCAAAGTGACAATCTACTTAAATGCGGCATGACCCACTAGCGGATCGATGAGGGGCTGGCCAGGGGCGCGCTCGTCCACTGCGGCTTCGACAACGACGCGGGCGGCAACAAGCTCTGGTAGCAGGTAAAGGAGGTGTACCCGCACGCCGAGGCCATCGTGCGCGAGCGGCCCCCGACCGGGGCGAAGGACTGGAAGCGCGCTCAGAGCCGACAGCAAGAGCGGATTGAAGAGTGGAGGATCTTTTGTAGAAGGAGGCATGGTCACACTGGCTTTCCTTTGAGGGCTATGTTGCTTTGGGGGGCGTCTCGATCTACGAAGAGATCGTGCGTCGCATCCGAAAGTACTATAAACTTTTACCAGCCGGGCTAGTACAGTAGCCATAGATTAGGAGAAAGGCGTCAAACACAATCACTGATGGCGCTCCTCCCGCGCCAGTCATAAATCTCCGAGGGTTATTTCATGGACATCGATTACGCTACCCGACGACCAACATCCGCCGATGTATCGCCGTTGGTCTACATCATCCTCGTTAACTGGAACGCGGGGGGGCACACGCTCGCGTGCCTGGAATCATTGCGAAACCTTTCGTATCCCAGCTATAAAGTCCTGGTGGTTGACAACGCGTCTTCCGATGGCTCCCCCGATGCGATCGCGGCCGCGCATCCCGACCTTGCCTTGGTACGCCTGCCGCGCAATCTCGGCTTCACGGGCGCGAACAACGTCGGGTTCCACCATGCGCTCGCGCAGGAAGCCCAATTCGTCTACCTCCTCAACACCGACACCCGCGTCGCCCCCGATTTCCTATCCGCAGCCGTCACGACCGCGACATCCTCCCCCGATATCGGCGTCGTCGGATCGAAGGTCTTGCAGGCCGCGAGACCGACGCACCTCCAGTTCGCGGGTGGCCGCGTCAATCTGCACACCGGATACAATGGTCGGCCCATGGGCTATGGCAAACAGGATCATGGTCAATGCGACCATGTCACCGATGTCGCGTGGGTGACGGGGTGCGCCATGCTCATCTCACGGGCATGCGTGGAGGCGACCGCCGGCCTCGACGATGCTTTCTTCGCGTTCCACGAGGACATCGACCTGTGCCTGCGCGCGCGGGCGCAGGGCTTTCGTGTGGTCATGAGCCCCCAGTCTCGCGTGTGGCACGAGGGGGGGGGCTCTATGGGGGGGGGGGCTTCTGCGTTGCACATGTACTACGATGTGCGCAATGGATTGAGACTCGTTCACAAACACAATCCTATAACCGCGCGACTAGGACGCCTGGCGCGCACCTGTTGTATCATCGGCGCCCATGTGCTGCAAGTCCTCCTGATGGGGCCGACAAACGCGGCGCTCCGGGCTATCGCGGATGGGGTCAAGGATTACTATCGCGGGGTGACCCATGCGCGCCCCTCGTCGTAACGCGCACGCAACGGGTGGATGCCTCGATCACCCGTCCGTCGGTCTCGAGGAGCCGGTGTGCGCGTTATGCGGATCGGAACGCAGGAGGGTCGTACATGCCGAGGTCCGCGACGTTCAGCACGGACTACCCGGGCGGTTCACGATCGTTCGCTGTGCGGCCTGCTCGCTTGTCTATCTCTGCCCCCGCCCGACACCGGACGCGATTGGGCGCTACTACCCGGCGGAGTACGGACCTTTCCAAGGGGACGAGGCCCTTCCCACTGTGGACGCCACCGGAGGCTCGCGCATCATCACCTTCCTGCGTCAAGCCACGCGACTCCCTTACCGCTTGCGCTATGGGCCCGAGGACATCACAATGCGCCCGTTTGGGAACGGGCGCATGCTCGATGTCGGCTGCGGGGCCGGCGTATATCTCGCCGCGATGCACAAGCTGGGCTGGGACGCTCGTGGTGTCGATATGAGCGCGGCGGCTGTCCGCGCAGCATGCGCACGCGTGGGTCGTGGGCGCGCATGGGTAGGCACGCTGGACGCGTTAGATCCAGCGCTCCAGGACCTGGATCTCATCACGATGAACCATTGCCTGGAACATGTGCCCGACCCACGCGCGACGTTGCTGGCCGCCCACGATCATCTGCGTCCGGACGGCCTTATCAAGATCATCGTCCCCGATATCTCTGGGCTTGAAGCGCGGCTGCTCGGGCGTTCTTGGCTAGGTCTCGATCCCCCCCGTCATCTCTACAACTTCTCGCGGCGTACCCTCTCGCATCTGCTGGTCCAGTCGGACTTCGCCCTCGTCTCGTGTCGCCCCACCTTTTCCCCCGCTAGTGCCTTCGGCAGCGTTGTTATGACCGTGGACCGCCGGTGGCCGAAGCATCCGCAGCACCTCGGCACCGCGCTGCGCTCGTCCCTGTTCCTGCTCACCGCCGCCGCCTATGCATGCGGTAACAGGGGTGCCATCGAGGTCGTTGCGCGGAGAGGAACGCGATCGCCCGCCACCCGTCTGCCGTCCACGTCGATCATGGATGATTCACGCGCGGTCGGGGGGAAGAACGACGCCCTTGCCCAAATATAGATCGGAGGCTGTATTCGTCGGCCTCGTGATGTGCGCGGCCATCGCGATGGTTGGCCTCTGGAACCATGTCATTCTGCTTGGGCATGGGCCGGACGAAGTCTTGCATTTCAACCTGGACTGGTACATCGCGACGCACCAAGCGCTTCCCGTCCTCGATCGATCGCCGGATTTCGTGCGTACTTTCTGCGACTCTAGAGCCTGCGCGGATACCTACGCGACAGCACCCGTTGGTGGTCCACTCCTTGGCGCCGCGCTGATAGACATCCAGCATGTCGTCACGGGGCAGGCTTATTGGCAGCACCCGCCCCATGCGGTCCTGGCGATGGTCTATCGAGTGATCGACCACAACGTCTCCTCACAAAGCTATGACCCGTTTATCACAGCGGCCCGTCTTGCGTCCGCTCTCAGCATCGTCGTGTTTGTCTTGTTCCTGTACTTGACGAGTCGACTGCTCATGGACGATCGAGGGACCCGGTTGACGGCGCTGATCATCGGCGCGTTCATCCCCCAGGTAACCTTCCTCGGGGGGTATGTCAACGACGATTCCTTCGGCCTGGCGGCCGGCGCGGCGGTCCTCTACGCGTCGGGGCTCCTCCTGCGCGATGGGCTACGGAGAGGGACGGCGCTCGCTGTGGGCGCGAGCTTGGGATGCCTCGCGCTCTCCAAAGAGAATTACTACGCCGTCATTCTTGTCTTCGCGCTATGTGCGGCGCTACGCCTGCGCCGGGAATGGCGCAGGCGTACGGCACGGCGTTTTATCGGGCTGTTGACGCTCGGCACCGCGCTCGGCGCCCTGCTCTCCGGTTGGTGGTTTGTACGTAATGCGCTGCTCTACAGCGACGCGCTTGGCCTGACCGCGACGGGGCGGGCGATGGATGCGATCTCACCGGGTTACTCTATCCACCATTCGCTCGCCGCCCAGCATTACACGATCCTCGACCTACTGCGGCGGACCTTGTGGGTGCGGATGTCCTTCCGGTCTTTCTGGGGCTACTTCGGCAATATGGGCATCGCCCTGCCCGATAACATCTACGTATACATTACCCTGTGTGCGGTCATCGGGCTGGCCGGCACCATTCATAGCGGGCTCACGCATCTGATCGTTCGTCGCTACAGCGTCCATATCGAGCCTTGGCGCACACAACTGTGGGGCGCGTTCATCGGCCTCGTCGTCGTAATGCTCCTGCTATCCCTGTGGTCTTCATGGGTCAAGGACTATCAGCCGCAAGGGCGCTACCTGTTCCCTAGCCTTGTTCCAGTGGCTCTCCTCCTAGCCATAGGGCTGCATGGATGGTCGCGTAACCGACTCTATCGCAGGCTTATCTTTTACCTGACTATGGTAGCTATGGGCTCTCTCAATATCTACGCACTGGTTTTCGTTCTCGGTCAGTAGCGATATGAGCGGCGGTGGACAGGGCATGACGCATGGACGCGGCTCGGGTCCGCATGGCGCGTGTCGAGCGACTACGACGGATGCGCGTCGCCCGATCTGTGCGTGCGTCGCCCCAGTACACGTCGCACCTGAGCGGCGTCGTATGGCGCCTCGTGCAACGCGAGGTTGGCCAGAACGCGCGCGAAGCGCCGCGTCTCGGTATGTGGGAGGGGCGGCGTTTCGGAGTGGAGCAAGGGGTCTCTCGCATAACGACAGAAAAGCGTCTCCCACCGTGTCGCTGTAGCCTGTATCGACCGTTCGCGACGCACCCAGTGATAGGCGTTGGTCGCCAACTCGTCGCGCCAGCCCGGCTCGTCGATCGCGCGTCGGATGGCGTCGTGCCATGCCTCGGGGGTATCCACGGCGACGACAACGCCCCGATCCGCGCGCACGCTGCCGCTGTAGGGCGCGACTGGCGACGCGATCGTGAGCGCGCCCGTCGCTGCGTATTCGAGGTACTTGATGTCCGATTTGGCGCGCGTGAACGCATTGTCCTGTAAGGGGGCCAACCCGATATCGAGGGTTAATCGCGAGAGGAGCTGCGGGTAGTCGGTCGCGCCGACGGGCGCGTGGTGTGTATATCCGGCAAACCCCTCCAACCCACGCAGGGGACAACCCACGGAGACAACCGCGACGCGACCGGCGTGGCTGCGCAGGACCTCGCGCAAGGCAGGGACGACGACGGGAACATCCTCCTGGTGGCTGATCGACCCGCAGTAGCCGACGGTCACGACGCCTTCCCGACGCGGCTCGCGCGTGAACTGCGCGCAGTCGACGGCATTGGGGACCACATGGGCGTGAGCGCCGAGGGCAGCGCAGCGCTCAGCGATCACGGGCGTAGAGACGGTCAGAGCGGTGGCGGATTGGATGGCTAAACGGATCGTCTCCCGGCAGGAGCGCGTGACGAGCGAGGCGGCGGGATGCTCGGGGGGCAGGTCAAAAATCCAGTCGTCGATGTCCACCAGGACGGGCTTGCCGAGGCGGCGTGCCGCCCGGATAAGTAACAACGCTGTGTAATGGTGCGGACGCTGCACCCAGACGATGTCCCACCGCGAGAGATCGCGCACGAGTTGCCCGAAGCCGGCGACACGCGTCGGCGAGATACTGCGGAAAGCGTACGTGACGCTATGCGCCGCGCTCAGCGCCTGGAGCGGGGTAGCCAAGCGCGCGAACGCACACCCATCGGTGATGTCCTCGGGCGTGAGAGCGAGGATGCGCAGCGGTCGGGTGGTCATAGTGATCGATTCCTTTGTGTGTACCAGGCGACAAATATGAGCAGCCCGAGGAGCAGCAAGCCGTTGGACAAGACGACGTTCTGCACGACCTGCGCGATGGATGCGTGGCGGAGGGAGAACAATGCGCCTTGCGCGAGGCAGCATAGCGCCAAGGGGAGAACGATGCGCTGCTCACCGATAGCCAGGAAGTAATACACGAACACAACCGCGATCGCGAGGAGCAGCATTGCGAGGCCGTACCACGGGAGCTGTCCCGCCGCGGCGTCGAAAGAGGGGCCGAACATTACGCGCATCACCAACGTCGGGCATATGACGAAGGCGAGTTCGACGGGGAGAGAGAGGAGGCACACGCCGGCAACAGCGTCCCGGATGGCCCGCGTCGCGCGCTCGCCGCGCTCGTGCGCGGCCGCGACGCGGGGGAACATTACGGTGACGACGGTGCCGCTCACAAAAAAAAGTACCTTGCCGGCGGTAGCCAGGGCTGCGTACAACCCCGCCTGCGGCACAGACAGGACGTGCTTGGCAAGGAGGGTATCCAGATTGGATAGCAGGCTCAGGCCAGCAAACACGACGCTGGCATGCGCCGCAAAGGCTCCGAACGGGCGGAGCGATCCGCTCGGCAAGCGAGGCCCCGCGAGAAGATCACGCAGCGGACGGAAACTGATGACATAGGTGAGGCCATCGGCCAGGGCGATGCCGACGATGGCGCCTCCCACGCCGTGGCCGAGCAGCACGAACGCGCTCGCGAGTGCGAAGCGCAGGAAGACGGGCAGGACCACAAGCGCTCCATACCAGGAGAAACGCTGCAGGCCCAGGAGCGCGCCCACATTGATAGGCGTGACGAAAGAGACGGCGAACAGCAGTCCGATGAGGACCACGTTGCCCGACGTATCCAGGTGGAAGAAAGCGGCGATATATCCGCTCGCTCCTATGAAGAGCGCCATGGCGCCGAAGCCAACCGGCAGCAGCAGCACCGTCAAGCGGCGTATGAGATCGTTGAGGTGTGGCAGACGCCCCGCGGCGCGCAACGCCGATCCGTGCTTGGTCATCGCGGTCGCGATCACATGCGTCGGCATGAGGAGGACCGACGAGAGGGCGATGAGCGCCGCGAATGTTCCATATCCGGTGGGGCCGAGCAGGTGTCCGAGCGCAGAGTGCATAAGATAGATGCACAGCCCCGCGAGGAGGTTGGCGCCGAAGAGAAGAACTGTGTGCGCGCCCTCATGGCGTGCCAACGCGCGGCGAGACAGACGCCGCCAAATTGTCGCTGCCGGTGCCGCGTCGGCAGCTTGGCGCGGTAGAGTTTGCATAATCAGCGCCCCCCTTGTCGACGCGGAGACAAAACATGGCAGCCAAGGCACCCTCGCGCCCGCGAAACACACATATCGCGGCCCCATGTCGAGAGGATAGGGCAAGTCGGGCCATATCGCACTAGCCCAAATGGTTTACGCCAGACGGGCGGTCGCCGTTCTCCCCGTTTTTGTCATGACGCGGCTGATGGTCGGAATGGTCGTGGCAGTTTCTCCCGCTTACATCGGATTTGACCAAACTATGCCTTCTCCCGCCTAATGAGTTTTGACAATCAGAATAGGTAATGGGACGATGCCGGCGCCGCACTACGCAGGAGGGCGGCAAGTGACCCGGTTCACGGCTCCGAGCGCCGGTCCTATCATGCCGTAACACTCGTCCGCTTGCTCTGACGTCCAGGCGTTTCGTATTACCTGTTTTGGTCGTCAAAACTCATAAGGACCTCGGGTATCGGACGGGGGGTGGACGGTCCTAGACCAGGTTGGTTAGCCTGGTTTAGCCCTAATGGGGGATGGCGCTGCCCCCGATCAGTATGCACCCTGGGACTATGGAAGACGTGATAAAGGGGTGGGAATGTGGCTCACCGCTTGCGCGCTATCGCGGCGCGCTTCCCCCCCGAGAGCGGGATGTGCTGGGTGCCCTGGCGGCGGGGGCTAGCCACGCGGAGATGGCCACCCAGCTGGGTGTGAGGCTGCCGACGGTCAGTACACACCTGATGCGCCTGTACCGACGACTGGGGGTGAGTGGTCCGGATGTGCGCGCCGCGGCTATCGCCCGCGCCCGGCATTTTGGGCTACTCCCCTAGCGGGACGGGACCTTTTGCAGCCACCAGGGCGATACCTACCCGTCGCGTCCTATCTCGCGTCCTATCTCGCGTCCTATCTCGCGCCCTATCTCGCGTCCTATCTCGCGCCATGGACAGTCCACGGCGCGAGATGGTATACTTGAAAGGTAAGGTCGGCATGGGTACACACAGTACGCGTGAGCGACCTCTTTTTGTACCCGCTAATAGCTATCGGGAACGCGCGGTTCCGACTTTCAGAACCAGCGATCCCGCTCACGGTTGGCACTGCGGGCCGTCTCGCCTCGCGCGCGCTCCACGTCGGGGTCCATGAGCACGTAGCGCGTCGTGCGCTCCGCGTAGTCGTAGACGTGGCTCCGCTTGCGCTCGTCGATGCGCGGGCTGCCCTCACGGATCGCCTGCATCAGCGCCTCCTTATCGACCTCGGGGTGCGCACGCGCCAGGTCGCGCGTCACCATCCAGTCGAGCCGGTGCAGGTCCTTCAGGTCGGCGTTGGGGTAACGCTCCAAGAGCCGCTGCGCCCGATGCGCGTACTCGCGTCCCAGGGGCGATACAGGGCCGGCCCCGGTCAGGGGCCGGGGGAAAGCCTCCCACCGCGTAGCCTGGTCGCGCGACGGCTCCGCGTCGTCGCGCTCTCCCGCCGCCCTGCGGCGGCCCTGTGTGGCCTGTTCGCGCGCCTGGGCGAGGATCGCCGGGGCCTCGGGGGCACGCGCGCCGCCGGCGTCGTGGAGCCTGGCATAGGGGTGCCGCCCATCGGGCTGCGTGTGCCCCTCCTTCCGATTGGTGAAGCCAGCCAGCCGCCCCATGTGCCGCCAATTGGCGCTGCTCAGGTCGCCGCCGTACCGCGCGGCCAGGTCGCGCGCCACGGCCATCCCCTCCTCGTTGGAGAGGGGCGTGTCCGACACACGCACCCACGCCTGTAGATTGCCAGGGCTGGTCTCGACGACGGCCGCCGGCGTGTAGCCCTCAGCGCGCATCCGCTCGACGGTCACGGCCGCCACGTCGTCGATCAGGTAGAGCCCACTGCTGCCGGTGGGCCGGATATAGATATCGCGCCCGTTGGCGTTCATCCCCTTGAACCATCCGACCGAGGCCTCGACCTGGGCGGGCGTCCATTCCCGGCGCAGCAGCATGGCGTCGTTCGCGCGGTCGTACACGCCGATGTCGTACCGCTCCGCGCCCATGCCGGCGAGCTGCGCCCGGACCGCCTCGGTCGTGCGGTCCCCCTTGCGTGCCCACCGTGTCGCGGCCGGCGCCGACGTCATCCGCTCCGTCCTGTCTAGCGGCCGCTCCTGCGGCCGTTCCAGCATGGGGGCCGGCCCGCGCGGGTCGAGCACGGCCAGTTCGGCGCGCAGGTGGGGCCGGTTGCCCAACTCCCGGCCCACGTCTACCCGCCTGACGCTTTCCAGGTGCTCCACCTGCGCCGCCAGCGTCGCGCCGACCGGCCGCCCCACGCGATCGACGAACCCGTAGCGCCGCCCGTCGTCGGGGTGGACCCCCAGCGGAGCGCGCACCGGCTGTTGCGCGGCCTCGTCGCGCTCCGGGCGCGGGTACACCTCGACCTCCTGGCCGCGCGTCGCCATGCGCAGCAGCGCGTGTACGTCCTCTGACGGCACGGGCTCGCTGGTGAAGACCCACAGCCGCCCGCCCTGGGGCGCGCGCTCCACGGCCGCGTCGATGCCCTGCAGAGCCAACCGCTGCCGCGCCTCCTGTAAGGCGGCGATACCGTCCTCCGGCACACGCTGGGCCTCCCCCGCGTCGTCGTAGGCCGTGCGATAGCCGTCGTGCGCGACGAGCCCGACCGTGGCGCGATCCTGGCCGTCCCTGAGATAGAGCCCGAGGGAGGTGTCGCCCCGTAGGTGCGCCCGCGCGGCGTCCCCGGTGAGCGGCGTCGCGATCTCCTCGGTTGCGCCGTCGGCGGCGCGCCGGGCGTGGCGATCCCCGCCGCGGCCGAACCGCGCGGCGTAGGCGTCGGCCGTCGTCCGGCCGCTCGCCGGCTGGGCTGTCGTTCGTTCCGCTGTGACCATTGTCCCGTCCTCCCGCTACGCCCACAGGGCCACGTCGCGCCAGTCGTCCCCGTCGTCGTCGCCGTTCCCGCCCGTGTCGCCGTCGCCGTGCCCGCGTTGCTGTCCTGCCGCTTGCGCTTGATCCCCTGGAGCTGGGTGCCCAGCGGCGGCGCGGAGCGCGCGGGGTGCGTGGCTTGCGATGGCGTCGTCCGCGCCCGTGCCGCCGGTGGGGCCGTCGCCTCCGTCGCGACCGGCGGCGCGGTCAGGGTGAAGGCCACGGCCGGGACCGGGAGCGGCGTCGGGCGCGGCGGCCCGGCTGGCGGCACGGGCGCGCCGTCCGGCAGCCGCAACAGCCCCAGCCGGCGCACGCGCGTCGAGAACAGGCCCAGCCGCTTGCTGTACCAGCGCACCTGCGTCACCACCACGGGCGGCCGGTTCCCGCTCAAGAGCAACATCTTGTTGGTGGGCATCCGCGTCACGTCGCCCGCCGTCATCAAGGGCTGGCTCGTTTCGCTGTAGCCCTGGTTGCCGTGGTCCACCAGGACGGCACCGCGCTTGCGGCTCACGCCGGCATTGGCCGCGAGCACCGTCGTCGTGCCGGTCTGCTCGCTGAACCATTTGGCGTCTTTGTCCGTCGTCTTGGCGAGCGCGATCTTGACGTTGCACGCGCCCATGATGATCTCCTTGCCCTCCGCGCCGTACAGCTCCTCTAATTGCGCGAGCGCCTGCACCGCCAGGATGAAGCCCATGCCGGCGCTGCGCACCGTCGTCATCCAGGTGGGGAAGTTGTAGATCGTGCCCAGGTTGCCGAACTCGTCGCAATAGCCGAGGATCTGACGCGGCAACATCCCGCCGGGCGAGCGGTCCGCCACCTCGATCACCTCGTTGAACATCTGGCTGAAGAAGCAGGCCGTGAGCGGCCGCAACTCCTTGCTCATGCGCCGGTCGAGCACCAGGAAGAGCGCGATCGGGCGCGCGTCCCGGTCGGCCATCTCCGCGAAGGGCGCCTCGTCGCAGCCCGTCGTCGCTTGCACACGCGGGTCGGCCACAACCTGGAAGCGCAGGGGTAGCTCGATGAAGATGGAGCCTTGCAACTTCTCATTGCGCTCCAGGTCGGCCTTGAACCCCTCCATCGCCTCGCGCACATCCCCGGCGGGGCTGTCGCCGAGCGTGCCCATGATCGTCGCGCTGCCCAGCATCAGGAACTTGCGGACGTGCGTGAGCGTCGCCTTGCCCCCCTGCGTGGCGTTCAGGTGCAGCACGACCGCCGTGATGAGGTACTTGGCCGCCGAATCCCAGAAGGGCTCGCTGCTACTCTCACCCGTGTTGGCGATCCACGTCTGCGCGAACACCATCGCGTCGAGCGCGGTTTTGATGTGCGCGAGCGGGTTGTAGCCCGCGCTCGTCGCCGGCGACACGAAGTTGACCACGATCACGCGATGGGTGCGCGCCAGGGCGGCGTAGGTCCGCTCGGTCAGCTCACCCTTGAGGTCGGTGGCGACGATGCTGCGCACCCCGCGCAGCCGCCGGCGCATCAGCCGGCGCTCGGCCCGGTTCAGCACCCCCGCCGCCAGGCGACGGTCGAGGCGCACCCGCGCGCGCGCGCCCTCGCCCGTGGTGCGCCTCGTCAGACTCTGTTGTAGCCGCTGCAGAAGCTTCGTCAGCGCCGCGCCCCGCCCGATGCCCCGCTCACGCAGCAGATTGGTGATAAACAGGCCCACGCTTTTACCAGCACGCGGCGGTCCCACGACGAGGGCGCTCTGATACTGCTCTAACCCGCGTAGGGCCAGTAGCTTGCCGTTCAGCTTGCCCAGGATGATTTGGGCGTCCCGCGTCGTCGCCTTCAACTCGCGCAGGTCGCGCCACGTCCCCAGGACCGCTCCGCCCAGCGCCTTGGAGGGCTTGAGTTTCGCCATGCCCGTGGTCACGTACCACAACGGCCGCGACAACAGCAGCACCACGAGGAGGAGCGCGCCGCCCAGTTCGCCCATGACGGCCAGGCGCAGCAGGGCCATGTCCTTGCCCGCCCGATGGATGCGCGCGTATTGCCGCTCCGGGTCGCGCGTCCAGTCGCCCCAGCTCACCAGGCGCGGCGATACCTGAGCCGGTGTGCCGCCCTTGGGCATGCTGTAGAACCCGCCCCCACCCACGCCGCGATTGTGGGCCTTGATGTAGGCCCCCAAGTAGATGCCCGCGTCCTCGGCCGGCCATGCCGCCGCGACGTACGCCTGGTGGTAGCGCACCGTCGCGGCGCGCACCCCCCGCCCATACCAGCCGCCCGGCCCTAACGCCACGGCGGCCGCGGCCGCCAACGCCAGCACGGTGATGATGATCGCTTGTCGCATCTTCTCTGCCCTCTCTCCTGCTACTTCTGCGCATCTCTCTGTGGTAGGCTGAGTCAACGGCCCGGCATGGCCTCCGGGCAACCTTTGCGGTTATCCATGTCCGACCGGGAAGGTATATCCCCCTTGTCACTGCGCATCGCTGTCCTCGATCACGACGCCACGTTCCTCGCCTTCCTCAAAGAGGTGCTCGCCGCTGCCGGCTATGAGCCCTCCGTGTTCACCGCCGGCATCGGGGTCCATGAGGTCCTGCGCGACCTTGCCCCCGCCGCCATCCTCCTCGACATCCCCGACGGGGACGCCACGTCGAGCTGGCAGGCCCTCACGCTCCTCTCGCGCGCCGCGTACGTGCGCCACATCCCGCTCATCGTGGCCGTCCACGACGAGCCCCTGGCCCGCGCCCAGGTCGTGTTGCTCAGCGGTCCGGCGACGGTCCTCCTCGCCAAGCCCTACACGTTGGATGAACTCCTGAACCGGATCGAGGACCTCATCGCCATCCCTACCACCTAACGACTAGCGGTCGCCGCGCCCGTCGCGCTCGTTGCGCTCGTCGTCCGCGCGCCCGGTCCCTGGTCGGCGGCGCCGGTGCTGCCACGGGTCCGCCGCCCCCGTTGGCTCGTCGTCCCGGCCCAACTCGGCGGCGAACGCCTCGACGAGGCGGCCGCCCCAGCGCGCGACCACGTCGCCGCCACGGTCTTGCTCCTGTTGGTGGGCCGCGGCGTCCCGCTGCGCTTCGACGCGCTCCTGGGCCTCGGCCAGCGCCCGCGTCGCCGCTGGCGTCACCTGCCCCGGCTCGTCGCCTGCGCCCTGCACCGTCACTGGCGTTAGGGACACGCGCGGGTCCGGGGCTGCCACCTCAGCTCCCTCTTTCCCCGCGCGCCCCGCGCGCGCCTGTGTGGTCCCCCTGCTCCCCACGCGCGCCGTGCTCGACGAAGCCGGCGAGCGGCCCGACGTGCGCCAGCGCGTAGTCCTCGCCAGGGCCATACCGCCGCTGTAGGTCGTGCGCGGCCTGCGCCGCCACCTGGGGGTCCAGTTCGTCGGTCGAGAGCCGGAGCCACGCCTGATAGCGGCCGTCTGTCGTTCCCGTCGCCTCGGTCGTGCCGATCACGATGGCCGGCGTGTGGCCGTCGTCGTGCAGCCGGCGCAGGTCGCTGGCGGTCAGGTCGTCGAGCACGACCAGCCCGCTCGCCAGTCCGCTGGCCGGCCGCACCGTGATCTCCTGGCCCTGGCCGTTGAGCGCGACCAGGCGCGTGATCTGGAGCATCGCCTCGTCGGCGGTCAGCACCGCCCGGCGCACCCGCCTCGTGTCGCCGTCCCGCACCGCGATCTCATAGCGGTCGCAGCCCAGCGCCGCCAGGTGCGCCCGCGCCTCCTCCGCCGCTACAGCGGCCGATAGAGCCCATGCAGCGCCAGCGCCGCGACCAAGGCCACCGTCAGCAGGCTGACCAGCGCGACCAGGATGACGGCCCGCAGCGCCGCCGTCCGCACCTGGCGCACCGTCCGCTCGATCTCGCGCCCCTGCATCGTGATCGTTTCCCGCGCCTCCTCGTCCGCCGTCCGGCGCACCGCGGCCAGGTCCGCCGCCAGGCGTTCCAGTTCGCCCCGGATCGCCGGCAACCCCTCGGCGATCCGGTACCACTCCGTCGCCATCGTGTTGTGCGCGCGCTGCACCTCCCGCAGGTAGTCCTCCTGCCGCCGCGCCACGCTCGCCGCCCCCTGTACCTCCGCTTTCACCGCCCGCAACTCGACCTGCACCCCCTGATGCAGCCGCTCCACCGCGCGGATCACCGGCGTCGGCTCCACGACCTTGACCACCGGCGGCTCCGGCTCCCGCGGCTCCGCTACCGCCGGTGTGTCCATCTCGGGGTCCCGCTCGGCCCTGCTCGCCGCTTCCCTCGCGTCGTTGAGCGCCGGCGTCGCTTGCGTGGGCGGCGGCTCCTCCGCCGGTGTGTCGTGTCCCCACGCCTCGGGGGGCGGCGTCGCCGGCGGGATCGCGGCGGTCGCCTGCGTCAGCAGCGCGTTCATCTTGCCCATGTGCCCTCTCCTCCAGGCGGCCCTGTAGCCGCATCCAGCTATAGTCCTTGCCGATCTGCGAGCCCTTCAGGATCGGTTGCATCGCGCCCTGATAGTCGGCTAGCTCGTAGCTCGCCCCGCTCACCCGGCCGGTGGATGCGATGTTCCAGTGAGCCTCCACACCCAGCATGCGCAGCGTCCGGTCGAAGCCCGCGCGCGTCCGGGGGTGTAAGCCCAAACCCCAGAAATTTCCGTCCGCACGAGGCCGCCCGCAGCAGTGGACCGGTGAAGAGCCCACGCGTCGCCAGCGAGTCAGTCTTGCCAGAAATCCTTGAAGCGGTCGGGGACCAGTTCCGTATACCGGGTGGTGTGCTGGATGTTACGGTGGCCGAGATACTGTTGGATTGCCCGCGTGTCCTGCCCCGCGTTGGCCAGCTTATAGCCGGTCGCGTGACGGAGCATGTGCGGGTGCACTGGGAACGCGAGGCCCGCCTGGCGTCCGGCACGGCCGACGATCTTGCGCACGGCATCCGTCGTGAGTGGCGCCTTGCGCTCGCTGAGGAACAGGTAGGCGGTGGCCGGGTAGTCCCGCTGCAGGCGGCGCAGGGCACGCAACTCGGGGCCACGTAAGGGGTGGACGGACGGGACGCCGTGCTTGCGTCGCGTCACGTGCAGCAGGCCGTGCTGCAGATCGACCTGATCCCAGCGGAGGCTGACGAGCTCTGACACCCGCAGGCCGTGCCGGTAGGCGAGCAGGATCAGCGTGGCGTCGCGTGCGCCGTGTCGACCGACCTGCCCCGCTGCCTGCACCAGGGCGGTGACTTCCTGCTCCTGCACGTATTCGCGGCTGCGGTAGGCCACGTTCGCACGGCGCACGGGAACTTTCCGGTTTTCGATGGTTGGCGCGTTGGCATCTGCTGGCATCGCTCCTGCCTCTCTGCCCAGGGTGATCCCCCAAACTTTCCGTATATCGATTATTCTAGGAAAAGTTTACGCGGCGGGAGGACCACGGCGACGATGACGGCGAAAAACAAGCTCCTGAGCGTCCTGTCGGACGCCGAACAGTTTGCCCTGTACGGCCTGCCCGATTTCGACGACGGGCAGCGCTTGCACTTCCTCTCCCTCGCCGAGCCAAAACTGGCCCTGGCCTGCAGCCGCCCGGGGCTCCTCGCGCATGTGTACTGTGCCGTGCAGATCGGCTACGTCAAGGCCTAGAATAAGCGTTGCTGTGTGCGACACGAAGACGCACCGTTAGGGCTCGTCAGTAAATAAAGGGGATGTTGGGGTGGCTTGTCGTACACTGGACGACATGGATACGACAGGTGAAGAGGCGATCAAAGAGCGCTACGCGCGCGTGGCGGGGATCTTGGACGAACGG
>JAABUR0100003717.1_pt1 | contig 21125 bp, 21 predicted proteins | sample 5560091 | NCBI WGS metagenome assembly JAABUR01 (sample SAMN10711879, study PRJNA513375) | rock metagenome | isolation source: Antarctica rocks | place: Antarctica: Victoria Land, University Valley sud
CCCGCGCGACCGGTGGGGCCTGCGGTTCGTCGCCGATCGCGACGCCGCTGAGCCCGGCCGCCGCCAGCTGGTCGACGACGGCGATCTGCGCGGCGGCGACGGGCGGCAGGCTCGACCCGTTGCTCATGAGCAGCTCGCCGGGCGCGAGCCAGTCGATGGCGTTGGGCAGATCCGAGCTGTGCGCCCAGGTCACCTCCCGGTCGCCTCCGGCCGCGCCCGCGCGCACCCGGATCCTGAGGTGCGGGATCGCGGCGAGCTTCATGACGGTGATCGCCACTCAGACGATCGTACGACAGACCACCCGCGCCGCTGGTCCCCGTCGGGTTGCCGGGTCGGGGATCCGCTGCGGACACTGAGCGCCATGCCGACGAGCGAGACCATTCACGTCCCGCCGCGGGAGGGACGCGCCGTGACGGTCCCCGAGGGAGCCGCCGTCCGCGTCATCGACCGCGACGGCGGCCAGGTCGCGGACGTGTGGGCGTTCAACGCCCGCGACGTCCGGGAGCACTTGAGCGCGATGCACACTCGTGCGGCGATCGACCGGCTGTTCCCGCGCGTGGGCGAGGCGTTCATGACGACGCGGCGGCGTCCCATTCTCGTCTTCGAACGCGATGACACCCCGGCCATTCACGACATGCTCATCGCCCCGTGCGACCCCGAGCGCTACGAGGGTCTGGGAGTCGAGGGCTCGCACGCCTCGTGCGAGGAGAACCTTCTCGCTGCAATGCGCGACCTGGGGCACGGCGACATCTGCGTGCCGCAGTCGGTGAACCTGTTCATGAACATCCCCGTGGGCGCCGACATGCGGCTCGGCTGGGAGCCCGCGCAGACGCACGCGGGCGACTCGGTCACCTTCCGGGCCGCGATGGAGGCGATCGTGGTCGTGTCGGCCTGTCCACAGGACATCGTCCCGATCAACAACTGCGACCCGACCGCGATCGAGATCGAGATCGAGCTGCCGGTGTCTTGACCGCCGCCGCGAGCCGGACGGGCGGAGCGGTCGTCGCCGTCTTCGCCACCCGCGTGGCGACGGCGGTCACCCGTCGAGCGCGCCGGCGTGCGCCGCGAGCGCGTCCATGATGACGCGCCCGGCGATGCCGGCCGTCGCGCTCGTGGAGTCCAGGCTCGGAGCCGTCTCCACGACGTCGACGCCGACGAGCCCGTGCGCCGCGATGCCGCGCACGAGCTCGAGCAGCTCGCGAGCGGTGAGGCCGCCCGGCGTCGGGACGCAGGTGCCCGGCGCATAGGCGGCGTCGAGCGCGTCGACGTCGATGCTGAAGTAGATGCCGTCCGTGCCGTTGCCGGCCACCGCGAGCGCCTGCTCGATCGTCGCCGCCACGCCCTGCGCCCAGATGTCCTCGAGCCAGATGACCGTGATGCCGCGGTCACGGCAGTAGGCCAGTTCCGTGCGCGGGTTCATCCATCCGCTGATCGCCACCAGCGCGATCCGCGCCGGATCGAAGCCGGCGTCCACCGCGCGCGTGATGGGACAGCAGTGGTTGAGCGTCTCGCCGCCCACGTCCTGGGCGGTGTCGAGGTGGGTGTCGATGAGCACCAGGCCGGGGTTGGGAACCTCGCTGCGGACTGCGCGCACCGCCGGGATCGTCACGGATTGGTCGCCGCCGAGCACGGCCGGGACCGCCCCGGCGCGAACGATCTCCCCGATCGCCTCCTCGGCGCGCTCGAACGTGCGCTGGGCGTTCGCGAGCACCACATCGCAGTCGCCGCAGTCGACCGGGTTCAGCGCCTCGACGAGGTCGAAGTCCCAGGTGGCGTTGTAGGTCAGGAACTGGCTCGAGATCTCGCGGATGCCGCGCGGCCCGTAGTTCGCCCCGGTGCGGCTGATCGACGTGGAATCGAAGGGGATGCCGTAGATGGCGGCCTTCGCGCCGTGGTCACGCAGCGCGGCAGCTTCCGGCGCGACGTGAGGGAGCTTCAGGAAGGACCCGGCGAGGCCCGCATGCAGCAGGCTGGTCCACATCGTGGGGTCGATCGCAGGTTTGCTCTGCTCGGTGCTCATGCCGGCTCCTGGTCGTGAGGGAAGCCGCAAGGCATATAGGCTCGCCGGCGTCGACGTCAAGGAATGTGCGGACGCTTCGGCGAATGGAGCCCTCACCGGTCAGGCGCAGGCATGACCGTGGGGCGAATTTTCTTACTATCGTCGGCTTGCCCTTCTGCCGAGCCGGCGCCGAGCATCTGGCTCGGGCGTCGCTGAACGAGGAGAGACCATGGCTGAAGTCACCACGGCAGGCCCGGACCCGAGTGGTGGCCGGACGCGCGTCGTGGACGAGACGGAGGAGCTCAAGCGCGAGTTCACGGTCTGGTCGATCTTCGCGCTCGCTTTCGCGTTCATCTCTCCGATCGTCGCGCTGTACGCGATCTTCGCCTTCTCGGTGACGTCGGCCGGCCCGCCGGCCTGGTGGGGCTTCCTGATCGTGCTCGCCGGGCAGTTGCTCGTCGCCCTCTGCTTCGCCGAGCTGTCCTCGCGCTGGCCGTTCGAAGGCAGCCTCTACCAGTGGGCGCGGCGACTGTTCGCGGAGACCTTCGGGTGGTTCACCGGCTGGGCGTACATGTGGACGCTGATGATCACCATGGCCGCCGTGTCCTATGGCGCGGCCGGCTTCGTCCCCGTCGTGCTCGACATCGACCCGTTCGAGCCGCGAACGCAGCTGCTGGTGGCGTTCTGCTTCCTCGTCTTCGTCTCGGTCCTCAACGCCGCCGGCCGCACTCCGCTGAAGTTCTTCATGGGGGCCAGCATCGCCGCCGAGGTCATCGGCTCGCTCGGCATCGGCACCGTGCTGCTCTTCTTCCACAACGAGCAGCCGCTGTCGGTGCTGGTGCACAGCCAGGGCGCGGGGCAGGGGTCCGGCGGCTACCTGTGGGCAGGCCTCTTCGCCGCCGTCGGGTTCATCGGGTGGGCGTACGTCGGCTTCGAGGCTGCGGGCGCTGTGGCCGAGGAGGTGCACGACCCGCACCGGGCCGTTCCGAAGGCGATCGTCCTCTCGCTGGTCCTCGTCGCCGCCGTCGTGACGTACTCCTCGCTCGCGCTGATCCTCGCCATCCCGGACTACGGCCGCGTGCTGAGCGGCGAGGTCGCGGACCCGGTGGCCGACACCATCTCCGCGCAGCTGGGCTCGGGCATCACGAGGCCGCTCTTCGTGCTCTTCATCATCGGGTTCACCGCCAGCCTGCTCGCCATCCAGACGTCCGCCTCGCGGGTGATCTGGTCGTTCGCCCGCGCTGACGTGCTGCCCGCGTCGCGCCTTCTCCGGCGGCTGACGCCCGGCTCGCGACTCCCGCGGACGACGATCGTCGTCACCGGCGTCATCGCCGCGCTCTTCTCGCTCTCGACCCAGTCCGAGAACGTGTACCTCACGCTCGTCTCGATGACGACCGGGGGCTTCGACATCTCCTTCGCCCTGCCGGTCATCGCGTTCGCGGTCACGCGGATTCGCGGTCGCTGGGTGCCGGGTGCCTTCTCGCTCGGTCGCTGGGGCACCGTGGTCGCGGTCGGCGCATCCATCTGGGCGGTGTTCGAGTACATCAACATCGGCTGGCCGCGCGGCGTGGACGTTCCCTGGTACCAGAACTGGGGCGTCTACGGGATGTCGGTGATCGTCGGCGTGCTCGGCATCCTCGTTTATCTCTCCGTGCGCCAGAACGTGCACGCGGCGGAGGACCGGCTCGAGCACGACGTGGACGCCATCCAGTGGTCGCGCCATGACCGCGACGAGCCCGCCCGCGCCGAGCACGAGGGCCGGCATCCTCCGGCGCCGCGCACGTGACGAGCGCTGACCGAGCCGCCGCGTAGGAGCCGCGAGCCGGCCCGCGCCTCAGGCCGCGCCGACCACGTCGGGCCCACGGGGCTGCTCTCCGGCGGCGACATCAGCGCGCTCGTCGGGATGGCGGTCGGCGGGAGTCTGTACTGGGTTACCACTTCGACCACATCCAGTGCAGGCGCCAGGTCGCGCCCTGGCCGGCGCGTCGGGCGTCATGACGCACCGCGGTCGCCATCGAGGACCGGCTCGAGGACGCGGGCGAGCTCCCGCCAGTCGGCGGCGGAGGTGACGTGCGGCGCGTCGCACACGTGCTCGTTCCAGGGGTGGCGGAGAGTGGCCGCAAGGATGCCGGCGTCGAGGGCGCCAAGGAGGTTATTCGGGCTGTCGTCGATGAGCAGGTCGATGCCGATCCGGCGGCAGCGCGCGACCTTGTCGTAGCCGCAGGAAAGCTCGTGGTGGCGCAGGCCGGTGCCGTCCAGCCAGCGCCGCGTGGCGGTCAGCGACCGCTCGGCGCGATGGCTGGTGATGTGAATGGAGTGCCCCGAGTCATACCAGCGGTTGACGATCTCGACCGCGTGCGGGTAGGGATGCGCGCCGGCGATCGCCTCATCGGAGTGCGTGTCCTCGATGCACACGCGCAACTGCTCCTCGCTCAGACGGCGGCTGGCCCACGGGAACTGCTGCTCGTAGGGCAACTCGACGCCGAAGCGGCGCTTGGCCGCGGCAGCAAGCAGCGGCCAGTGATGGTGCAGGGTGGAATCGATGTCGATGGCGATGCGCACGGCCGGGCCAGGACTCGGAATTCTCCTGATCAGCCCAAGGCGACGTCGGTCTCACTCTTGCGCGATCTTCTGACTATAGGAGGGCGGGCGGGGTCCGGTGAGACCACGCGAGGTCGTCGTAGACGCCGTCCGGCGCCCGCACCGACCGGTGCTCCGGCCTGGCCCTTGTACGGGCACTGGGTCACGGTCTCGCTCGAGATCAGCAGGTCGGACGAGCGCGATCATGCGCCACGCCGATATCTCGACCACAATGATCTCCATGCGCCACGTGCGCAGAACCGACGCGGCGACCGTGCTGTCCCGGCCCTCCCGGCTGCAGGCGCGCTCACGATCGAGGGCCGTTGACGATGTGCGCGCCGCCTCCGGCCCGCTCCGCGGATGACGAGCATGGCGCAGTGGGCGCTGTTCCTCGGCGTGGCGGTGGTCATCGTCTACGGGATCTTCGTCGGAGGCCTCGTGCTTGCGGGGCGGAGCGAAGACGCGCGGGCGGTCGCCGGATTTGTCCCGGACTGCATCGTCCTGTTCAAGCGCCTGCTCGGCGACTCCCGCATGCCTCGTCGGTACCGGGCCATCGTCGTCGCCCTGCTGGGATATCTCGCGCTTCCCTTCGATGTGATCCCGGACTTCATCCCGGTCGCCGGTCAGCTCGACGACGCCGTCGTCGTCGTCCTGACGTTGCGAGCGATCCTCCGCGGCGGCGGACTCGAGATGGTCGAGGAGCACTGGCCGGGCCCGCGCTCGTCGCTGTCGCTCATCCTCAAGCTCGCCGACCGAGCCGCGAAGTCCTGACACGGCCGTTCGAGGCCGGCCCCCGGTTGAGCGAGGCGCCGACGACCCGAGCTGGCGTAGGCGGACCCCCGAACCCGCAGAAATCGCTCTTGGTATCGTGCCGCCATGGCTGACCGGCAGGCGTGGGATCTCGCATTCGATCCCGGGACCGGGCGACGTCTCACCCAGCAGGACGTCGGGAACGGCAACATGCTCCCTTCCAGCCGCTGGCCCTCCTTCTTCTCGCGGGTCGTGGCCCGTCTGCAGTGGGATGCGAAGGCCATCGATCTCGCCCCTGACGCCCGCGCATGGCCCGAGCTCCCGGACGAGCGCCGCGAGCGCCTCACCGCGCTCCTCGCCGGCTTCCGAGTGGCGGAGGACGCCGTCGCCGAGCATCTCGCGCCGTTCGGCCAAGCGGCCGACAACTCCCTGGTGGCCTGGGTTCTCTTTCTGCAGCGCCGCGACGAGCAGCGCCACGCGATGATGTTCGACCGCATCGTTGCCGAGGTGCTCAAGCTCCCCGGAGACACCAAGGACGAGCGTCGCGACACGGCCCGGGAGCACGTCCCGGCCGGGGTGCTCGAGCTCTTCGAGGAGCGGCTGCCCGCCATGGCCGGCGAGCTCGCGGCGGGCCGCACCGGCGTGGACGCGGGCATCGGCCTCTATCACATGGTCCTCGAGGGGATCGTCCTCTCCGCCGGGCAACAGGCGCTGCTCGCGGACCTGCAGGACGGCGCGCTGCCCGGGGTGCGCGAAGGCGTGGAGCGCGTCGAGCTCGACGAGCGCTGGCACATCGGGTTCGGCCTGCGCTGCCTGATCGAGGCCCAGCCCTCCCCGGACGTCATCGATGACGTCCTGGCCTCGGCCGAGGACGCCGCCGGGGCCTGGGGCGACGCCGTCCCCAGCGAGATCCGCGAGGCCGTCGCGCCCACGTGCCACCGCCGGCTGTCGGTCGCGAAGCTGCTCGACACGCGCGCGGCGGCGGCCTAGGCGCGCGGCGACGGTGGACCGCCAGACGGCGTCACCGTCCGTGGGCGTGTCGCCGTCCCGCGTCGGGCTCACGGGCATGGAGACGGTCGTCCGCCTCGGCGTGGATCAGCGCTCGGCGCAGCCGTTCTCGGCCCGGATCGAGTGCCTCGTCGAGCCTGACCCCGCGCGGTCGACCGCGCACGCGTCGCGCTTCGAGGAGGTCGTCCGCGACGTCGTCCGCACTGTCGTCGTCGGCGCCGCGGGCATGCGCGCTGAACGGCTCGCCCAGGAGATCGCGGAGCAGGTGCGTGAGCGCCAGCACGCGCGTCGGGCGCAGGTGGTGATCGCCGCCCGCTTCCCCGAGCGGCGGCCGGCGCCCGTGTCCGGCATCCCGACGCAGGAGATCTCCACGCTCCACGCCCGGGCGGTGGCCTCCGGGCGCGGCACGCGGCGGATGGTGGGCGTCTCCGCGCAGGGCATCACGACGGCGCCGTACGCGCAGGCCGTGCTCGTCGCGCGGTCGCGCGAGCGGCTCGCGGCCGATGGCTTCTCCGAGTCGGAGATCGCCCGTGTGCTGGACCGCATTCCCGTCGCCACCCACGACCAGCTCGGCGTCGGCACGCTGCACCTCGGCTGCCCCGAGGACTGCGCGCTCGAGTTCGACGTCGCGGCGCTGCTCGCCATCGTCGAGGGCGCCATGTCGAGCGAGATCTTCGAGCTCATGAAGCGCAGCGACGAGGTGGCGGTGGTCGAGCGGGCGCACCGGCGGCCACGCGCGGTCGACGACTGCGTGCGCGCGATGATCACCGGCGTCGTCGAGCGCTTCGCGGACCTGCCCGACACGGCGTTCGTCTCCGCCGCGCAGGAGAGCACCGAGACGATCCACCACCATCACCTCACCGCCGAGCGCGCCGGGCTGTTGGGCGAGCTGCGCCGCGAGCTTCGGACCGGCGAGCCCGTCGTGCCCCAGACCTCGATGCGCGGGTGGCTCGAGGCAGACGGCCGCTAGCCGAGTTCGATCCGCTCCGCGCCGTGCATCCGCAGGTGGTCGAGCACGCCGCCCCGCGCCTCGCGCAGGCGCAGGCGAGCGACGAGCGGCGCATAGCTTCCGCCCGCGAGGCCGTCCGCCAGGAGCGCTGCGCCCCGCGCCGCGCTCTTGACCGCGAGGGCGGGGCGGACGGGCGCCACGCTCCCGAGGCGCTCGGCGAGGGCGTCGAGGAGCCCGGGCGTCGAGGCCAGGCGACCGGCCACGAGGACCTCCCGCGGCGCCGGCACCGACGCGGTCAGCGCGAGCACGGCCTTGGCCGCTCCCTCCTCGAACGCGAGCCAGCCGTCGCGAGCGCGCGGATCCGCGCGGAGCCGCTCCAGCGCGCCGGGCGCCCTGAGGTCGAGGTACCCGTCCGGGTCGAGCGCCCCGCCGCTGAAGACCGTTCGCTTCGAGAGCGCGCCGCCGATGAGATAGGCCACTTCCGCGTCGAGCGCTCCACACGCGCGCGCACCGATCGGACCGGCCGAGCCGCCGAACCCGTCGACGATCTGCCCGGAATCGACGGCCAGCGCCGCGCTGAACCCGCCGCCGAGCTCGAGCAGCACGAACCGTGTCTCCTCGTATGGGATCCCGAGGCGCTCCGCCTGGTCGACGATCCCGAGTGCCGCGCTCGCGACCTTGTCGGCGGTTCCCAGGTCGATGCGGTTCCACTTGCGATGGTCCGGGACGGTGGGGAGGTGGATCGCGCCGGGGCCGAAGACGAGTGGTGTGCCGGCCGCGATCAGCGCCCGGACGATCGAGCGCATCCCGGCGATGCCGGCGCGCGCCTCCGGCTCGTCGGCGCGCTTCAGCACCATCAGCGCGAGCTCGCGCTCGCCGACCTCTGCGGCCGGGACGAGCGGAAGACCGTACCCGGCAGGACCGAGCACGAGATCGAAGGGCGCGTAGGCGCGGAGCGCGTCGACCAGGGGCGTGGGGTCGGCACCGAGCTCCACGGAGGGGAAGCTCTCCTCCAGCAGCGGCAGCCCGCCGTTGAGGGCGCAGACCTCGAAGGAGACAGTGCCGGGATCGATGCCGGCGACGCGCGGACCGCGTCCGCGCGTCCGGCTCAGGTGAGCCCCTTCGCGACGTCGTAGACGCCGTCGACGTCCAGGATCACGCCGTTGGACTCGAACAGGCGCCGCACGCACGCCTTGTGAACCTTCATCTTCGGGCCCCCGATCGCCAGGGCTCCAAGTACGCGCTTGCCGTCGCGCTCGGCGAGGTCGTCCTGGGCCTCGGTGCCCTCGATCCCGAGCGGTTCGGCCGCGTTGAAGTCGGCGAGCACCTCGATCGAGTCGACCTTGCGCCACATCGCGGCGGGCAGCACCTCGACGCCCGCGGGACCGGCGGCCAGGACGAGCGAAGCGCCGTCGAGGACGTTGGCGAGTTCCTCGTCGTCGGTGGGCTCGACGATGTCCATGCCGCGCTCCTCCGCGACGGTCAGGCCGCGCGCGCGGCGATAGGGCTTGTCGCCGAAGCGCGCGGCCGGGATCCCCGACACCGTGACGTCGCAGCCCTCCGCGATCAGGAGCGCGGCCGCACGCAGGCCGACGGCGCCCGCGCCCACGATCACGGCGCGGCGTCCCTTCAGGTCGATCTCGCGGGCGAGTCGCGCGACCGTCGTCGCCGCGGTCGTGTTGCAGCCGTTGGAGTCGAGCATCGCCGACACGCGGAACGGGCCGAAGAACGCCTTCTCGACCTCGGCCAGCACCTCCTCGCCCGCGCCCACGCTCGACCCGCCGACCCACACCGCGAGCGTGGCCAGCTCCTTGGGGCCGCGGGTGAAGAACGCCGACTGCACGAGGCCCCGCACCGCGTCGGGCTCGATGCCCCCGTAGGAGAGCAGTTCGTCGACGTCGGCGTCGTGGGCGACGATCGCGTCGAATGTGCTCGGGTGCTCGTCGGTGTCGAGCTGGATCAGGATCTTCTTCACGTTTCCTCCCCGGCGGCGCGTCTCGTGCGCTGCGCCGTGAGCCGCACGCGCTCGCGGCGCGGCTCGACGAACGTCATGTAGCCCCAGTCGAGCGGGGACTCCTGGCGGTAGTTCTTGCGCAGGGCGCGTGCGATCGTGGCCTTCATCAGCTCTTTGCCGAGGTAGAAGGCGTGCGTCGCCTCGTCGACCCCGAGCTGGTCGAAGATCTCGTTGAAGTCCGTACCCTTGACGAAGCGCTCGGCGTTGAAGACGTAGATCCAGTCGGCGTCGACGAAGATCCGGAAGTTCGGATCCGTGACGTGCGCCTGCAGCTCCCGCAGCTCGGCCTCCGCATACGGACGGAACTCCTCGTCCTTGACGGTGAGCAGCCGGCCGTCGATGTGCTTCGGGGGCGTGCCGCGGGTGTGCGCGAAGTGCATGAGCTGCGCCGCGAGGACGGCCTCGTGAACGGCGCCGCGCGCCCACTCGATGACCTCGGTCGTGAGGACGTTGCGGATGCCGAGCTCCTGGCAGAACCCGATGAGCAGCGCGGTCACCCCCGTGGTGTCGGCCTCGGTCAGCTCGGTGAGGTTGCCGATCCCCATGAACATCTCCGCGTCCGGATGGCGCCGGCGGACTTCGAGATAGCGGCCGAGGCTCGCCGCGAACCCCACGCCGATCGGCTCGATGATCGGGTCGACGAGGTACGGCTTGCCGAGCCGTTCGAGGTGGGCGATCGTCGCGTCGAGGCTGTCGAGGTCCTCGGGCGTGTCCGGTATCAGCACCGGCGTCGCCGACAGGCGCTCGGCGAGATGCCGGTTCGAGCCGTTCAGGCTGAGCACGTACTGCACGCCGGCTTCGTCGGCCATCAGGATCTCGTCGGGATCGAGCGTGTCGATGCTCAGCTCGAAGTCGGCGGCGCGCAGCTCGGCGATCACGCCCGGCCCGTCGCGGAGCCAGTTGCGGCCGAGCGAGAGCCCGAGGTCGATCACGTCCGCGCCGGCGTTGCGGTAGTACTCGGCCAACTCGAGGATACGGTCACGATCCAGGCGCGGGACGTGGTTGATCTCGGCGAACACGCGTATGTCGCGCTCTCCGTAGCTCGAACGCGCGTCGGCCTGCCCGAACCAGCTCGGGAGCGCCTTGAGGTCCGCGGGACCCTTCTCGGCCGGGATCCCGAAGCGCTCGCTCAGGACGTTGATCTCGCCCTCGCACATTCCCGGGATCATGATGCGCGTGACCGCCTCCTGCACGTCGAGGAAGCGCGCGATCCAGTCGGTGGTCATCAGCGCGGCCACCGTGATCTTCATGACTGCGACGTCGTAGTCGAACGGGAGGTCGGCGCGGCCCAACGTGTCCCGCAGCGCGGGCGCCGCGAGCCTGCCGGTCACGAACAGCAGCCGCTCGGACACGCCGCGCGTCTAGCGCGTGCCCTTGCTGAAGACGAACTTGTTCGGCGTGCCCTCCAGCGGGCTGTCGGCGCCCGGGCGCCACAGCACCGCGTCCTCGATCTGACGCGCGAGGGCGAAGTCCTTGTCGGTGATGCCGCCGCTCGAGTGCGTGGTCAGCTTCACCCACAGCTTGCCCCAGGTGACCGCCAGGTCGGCGTGGTGCCACGCCGCCTCGCAGAGGTAGCCGACGGTGTTGACGAGCATCAACGTGCTCGGCCACCCGTCGGTGCTGTATTTCCGTCTCAGCCAGCCCCCCTCGAGGTACCAGCCGTCGAGGCCGTGCTCGACGATCTTCGCGTCGACCTCCTCGTCGGAGTAGGGCTTGAGCTTTTCCTCTGTGGCCATGGGCGATCGCCTCCTTACGTTCGCACTACATCACAAGGCCACCGTTGACGTTGATCGCCTGTCCGGTGATGAATGCCGCGGCCGGCGAAGCCAGATACAGCGCCGCCGCGCCCACGTCGGCCGGAGTCCCCCAGCGGTGCAGCGGCGTCGACTCGGCCACCGAGCGCCGGAATTCGGCGTCGGCATGCTGCGCGAACGCGGTCTGGATCCAGCCTGGGCACAGGATGTTGACCCGCACCGACGGGGCCAGCGCGCGCGCCAGGCTCTTGCTGTAGGCGAGCACGCCGCCCTTGACCGCGCTGAACAGCTCGGGATTGTCACCGGCCATGCCGCTCGTGACGTGGTCCCAGCTCATGTTCACGATCGCGCCGCCGCCGGCCTGCTCGCGCATCACGCCGCCGGCCGCGTACGAGCAGGCGATGGTGCCCTTGAGGTCGACGGCGAGCAGGAGGTCCAGCTTTCGCTCCCAGTCCCAGCCGGCCGCGTCCCCGGTGAGCACGTCGGCGCCGGCGTTGTTGACCCACACGTCGATGCCGCCCAGCCGCTCGCGCGCCTCCGCGACGAGCGCGTCGCAGCCCGCGCGCGTGCCGAGGTCGGCGCGCGTGACGACCGCGCGCCCGCCCTGTGCCGCGATGCCGTCGGCGACCGCGAGCGCGGCCGCCTCACTGCGGCGGTACGTCACGAGCACGGTCGCGCCGGCGCCGGTGAACGCCTTGGCGATCCCGGCGCCGATGCCGCTGCTCCCGCCCGTGACGACCGCGCGGACCCCGTCGAGGCACCGCTCGCCCGGCTGCGGCGTGCGGTCCGGCGTGGCTACCCCTCGGCTCCCCCGGCGAACGGGTGCCGCGCCTCGGCCTCCCCGTCGAGAACCTGCTGTACGGTGGGTTCGCCGCTGAGGGCGCGGGCGATCGACTCCTTCGTGGCCTGGTAGTTCCAGTCGAAGATCTTCTTGTCGTCGGTCGCCTCCCAGTGGATGAAGACACCCACGATCACGCAGAGGTCGTCCACCTGATTGCTCGAAATGACGCCCTCGCGCACGGAGTCGACGACCGCGCGTGCGACCGCCGCCTGCGCCGGCCCGAACATCTGCAGCGCCTGGGTGGCGCCCTTGATCGTCACCTTGTTGGCCATGAGTGTGTCGGGCTTGGTCGGCAGGTTGGGCGCGACCACCGCCAGGAGGTTCGTGTGCCCTTCCTTCTGGTTGGTCAGGGCGGCCGCGAACGCCTGGCCGACCGGCCCGTCCTTCGGCCCGATCAGGAGATCGATGTGAGCGACCTCGTTCCCGTCCCCCACCAGGGACTCGCCCACCATAATCGGACTCGCCATACGCGCCTCTCCTCCGTGGTCGTCGACAGGCCGCCGCGACAGCTCATGGCAGCCCGAGTGCCGGTCTTGTGCCGGGCGGCAAGCTATACCATGGCGCGAATGGAGGTCAAGCAGGCACGGCGCCGCAGTTCGGACCCCGCGGCGGGAGCCCGCCGGAGCAAAGACGCGGTCGCCGGCGCCGCGCAGCTGGCCTGCGTGCTCGAGGCGAGCGCGGAGAAGCCGGGCAACATCACGCCGCGCCACGACTTCGCGGACACCTCCTATGAGGACATGCTGCGCAGCGCGATCGCGCTGGGGCCGGAGCTCGGCCGGGCAGCGGAGCGGGGCGTCGGCGACACCGTGCTCGCAGCGGTGCGTGCGACGCGCCGCGTCGCCGGCGCCAACACGAATCTGGGCATCGCGTTGCTGCTGACGCCGCTCGCGCGCGCGGCGCTGCTCGGAGGGACGCTGCGCCGGCGCGCGGAGGAGGTACTGCGCGCCCTCACGCTGGACGACGCGCGAGCCGCCTACGCGGCCATCCGCACGGCCGGGGCGGGCGGCCTCGACGAGCCCGTCGAGCAGGACGTGCGCGCCGCGCCCACCATGGGCCTGCGCGACGCGATGGCGACCGCCGCCGACCGCGACTCGGTCGCCGCCGAGTACGCGAACGGCTACGCCGTGACCTTCGAGCTCGGGCTCCCGGCGCTGGCGGGCGCGCTCGACGAGGGGCTGGGGCCGCGCTCCGCGTCGGTCGAGCTGTACCTGGCCCTTCTCGCGGCGGTCCCGGACACCCTCGTCGCTCGCAAGCGCGGTCGTCGCGCCGCCGAGCGCGTGTCGGCCGACGCGGCCCGAGTTCTGGCCGCCGGCGGCGTCCGCGGCGACGCCGGTCAGGCGGCCCTGCAGGCGTTCGACGCCTCGCTGCGGCGGGACGGCAACGCGCTCAACCCCGGCACGACGGCCGACCTGGTGACCGCAGTCCTGTTCGTCGCGCTGCTGGAGGGGCTCCTGTGATCCTGCTCGTCTCCGTCAGCGCGCGCATGCTGGCCGAGCTCGCCACGCGGGAAGGGCATGACGTCTTCGCAGTGGACCGCTTCGGGGACCTCGACCTGCAGCGGCTGTGTCCGAGCGTGTCGATCATGCGCGACCTCGGCGGGCGCGGAGGGATGGCGGAGTTGGTCGATGCGGCCGAACGGATCCCAGCCGAGAGCGTGGTCTACGGCGCGGGGCTCGAGAACCGGCCCGAGCTCGTCGCTCGGCTCGCCGCGGGACGCACGCTGCTCGGCTGCACGCCCCAGACGCTCCGGCGCGTGCGCGATCCGGCGGCGCTCGGGGCCTCCCTGCGCACGGCCGGGCTCGCATACCCGAGCACGTTCTCCGCCCGGGAGGCGCCGGTGCGGGCGGATCGCGCACGCCGCTGGCTGCGCAAGCCGATCCGCGGCGGCGGCGGCCGGGGGGTGCGTGAGTGGTGCGGCGGCCGGCCGGCCGACGACCTCATCGTCCAGGAGCGCATCTCCGGGCTCCCGTGCTCCGCGGCGGCGGTTGCCGACGGACGCTCCGCGACTCTGCTCGGCGTGAGCGAGCAGCTGATCGGGCGCCGCGCGCTCGGAGCCCTCGACTGGAAGTGGTGCGGGAACGTCGTGCCGCCGCGGTTGCCGGCGCGCGAACAGCACGCGCTGACCGACGCCGCCCAGGCGATCTGCGCACACCTGGCCGCCGCGTTCGGCCTGCGCGGCCTGTTCGGCGTGGACGTCGTCTGGGACGGCGCGCTGCCGTGGGTGGTGGAGGTCAACCCGCGCCCGGTCGCGTCGCTTGAGACGATCGACGCCGTGCACGGCGTCCGCTCGTTCGCGGCGCACCTGGAGGCGTGCGCCGGACGCCTGCCGGCTGCCGGCACGGGTCGTTCCCCTGCGGATCCGCCCGGGGCGGCCGGCAAGGCGGTGCTCTTCGCGACCGAGGACCTGCGGGTTCCGGACACGAGCGACTGGACAGCCCGCGGCATCCGCGACGTGCCCCACCCCGGCGAGCCGATCGCAGCCGGCCGTCCGATCTGCACGCTCGTTGCGACGGGACGCTCCCCGGAGGCCGTGCTCGCCGATCTGGAGGCGCGCGCCGCCGCGCTGCGCCGCGAGCTCCACGACCGCGTGGGCGTCGATGCCGTCGCGTGACCCCGTCGGCGGTCCGCGCGGTCGCTCCGCGACCTGCGGCGGCTGTGGTCTGGTGTGCGACGACATCACGGCGGTCGTCGGCCACGACGGCGGACTCGAGCGCCTGATCCGCACGTGTCCGCTCGGTGACGCGTGGTTCACCGAGCGCGTCGCTCCCGCGCCGCCCCTCGCACGCGTCGACGGCCGCGAGGCCGGGCTGGACCACGCGCTCGACCAGGCGGCGGCGATCCTGGCGCGAGCGCGCGTGCCGCTCGTGTACGGGCTGGGCCAGACGACCTGCGAGGCGCAGCGCACCGCAGTGGCGCTGGCCGAGGCGATCGGCGCGGTGATCGATCCCGCCGGCCCGCTGCTCGACGGCGCGTCCGGGCTCGCGTACCAGGCGCTGGGAGCGAGCACGGCCACGCTGGGCGACGTCCGGGACCGCGCCGAGGTCGTCGTGGTGTGGCGTGCCGACCCCGTCGCGACGCACCCGCGGCTGTTGGAGCGCCTGAAGCTTCCCGACGCGAGCCGCGAGCTCGTCGTCGTCGACGAGCGGCGGACGGCGACCGCGGCGGCGGCCGACTGGTTCCTGGAGCTTCCGGCGAACCGCGACGTCGAGGCGCTGTGGACGCTGCGAGCGCTCGTCCGCGAGGCGCCGGTCGCGTCCGAGCCGCCGCTCGACGACCTCGCTGCGCGTCTGCGCGGCTGCCGCTATGCGGCGATCCTGCACCATGTGCGCGGGCACGTCGAGGCGCTCGGCCTCCACGCCCTCGTTCGGGACCTCTGCCGGGTCACGCACGCCGTGGCCGTGACGCTCCGCCGCGAGGGGAACGCCGCCGGCGCCGAGGACGTGCTCACATGGCAGACCGGCTACCCGTCGGCCGTGAGCTTTGCGGGCGGGCACCCGCGCGCGAGCCCGGGCGAGCTGAGCGCGGCGGCGGTGCTCGAGCGCGGTGAGGCCGACGCGGCGCTCGTCGTCGGCTCCGATCCGCTCGAGCATCTGCCGCGGCAGGCCGCCGAGCGCCTGCGCGCGATCCCCGTCGTATCGGTCGAAGCTCGCAACACGACGACGGCCGACGCGGCGCGCGTCGCGTTCACGACCGCCGCGGCCGGGGTGCACCGGCCCGGCGTCGTGCACCGGCTCGACGGCGTGCCGGTCCCGCTCCGCGCGCTGCTTCCGTCCTCGCGTCCGAGCGACGCGGAGGTGCTCGGAGCGATCGCTGGGCGGCTTGCTGGGCCACAGGAGGCTCCGGCGTGACGCTCCGCATCGCCGGTGGGCGCGTCTACGACCCGGCCAACGGCGTGGCCGGCGAGGTCCGCGACGTCTGCCTGAGCGACGGCAAGGTGGTCGAGGACGTGCCCGCGCACGCCCCGCGGATCGACGCGCGCGGCATGGTGGTGATGCCGGGCGGGGTCGACATCCACGCCCACATTGCAGGCCCGAAGGTCAACGCCGCGCGCCGGCTGGCACCCGAGGAGCACCGAGGGGACGTCGTCGAACGGTCCGCGATCATGCGCTCGGGCACCGGCGGCACCGTGCCGTCGACCTTCGTCACCGGCTATCGCTACGCGCTGCTCGGCTACACGACGGTGGTCGAGGCGGCGACGCCGCCGCTCGCTGCGCGACACGTCCTCGCCGAGCTTCGCGACACGCCGATGATCGACGCCGCCTTCCTCCTGCTGATGGGCAACAACGTGGCGCTGTTCGACCTGATCCGCCGCGACCCGGCACGCGTGCGCGACGCGATCGCCTGGTGGCTTGAGGCGACGGGCGGCTACGGGGTCAAGCTCGTCAATCCGGGCGGCGTCGAACGCTGGAAGCGCGGCAACGGCAACGTCACCTCACTCGACGACGAGGTCGCCGGCGTCACGCCCAGGCGAGTGATCGAAGCGATCGCCGGCGCGGTGCACGAGCTGGGGCTCCCGCATCCCGTCCATGTCCATTGCAACAACCTCGGCGTCGCGGGCAACTGGCGCACCACGCTCGACACGCTGCACACGCTGGAGGGCCGGCGCGCGCATCTCGCGCACCTCCAGTTCCACGCCTACGGTGGCCGGCCCGGCGGGCGCCCGCGCTCACGCGCGCCGGACCTCGCCGAGTACCTCGGCGCGCATCCTGAGTTCAGCGCCGACGTCGGGCAGGTGATGTTCGGGCCCGCCATGACGATGACCGCTGACGCGCCCGTGTCCGCGCGGCTGCGGAACATAACGGGTGGCAAGTGGGTGAACGCCGACACGGAGGTCGAGACCGGCTGTGGGATCGTGCCGTTCACGTATCGCGAGAAGAACTACGTGCACGCGCTCCAGTGGGGCATCGGGCTCGAGCTGTTCCTCCTCAGCCGCGACCCGTGGCGGTTGGTCCTCTCGACCGATCACCCGAACGGCGGCTCGTTCCTCAGCTACCCGAGGCTGATCCGCCTGCTCATGGACCGCGACTTTCGCAACGAGCAGCTGCGCCGGGCGAACAAGCGCGCGATCCAGCGCACCGTGCTGCTCGACGACCTCGAGCGCGAGTACACGCTCGAGGAGATCGCGATCGTCACCCGCGCCGGGCCCGCGCGACTGCTGGGCCTGCGCGACAAGGGCCACCTGGGTGCCGGCGCCGACGCCGACGTGACGCTCTACGACGAGCGCGCCGACCGCGAGGAGATGTTCGCCACGCCGCGCTACGTGATCAAGGGCGGCCGCGTGGTGGTGCGCGACGGCGAGCTGGTCGAGGCGCTCGCCGGCGACCTGCTGCGCGTCACGGCGCCGCACGACCCCGCCGTCGAGGACGTCCTCCGGGATCGGTTCGAGGAGCGCTACACCGTGCAGTTCGACAGCTATCCCGTGAGCGAGCCGTGGCTGCTCGAGCCCGCACGGCGGGTCCCTGCGGGGCCACCGGCATGATGCGGCTCCACGCCGCGGAGGTCGAGGACACGTTCGCCGAGGCGTTCACGATGTGGGGCGCGCGGATCGTGGTCACCGCCGACACGCCCGGCTGGGCGGGACACGCGGCGCGCTCGCTCACGGGCTTCGCCACGTCGGTGATCGGGTGCAAGTGCGAGGCGGGGATCGAGCGCGAGCTCGACGCGGCGGAGACCCCCGACGGGCGCCCCGGCGTCTCCGCGCTGCTGTTCGCACCCGACTCGGACGGACTGGCCAAGCGGCTCGTCGAGCGCGTCGGCCAGACCGTGCTCACCTGCCCGACCACCGCGTGCTTCAACGGCCTGGCCGCCGAGGACGAGGTCGACGTCGGGGGCCGGCTGCGCTACTTCGGGGACGGCTGGCAGGCGAGCAAGGTGCTCGCCGGGAGGCGGTACTGGCGGATCCCCGTGATGGAGGGCGAGTTCCTCGTCGAGGAGCGCTTCGGGATCGCCAAGGGCGTCGGCGGCGGGAACCTGATCATCCTGTCCGAGGACGCAGCGACGGCCCTGCGCGCGGCGGAGGCGGCGACCGCCGCGATGCGGGCGGTGCAGGGCGCGATCCTGCCGTTCCCGGGCGGGATCACGCGCAGCGGCAGCAAGGTCGGGTCGCGATACACGGGGCAGATCGCGTCGACGAACCACGTGCTGTGCCCGACGCTGCGCGCCCAGGTCGACGACAGCCAGGTCCCGAGCGGCGTCGAGTCGGTGCTCGAGATCGTGATCGACGGGCTCGCGCCCGAGCCGGTGCGCGAGGCGATGCGGCTCGGGCTCGACGCGGCCGCGCGATCGGGCGCGCTGCGGATCACGGCCGGCAACTACGGGGGCAGCCTCGGCGAGCATCACTTCCACCTGCGGGAGCTCGTTCCGTGACGCTCACGCTGACCCTGCGCGAGGCGCCGGCGGCGCCGCTCCGCGCCGAAGCGCTGTGCCCCGACCGGCTCGCCGGGCTGAGCCGGCCCGAGATCGAGCGGCTCGACCTCTGGCACGGCAACCGCCGCGCGGCGCTGGGAGAGCTGTTCGCCGTCTCCGGCGCGGACGCGCAGGACGTCCGCGTCGTCGGCGACCTGGGTCGCGTCGCGGGCCTGGGGACGGGCATGACGGGCGGCCGTCTGACGCTCGCGGGCAGCGCGGGACCGCACGTGGGGGCGGGGATGCGGGACGGCGAGCTCATCGTCGAGGGTGACGCGGGCGACTGGGCCGGCGCCGAGATGCGCGGCGGGCGACTGGTCGTGCGCGGCTCCGCCGGCCGCCGGCTCGGCGGCGCCTACGCGGGGGCGCCCGCCGGCATGCGCGGCGGCGAGATCCTCGTCCACGGAGACGCCGGCGAGGAGGCGGGCGCCGGGCTGCGGCGCGGGCTCATCGCCGTCGCCGGGCGCGCCGGCCCGGCAGCGGGCTTGAGCGCGCTCGCCGGCACGATCGTCGCCTTCGGGGCGCTTGGCGCCCACCCGGGCGCGGGTATGCGTCGCGCCAGCCTCGTCACCATGACCGCAGCTACGCTCCTGCCGACCTACGCCCGGGCATGCACGTACCGCCCGCCGTTCCTGCGCCTGTGCCTGCGCCGGTTGCGCGCGCTCGGCCTGCCGGTCACCGATGAACAGGTCGAGGGCCGGTACACGCGCTGGTCGGGTGACGGCGTCGAGCTCAGGCGTGGCGAGATCCTGATCCTGGAGCCGCTTCGATGACCCTCTCTCTCAACCGGCGCGCACGCGAGCTCGCGGATCGCCTCGCCGCCGACGGCGACGCGGTGCGCGTCGCGGTGCGCACGCTGGCCGGCGGGACGCGGGTGATCGACTGCGGCAGCGCCGTCCCCGGCGGGCTCGAGGCGGGGCGCCGGTTCGCCGAGATCACCATGGGCTGCCTCGGCTCGGTCACCTTCGCGCCGCTCGTCCTCGAAGGCCGTTGGATGCCCGCGCTCACGGTCGTCACCGACCATCCGGCGCTCGCCTGCCTCGCATCCCAGTACGCGGGCTGGAAGATCGACCGTGACGGCTACTTCGCCATGGCCAGCGGGCCGGGCCGCGCGCTGATCCGCGCCGAGGAGCTCTTCGACGACCTCGACGTCGACGAGCGCGCCAGCACCGCGGTCCTCTGCCTCGAGACCGGCGATGAGCCGCCGGAGGAGCTCGCGGCATACGTGGCCGAGCGCGCCGGCGTGGCGCCGGCCGACCTCACGCTGCTGTTCGCGCCGACGGCGAGCCTCGCCGGCGGGGTCCAGGTCGCCGCGCGCGTCGTCGAGACCGCCCTGCACAAACTGCACGAGCTCGAATTCGACGTCCTGCGTGTGGTGAGCGGCTTCGGGACCTGTCCGCTGCCGCCGGTGGCGCGCACCGATCCGGAGGCCATCGGGCGCACGAACGACGCGGTCCTCTACGGTGGCCAGGTCGAGCTCACCGTCGACGCGCCCGACGACGAGCTCGAGGCGCTCGTCGATCGCCTGCCCTCCTCCGCGTCGCGGGACCATGGCCAGCCGTTCGGCAAGGTCCTCGAGCGAGCTGACTGGGACTTCTACGCGATCGATCCGCTGCTGTTCAGTCCTGCCGAGGTCCGCCTCGTGAGCGTCGAGAGCGGACGGTCCTTCCACGCCGGGAGCGTGCAGCTCGACGTCCTCGAGCAGTCCTTCCGGGGATGATCGTCGAGACGGTCACGACGACGATCAACCCGGACGGCAGCGTCAACTGCGCGGCGATGGGCGTGGAATGGGGCGACGACGCGATCGCCATCTTGCCCTATCGCTCGACGCGGACGCTGCGCAACCTCCAGGCCCGCGGCGCGGCCGTCGTCAACCTCACCGACGACATCCTGCTGTTCACGCAGGCCGCACTTGAGGATCCGCACCCGCCGACCCGGCCGGCGGCCGTCGTCGACGGCGCCGTGCTCGCCGACGCCTGCTCGTGGCGCGAGGTCACGGTCGCCGCGATCGACGCGACCGGACCGCGGGCACGCGTGGCGACACGCGTCGTCGGTCGGGGCACCGCGCGCGAGTTCGTCGGCTTCAGCCGGGCGTGCCATGCGGTGCTCGAGGCCTCGATCCTCGCCTCGCGCGTCCGCCGGCTGCCGGCGGACGAGATCCGCGTCGAGCTGGCGCGCCTGACCGTCGTGGTGGACAAGACGGCCGGCCCGCGAGAGTGGGCGGCGATGGACTGCGTCCTAGCGCATGTGCGCACCGCGATCGGCGACAGATGACGACGGTCCGCGTCGAGGCGCCCGCGCGGCTGCACATGGGCCTGCTCGACGCCTCCGGTGACGGACCTCGCCGGTTCGGCGGGCTGGGGGTGGCGGTGAGCCGGCCCGCGATGGTCGTGGAGGCGAGCGCGAGCGACGAGCTCACCGTCGAAGGCCTGGACGCCGAGCGCGCCCTCGCCGTGGCGGAGCGCTGCCGCGACGCGCTCGGCTTTGGAACGGGGGCGCGGGTGCGCGTGCTCGAGGCGATCCCCGCCCATGCCGGCCTCGGCTCCGGCACGAAGCTGGCGCTCGCCGTGACGGCGGCGCTGTCCGCGCTGGCGGGGCAGTCACCGGATCCGGCGGCGATGGCGCGCACGGCCGGGCGCGGCGCCCGCTCGGCGGTGGGCCTGTGGACCTTCGCCCTCGGCGGTTTCGTCGTCGAGGGAGGGGTGCGCCGCGGGGCCGCGCAGCCCGCACCGCTGCTGGCGCGCCATGCGATGCCGGACGAGTGGCGTTGCGTGCTCGCGATCCCCGCGGCGGAGCCCGGACTCTCGGGCGGGCCCGAGGAGGCG
>JAABUR0100003718.1_pt1 | contig 21119 bp, 29 predicted proteins | sample 5560091 | NCBI WGS metagenome assembly JAABUR01 (sample SAMN10711879, study PRJNA513375) | rock metagenome | isolation source: Antarctica rocks | place: Antarctica: Victoria Land, University Valley sud
TATGCCGGTCGAATTCCAGGATACCAAGGCCTGGGTCTATTGCAACGATTGTAGTGCGAAAACGGTGGTCAAGTATCATTGGCTTGGTTTGAAATGCGCCGTGTACGTCTCAAGCGACCTTCTCCCTGTTCGACTTCTTTGCTGACTTCCGCCTAGATGCGATTCCTACAACACGGCACAGATCCAGATCCTTACCGGACCGGTCCCCGAGACTATCCCCTCAGAAGTTCTGGACGGCGCTCCCGGCCCTGATAATCATGCTGCGCTGTCTAGACCGCCGTCCCGCGGCAGAGCTGTACGCCCAACGGGACCTGCCCGTAGAACCACCAATTCCGCCCCGCCTCCTGCCGAAACCCTGGAAGTCCCTTCTCTCGGACCCTCTCGGCGAGGCGCACGCTCTGAATCACCGTGCACGACGGGTCCTTTGGCTCTGAATCTGAGCTCGTGGCCAAACGATGTAGATGACGACGCAGGATCGATGAACACCGATGAATCCGATGTGGATTTTTGGGGTCGGGCAAGTCCTAGCAGAAGAACAGAGGTAGCGTTCCATGAACATGGCACGCAAGATGGCGGTAGCAGCGAGGAGGAAGATGATGATGATGACGACGAAAACATGAGCGGCGACGAAGTCGATGATGGGGATCGCATGGAAATCTTTGGGCACCGGTAGGATAGGGATGATTTCAACATATACTTTCGAATACGGATGCAACGCTCGATTTCTTGATATACCCTTTGGTCAACAACTGTTGGATTGGCGTTTGCCTTTTTTCCCCTTAAAAATTGGCTCCGTTCTGGGGAGGTGGTGGGGGGTATCTAGCATTGGTCATTTCATTGCACTCTCTAGGAAAATCAGCAGAAGCAATGCCAAGCAAGCTTTTCCATAAGAGATCGCTCCAACTCGAAAACCTCCCTATCCACCACACCCTCCGTCCCGTCCCACTCCCCCCTCCACACAACCCTTCCCTTCCGCACACCTTCCGTCCCCGTCCAAACTCCCCCATCCCCACAACCCTTCTCCTTCCCCTCCCCAAACTCCCCTCACTCTCACCACCTCCCATCCACCCATCATCCCCCTCCCCAACCAACCCACGCACGAATTCCAAAGGCACAAGCTCAGGTCAGTCCTAGAGAAGACTATCTATCTATCACACTACCTACCATCCCAGGCCTTGGATGGAGAAGCGTTGATCGCATCCTGATGATAATCGCGACTGATAGATAGATAAGAGATGGTTATGAATAACAATAAACGAGGGAAAGGGGAGGTGGGAGGATTTTGGAAGAAGGGGGGGTTTACTGTAGCGTCCGCGTTCCCATGTGGCGTTGTCGAATCTTCCTGTGTAGAAGTAGCAGAGCGTCTGCTAGCGATGGTTCCGCATTCATAGCTTTCTCGCAGTCTCGAATTCGAGTTGGGTTTGGGGCGCGGAGGGGCGGAGGGTGGTTAGTGAGTGGAGGGACGGAGATGAGGGAGGGAAAGGGTGAAGGAAGGGTCGTGAGGTACTACTGCAAAAAAAGAGTCGGATGGAAGGTTTGTTTCTTTGGATAGTACTTCGGTCTCGAAATAGTCCCTTTGTAACTGCATGGTATGGGTATCCGTACAACGTTCACAAAACACCAAGGTCGCAATGTTGACATACACACCATACACCACACCATCCAGCTCTCCCATCCCACAATATAACCCCATTCCCCTCCCACCACGCCCAAACTCCAGCCAGTAACCCCTCTCAAAACCCAGGTTTCTTCTTCCTCCCCCCAATCCTCACGCCCCCAATCTTCATCTTCATCTTCTTCAACCTAGGCCGTCCGTCAAACGCTCCGCGCTCCTCCTGCGTCGCCGGCGCCACGTCCTCGGAAAATTGCGTGCTAGCCTGCGTTCCTCGAGCCGCTTGGGGCTGGCTAGCTGAGATTATAGGTGGAGCTAGCTGCGACGATGGGCTTGGGACCGACTGTGAGGACGAAGGCATCGTATTCTGCCTCTTCCGCTTGAGTTGTTTCTCCAATTTCCTCCCTTTTTTGGTTTGCGCCTCTGTTTCCGTGCTCTCGGTCTCGGGAGCTGCTTGCTTGGCTTCCCAGTTGTAGGCGTCAGGGTTCGTGCCCACGGTCCAGTGGCTGAGGATGTTCTGCATTGACCTTGGGAGAAAAGTTTGAGGAGTGAGGGTGGCGAGAGTGCGTAGGCGTTGGCTGGCGGGGTCTTCTGAGCGGGGAAGAGACGAGGCCGAGCTGTTGGAGTAAAGAGAAGGAGTTGGGTCAGGGATAGGGGGGGTGCCTGGGGGTGGCTGTGGGTTGGATTGGGTGAAACCGGCATCTTGGGAGACTTGTGAGGATACTTGGGGTAAGGAGGAGCGCGATGGTGCCTCTCTCTCTTTGCCTCTTTTGATGAGGCTACTGAAAGAGGACTTTCGGCGAACTGGAAGGGTGAAGAGTCCTTGTTCTGTCAACGGGTCGTTCTCGTCTTGAGTAGGCCCTGGCTCGGATTGAATCCCATAGCTTGCGAGGAATATCTGGACGGCAATCTCTCGCAATCGTTTCTCTATCGTTACTCGCACCCTACCTGGTATGCTTGATGCCAAGGGAGTTATCCAGCAACGAATGAGACTGTCATGAATCTGTGAGAGTGATAATTCCTTGCCGGCCACGAAGTCTACCTCCGTTGCCGGACGTATTAAGCTTGAATCCAAATGGACTTGCTTGAGACAGTCGTTCCCCTCCGCAGCTAGTGTCATCATATCATGGAGATGCATGGATGCTTGCTCAACATCCGCTACAAAATTATGCATGCTCAGATTCTCAACGCTAAGTTTTTCGATCAGACGAATCTCAAAATGGAAATAAGGAACACACATACAGCAGTTTGATTCCAGGTTCTTCCGGTGTAGGATCGTTCGCGATGACAGATTGCATTATGTCTAATAAGTCCCTGAAAGAATTTACTACTGGGGAGGTAGTACGCTCAAGGGTCAATGAGCTAGGTGTGAAGCTCTGTATATGCCTTTCGAGCCATTCAAAGTTTACAGTCCACGGGTCTCCGTCATCTGAGGTGCTGTCTTCTTCCATCATGCGCTCTCCTTCATGGACAAGGTTTGATTCAGTGTGGAGATATGCCCTCTTACCATCCGAGACACCACGCGGTACGACAAAACTGTCCTTTATAATCTTGGCAGATCTTGTGGGTTCTACCTGTACTTCGAAGTCTGGAGGGTGAATTGGTGTAATGCGACTTGCTGGTGTGCTCGCATAAAGACTTTGCTCGATGCTCAGATCGTTGAACAAAGTACACAGCTGGTAGAACCTGACGTTGCCTTTCGCATACTGGTGTCCAGGTCCAGACGGGGTAGATCCTGATCTGACATTGTACTCCACATCCCTCAGCACAAGGGAGGAGATTGATTTCCATTGTGTGAGACAAGGTGCAATAACCGGCTTCTCGGATATATCAACTGGATTGCCCAGGCCAAGAAAATAGGGGTCAGAGGCAGAGATTGGGAGATCTAAGGGCGATGGCAACATTTGAAAAGTGTACACAGTAGTTAGACCAGTCAGGCGAGAGTATAGTAGTACAAGTAACGCTGGTTTTGGCTCAGACATTGCCGAGTCTATTACAGGTGGTGCTGGAGTATGTTCTGTATCTCTCAATACGTTGAGTCCAAGGCTCGCATCATCTTGGTCGCGAAAATGCCTCCATGAAAGTAAGATTTTGGCACCAATATCTGGATTCCCCTTCTCCTTCTCCTTCATCCCACCAAAGCCATTGATACGCAGCCAGAAGATGCGGGAGGATGTCACCACAAAAACATGGCATTTGTCTGATGGGCTTCTTTTAACGCCGAGGATCCAATCTTGACCCGTGGCTAGTGCCAGGTCAGGTCCCACGAGACGCTCTGAGTCATCTTTGAGATTGTAAAGCATAAAGGTTCTCCGGCCAAATACAAGCAATGTGTGGACATTGTAGGCCCACAAAATAGATCCCCAACCGTCTGCGTCGATATTGGATGGGCCCAAACCTTGGATTTGCCCGTCCTGTATGCTTCCCACTCTGCCTGCCTTGACTGTCCAAATATCTCGTCGCTTGTTCTTGTACTCAATGTCCCAGACGCTCCACCTGCCTCCCTGGTCAACAATGGCAAGCTGCTTTTCGTACCAAGGGTTGAAGGAGACATCAGCGTGCGGCGCTCCAGCGGTTATTTCAGTGGGCAGAATGGCAACAGGGTTTGGGTCAAGGCGGGAGGCTTGGTATAGACCCGCGCGTATACTTGAATAAGGAGAGACCGGTAGTACTGTGCTTCGACGTAGTACAGGATGAAGAATCGATGTAGCTCCAGGACAACGAACCGCAAGCCATGGACTGGAGTTGCCTTCGTCCTCTGCAAAGCTCAGCTGCTGTACTGGACCGCCATTGCCAGACCACCACCCTTGCTCTTTATCCTGTACTTCCGAACAGGTCAGACCTATGGTAGTGTTGCCATGCCATCCAACCCGCTTTTTGCCTACACATGCAAGCCTTACCGCTTCACCTGCTTCACCGCCTGCGGTAGCGACTATTGGCACTGTCGTTGATCCTGTACGTGGATTGTCCCGATTGAGAGCTGTGCCGAATACTAGCAGCTCTGACACAGAGGGATCATATCTTGATGTGGCTTCGCAGACTATCTCCGAGGTTTGGGCTAATCCTGGAAGTAAGGATGTTCCAGGGACAAGTTCAGGATATGCCTTAGCGAGTTTCTTGATAATTCGAGTACGTGCGACTGCGCTCTGAGTTGTGCTTGACGAGTCTTGAGCCAATGAAGCTTCAAAAGCAACCGTTGGCTGCCCGATAGGCTTGAGCTGTCGGCCTACAAAGGTCAACACTGAGACTCCTGCATAACCGATCTCCCTTACCAATACATGGCCTCCTAGTAAATTTCCATTCCTGACTGTCAGTATCGTAGACAGCCTCACCCAGGTGACCGTACACGAGGTCAGCTGGGCGAGCCTCAGTCATCCGGTTTCCGTCTCGCCTTGCCGCTGCAGATGCTATTCAAGCGTTTGACCATATCCATGTCGTAAAACCCTCAGCAGCCTCTTGCTAAGGTTAGCAGACGTGACGCGACTCTGCGCGTCTAAGGTCATGTATGAAAAATTTGATAGAGAATTTCGAAATAGCTTAGTGTGATCCTTTAGCGTGGTTGCCATGCAGTTTATGTAAACGGTAAACAACCGAATCACTACACTACAACAAACATCTAACCTCACTCAAGACTGCGCCTGTCCTGCTCCTTGGTCACCTAGGGGTCGTCACACTCAAGCTTTTCATCTGGACGCGATAAACATCTCACTCTCCACAATGGCGACCTTGTTCGAGCCCTCCCTCTCCACGAGCACAATGCGCCCGCCTCTCCACTCCGCCAACGCGCCCTCAATGGCCGACTCACTCCCAAGCATAAACTTTGGCTTCGAAGACCTTCGCGATCGCATGGCCCGCTTTACAGACCGCTTCGACGAATTCATTGCCAAGGGTCGCAAACGAGTGCTCGAAGAACGCAACCAATTCCGCATCAATGTCGCAGAGCTACAGGAGGACCAACGCATGAGGAAAAAAGATATCGAAATTCTGGCCCACAAAGCCGCAACTCATGCCCAATCCCTCACGAAAGAAGCTGCCGAGACTGCCGAAATGTACGCCGCCATTAACTCCATAACCTCTCAACGCGACGCTCGTGCCGCCCACCGGGACCGTCTCCGCTCCGAAATCGCCTCTACCCAAAAAGCTATCTCCCAGCGCCTTGCCTCGCAGCAAGAACATGCGGCAGCCATCGATGCCCAAGCCCGCTTCAATGAGCCTGAACTGCAATTCTGGACGGACTATTTGTGTCTAAGGATTGAAGGGGCGGGGCAGGCGGACCGGTTGAAGTTCGTGTTTACGCATGTTGATGAGAGGGATTGGGAGAGGGAGGGTTGGTTCGAGTTGGACATTGAAATGAGAGATTATAGAGTTGTTTGTCTGAGGCCGAAGATTGAAGAGGATGGGATGGAGAGATGCTTGGAGAGAGTGAATGAGAATAGGGATTTGGGGATGTTTTTGAGGGGCATGAGGGACTTGTTTGTGGTGGCGATGAAGACTTAAAGTTGAGATCACTACGTACGTTGGGAGCAGTGGGGCCTTCTGAAGGTTTGGGAGGTATTCGAGCCGTGTCTTTGATTTGGCTGCCGAGGAGGGGCATAAGGATCGGATACTTTGGGCCACAGTGATCGATCAGTTTACGCAATGACAAACTAACTATCTCTTTCTCGAATGCCCAGGCGGAGCATTTCGGAATAAAACCCGTTTCTCTAGACAACGTTTTAGTTACTTGATCGTGCAAAGGTATTGGACACAGTATGCCCCGTTAGATCACCAGGCACAAGAACAGGAAACGTTGAATAGACACCTTTGTGCAACCTCCCCTGCGCCTAGCGCTCGTATTTTCGTGAACTGGTGTATTGTGCTCTGCCTCGCCCCGTCACAGCCGTTCATCTATCCGAGATCAAATCCTGTCTCTGGATAGCGGAGATGGGGCGTACCATTCTTGCAGGAGCAGATGCGAGCTGCTGATACATAAGAAAGGGACTTAGGGCACATCTCGAAGATCGTACAATGCCCAACCATCAAGTCCGTCGCCTCGTGCGGTACCTGCCAGTGTCTTAGGGAAGGATCCAAGCGCATTTTTGCCAACATGACGAGCGTATTCGCCCGCAACTCCACCCCAAATCACAACTCATCATCCTGGTCAAGATCGGCTGGTTTTAGAAGCCCTCCTACTTTGGCAGCTTGTTCGCGCTCTTCAGCTTTGGCTAACCTCCTCTCCTCTTCCCGATCCTCAGCATAAAGATCAGAGTTATCTCCAGCAAATTCTTTAAGCTGAATGAGGAAATCACGAAGGTTAAGCTTGAATTTAGGCAGGTCCGTGTTCAAAACGAAAAGACCTTCGATGAACTGCTGTATTTGTGGGCTAAGAAATATTAGGATTGGTAACCGGTTGTAAGGCTAGAAACTCACGTTTGAAGATTGGAAAACGCAGTCTGCAGCAAATTTCCAATGAAACCACGTAAAAAATCTTTATTGCTAGTGCCAGCTGGAGCTTGTTCAGGGGCATAAACAGGCTCAGTGATCTTGCCTGACTCTATGAAATAGAACATCCGTGCTAGTAGCATGGACTGCGATTTGAAACCTGTCTTGGATTTAGCGTCCCATCTTCTCACTATCATTACGGTAAGAAGAAAATGGCTTACCAGCTTTGTGGTCCGCATCGGTGAGGACGAAGAAGACATCTTGCAGAATGGCAACGTAAAATTGCTGGAAGAAGGCGCTTGACGTTTGGTGATCAGTGACATCGGCCATGTTATCCATGAGCTCAATACACATCGTTAGACCAGTATTCTCAACTTCGCGGTTGTCGTGTTTGCTTGCCCACATGCATGAATCAATGACAAATTTGAATTGTCGTCCATCCAACTTGAGTAGTGCAGGGAAGCAGTAGAGGTTGATCGCCTTCAAAAGCTTGAAGAACTCGACTCGATGTTCGGGATATTCCGAGAAGTCCTTGTTGATCATCTCAAGCGTGCACTCGAATACATTCTCCATGATTGTAGGGACTTTATCTTCCATGAGACCCTATCCACTGTTAGATCTGTACGTGACAATTACACGAAGAACGGCTCTAACCGAGTACTTCGAGGTATAGATAGTCCAACGTACATGTAGCTTAGAGATGATCGTTGTCATTACGTCCAGTACCTCAGCGTCTCTTGCATCAGCAACGTTACGATTGTAGTCGATCAAGACTGCGTCTAATAACGCAGGGACAATGGTTGCATTTACTAATTCTAGGTCATCTGCTTTCTGCACGTAGGTATCAACAAGCTTGAGAATCTCCTTCTTGATTGTTCGAAGCCCACGGACTTTAGGCATCTTTGTAGCAATGAGACCTGAAGCCTGTTAGTAATACTGAAATGAAGGTTTTCAGGAGATCCCAAACGCACCATCTCGAATGACGCTATCTGAAATCATCCCGCTTGTGGCTCGGTACATTGACAACATATCATGATAGATCCGCGCAATTTGTGGGTAAAAATAACTGCCGATTGAGGAACATGCCGCGACGTTGGTCTTCATAACATTACCAACAACCTTGATCGTTTCACCATCTTGTAAGATCGAAGGGTCCTGGCCTGCACTTCGAATAATTGCGTCCCACTATGTTGAATGTATTAGCAGTGTTTCACCTCTAAGGCTTTCCAAAACCATACCGCTTCGTTGGGATACGACATTAGGTCGTGGATCAGCCTCTCTTGCATATTCTTTTGACCTTGAGCACTGATCATGTATCCACATGCTTCATAGAAAGTATGGACTTGCTGTGGACTCAAATCGACGGTAATCTTACGCATGGTTCTTACAATCTCATCGATGAAAGGCTCGCTTTCCCCTGGCTGTAGGGCTACGAAATGACGCCTGCATTTGTTTGCAATCTTTATGAAGGTGTCGCAAGCCATGTCCTGAACACCTTTTCTCATGTCAGTAGCACTAGCGCGCATAACCGAGAAAAACTGTACATACCTTCGTGGGTCTCGTGCATGAATTCAAAGAGCTTGTTGACAACAGTCTTGAGGAATTTCCAATGAGCTTTCAAGAAGCGAGGATATTGCCCCACAATATACATGATATTACTTGCGACGACGGCCTTGTTGTCTTTCCCTCGCTTCATCTCTGTCAAGCCAAGAAGATCCTTGATGACTGTGACCAGGAAGCGCTTCTCGGTCTCCTCGTTCATGGCGCCGGAGATTGAACCAATAGCCCAGCAGAGGGTGTTGCAATTGCTCCAAGACCACTCCGTACCATCTACTTGGCGAGCGAGCTTGTCAGACATGATATTCTCCGTATCGACAACGTCCAAATGGGTCAAATAGACAAGACACTCCCTGGTGGTCTTGTATAATTGAATGGTATCGCTCTCTTTCACGAATTCGCGGACAATTTCACCCTCGTCGTTCTCGACGATTAGTACTTCTTCAGGCCGAACCATTTTTTCGATCATTACCTGCCGTAGATTCGAAAGTACTTCATTATACTTGTGCTTTCGTAGGGGATAATTAGCAAGCACGTTGGGATGAGGTGCCCCGCCATTTGAGAGTCCACTAACCCCCATGTTGATGAGAGGATTGATATCAGTAATTGGCAGCTGCTGCATTTCTTCGTACAGCTCCTGAACAAGCTTGGTCCAGTATTCTAAGCAGATCTTGAATATTTCCCGATCATCTATCTGAGATATCCGTATCAGGTAAAAATGTGCGTGAGTAAGAAAGTCCCGATTGGGCAGGTTTTCGATGAGCTGTAAGTGATTAGTAAAACAGTCTAGCGAACTTGCTTAGCCATATTTACTTACGTTGAGGTGAATGGTGAAGAAATTGCATAGGAATAGCGATAGATTCTGGACAAACTCTTGGTCTCTTGAGCTACTCTTGGTGTACGACGATCTGAGGTCTATGGTCAATGGAATTATCTTCGATACTGTAGTCAAGACCTCTGTGAACATCGCAATAAGTTTTTCGTCATAGGAGAATTGTTGCCCTAATTGCAGCCCACCGATCTCCGTCAAGCACTTCAAGGAGATGTTACGGAATTCCTGGGTCTCTAAGAACCTGCTTCTCAAAGTCTCGATTATGGGAGTCTCGAAGATGAACCCGAGGGGGATCCAGTTCAAGAACCGCAGCAAAGTCTCAAGGGTCGCCCTAATAAGGCTCGTTTGGTTTGCGGTGTTCAGCACTTCTGAACATAGCTGGAAAATCGACGAGAATTCAGCGCACATTGTGGTTTTAAGATTCTTGGTCTTTACTGATGTCATTTGGTCTGCGGAATAGTCGAATACCTCTTCCGAAAGAAGCCGTAGAATCGCCATATTATTTTCACATATAGACAGATTGGTGTGGCAAGAAGAGATTATCTCGTTGATGAAAGTCGGCCAGTTGTGTGGCCATTCCTGCTTGAGAATGGATACCAGTACTAGATTTAGCTTATTAAGGAACGTCCGCTGGGTTTTAAGGCTCTCTTCCGAACTGGAGCTCTGGATGATGAAGTTCACAACGAAATTTCGAATGCCTATCAGAGCTTGTTAGACTTATCCTTGGCGCACATTCTTACCTTCTTACCTTGACACTGCTCTCTGGGCAAGACTTTCCATTTAGTGACAATGACATTGTCCAAAACCTGAAGGCCAATATCTAATATGGTCAGGTTACTCTGCCACTGAGAGGATACTGGCAAAATACTCACACTTGGTCTGTGGGTACGTCGCCTCCTGTAATATCTTGTCCACCAAGAGCCAAGCATCAGGATTCTCTTTAAACTGGAGACTTTGTCAGCCATAGTACGGCCAAGGGATAAGGTTTCGAGGTTGTTTTGAATACCTGGTTCAGTGTATTTTGGGCTTGCTTTTGCTGTGGACACGGTCAATCTACGGAGTCATAAGTAGTAGCTTTAGGAATTGTTCTTACCACTTCTCCGCGGCCTTCGTAGAACGTCCGCACCGTTGCATCCAACTCCTCGACCGATAGTGACATCTTGGCAGTGAGCGGCCCCAAAGAGCGCTTGGGTTTAGGGGCACCGCAAGATCGTATTTACCCGCAGAGAGTATGGTCGGAATTATAGTGTGCTCGCATGCAGGAGGTGTAGTTTTGTTTGGTGGGGCAAAATGAGGCTCCCCAGTGGGGGCTTAGAAGAGAAGGTGATGCAAGGTCAGCAACAGCGTAGAGAGGAGAAAAGATAGAAGGTGTATTCGGTCGACAGCTAAGCTATGGAAAGAAGCTGGAGACTTGGGGCCCGTATGCACAGAGTGGGTGAGGGGATGTGGTTGTCGAAGGTTGTTCTGGCCGCCGCGTCTTTGGAACGTAGGAACCTCCAGTGTTTCTTCGCGATTAGACGGGTTAATCCGCTCCGAAATCCCACTTGTGTTACTCAGCAGGGCCCAAGCGCCGCTGACACAATTACCGCAGCCCTACTTTCGGGTTAGTTTTTAAATAAACAAACCACATTTCTACTCAACAGAATTACTATTAATTCTACCTCATTACACACTCTCTATCATGCCTCATAAGAAGAGATTTACAAAGAGAACAGCTAAAACGGAAGCCTCGCGAGTCAGCAAGTCAGATCCTCAGCAAATTCATTCGACAATTAGATCTGCAGCAACGATCCTGAGCGAGATCTCAGGAAACTCTTTACTTTCTATCCCTTTGGCTGCTGTTAGGATTCGGTTAATTTTTAAGGTTAACCTTAACCAGATTCGGTAAGGTTTCGTCAAAAAGGTTATTTTTTGTAAATAGAAACAATGTCAACAAAGCCCCCTATTGTTCTGACCCACCTCGATAATGCCTTCCTGCGACGTAGTACCTGATTCAACTGATTTAGGAACTGATCGTTCTAATCTGCGTTCTATCACTGTTGTAGGCGATCGATTTGAGCCTATTCAGATGCCTTCAAACGTCAGTTGGGTCAATATACCTATGCATACAACCGTCGATGTAGATCAGTAGGACACAAAGCCTTGTACGAGTTTCTCATTGAAATCAGCATTATCAATGCCTACAAACTCTCTTTGCATTCAGATGTTTCAAAGGAGGCTAAATACATTGTTCATAGCGAGTTCAGAACGGCTCTGGCTACAGATCTTAGTCAAGCCTCTCAAAGGCGTTTTCTGAAGCGAAAAAGAACGTCAATTGAGCCTGCAATTGAACGTTCAATGATATGTTTAGATGATCATCAAATCTGCAAAAGAAAGAGCTCTGAGAACTGTCGTGAGTGCAAGGAGATAGGCTTAATAGTCAGGCCTAGAAAACGACAAGTTCTCGGTGTAATTACACCAAATTTAGGTGATAGCAAGCGGAGAAAGCGTTCTATCTTTGGCTGTGACATCTGTGATATCCCCCTATGTAGAAACGGTCCTTGTCGGGCTGCATATCACAATAGCATCTGAATAGCATCAATAAAATCAGTTCAGGGTGATATTCTATGGTTCCTATTGGTGAACTAAGCGAATACGCTAAAAGTGGCCTCCCGACAGCAGCCAAAGGGATAGGAAAATCTTTAGATCTCAAGCCGAATACAGTGCATTATATAGTCAAATATGCAAAGAAGAAAGCTGAAGATAACAATCGGAAGCTTCTTGATCAATGCAATTTCAAAGACGTCTCGCGATCAGATAGATCTTGCATTCGGGAGACAGCGTTGTCTCTGTCTCAGCGTCTAATTCACTCAGATAACAGAGTCTCGAGATCATAGTCATAGATCAAAGTCACGCTCTTCTCATCGATTGTATCGCTTCGACGTTGCTCAAGATGAACGATATCGTTGACTTCAGAGCGTCGATGAGAGGTAGAGAAGTTGCGGAGGCAGTCTATATACAGTAATGTCAGAAGAGATGAGAGAGGAAGGATAAAGAATTTTGATGAACCTACAGACAAACTGAAACCTCTGAGCCATGTGATCTGAATAGCTTCAAAATTAACGAAGGCAGCGACAGCGATAATAGTAATTCTGATGGGGATGAGGCGGTGGGTAGGCCCAAATTTGTATGTGGAAGGTGCAGAGTTCCCGCTTATGCTCACACTAAAAACTAACTCGAAAGTATTCAGCCGTTGAATGGTTTTGGTAATTACTTGGACACCCGAACTATATAGTGCTCACATGCAGAAGGCCCAGTTGTTCGGGCTATGAATTCCCTATGGATACTAAGGTATAGTTGGCACATGAGGCTTGAAACAACCAAAAGACAAAATCGGACTCTGCGAGCCAGTGAGTATGCACTTGTTACTCGTTAAGCGGGGACGAACTTGTGATGTTGGAACAGCCTAAGTACGCACTTACCTTATAACGTGGCCCCCAAGAGCCGTGGCGGCTCTAAGCTATCGCTCGCGCTGCCGATTCAGGTTAAAGTCCTCACCAGCTGTTCTTATACTGACCTCGGTCCTACCATTCCAACGCACTGAGAACATATCAACACCTCCTCAACAGTCGTGCAATGCCAATCAAAACAACAAAAGACTATGAGCACTGGGCAGAGTCCATACGTCCAAGGTGCGATGAGCTGTCGCAACATACATGCCCCTGACCCCTTGAATCCAATCAGAAAACTACCATGATTCTACCGTACCCTCATATTGCCACGTCATCGTCGGGATTGACGCGCCATGGCCCATGAGTTTCGGCTACTACCAGACAGAGTGCGACGTTCTCGCGGCTGGAACCCTACAAGTCACCGAAAACCTTCTGGTGCAGTTGGTCCATGCTTCTGACGGTATGAAGGCAACGCGCAACGAGCGATTCGTCCAAGCAAAACAACACATCTCTGACCAACCCACCCTATGAATGTTCGGATGATAGGCCGAGTGGCTTATCTTGTCGCTGACGATGTCCCCCAATGTACCTACACTTTGACCCCAGATGTCTATCGAGGGTTGTCGCAAAATGTTTGCCGACCCAACCGCTACTCTGAACCAACAAACACAGAAAGGTTGATTAAGAACCAGCAAGCATGAGTGAGGGAAATCGAGGCGCAGCTCCGGAAACGAGAGTGCACAGGTTCAGAGAAGGAATGCGTTTCTCCTTGAGGAACACCTTACAGCAGATAGGTACCAGGTACACGTACGTACGGGGTACAAGCAAAGGTCCAACGAAAAGTACTTGGTACATACACTCTCACACGCTCTCACCCACTATCACTGGAAGATCACCAATGTGGGGACTGCGGCAGCCGTGCTGCCGTGATAGCGGTTGAGCGGGGGACGATCTGCATAGCTAACCGATTGCGGAAGTCTTCTGGAAGGATGGAATTTGAGGCTTTCGAGTACGGACAATACGTCATTTGCTCGCCCGCACCCCGCACCCCTCATCCCCATCTACTGTGGCGTGTGTGGTAACCGAATAATCCACATCCACCATCTGTACATGGATTGCATGTTCCAAATCCCACATCCCAGCATAAGGTACGACTGTTACACATCTGCTGACGCCTTCAAACACTAACCCTATACTTAATATCCGCTACAACGCTGATAGGAGCGTTTGTGTGCTGCTCTTTACTTTTGCTCATCAGCTTTTGATATAAATTGATAGACCATTCCGTTGCTTTACCGTTTTGTTTTCTCTCCACTGTTATACAGCTCGTTCTGTGGACCTAGAACGAAACCTTCAAGGAATCTCTCTGTTCTGTTCACTCTTCGTTATCCTTCAATAAGTTTCGAACAACTGCTTTCCCCCCCCCCCCCCAAATTGGCATATCTGAATACCGCAGATATGGATCGTATTTCTTCGTGGAATGCAGCTCGCAGGTACGAGAAACGAGCACTCCTGATAGCAATCAATGCCGTCGCTGGCCTGTCCATCTTCTTCTTCGGATATGACCAGGGTGTGATGGGAGGTGTCAACACCAACCGAAACTACGCTCAGACAATGGGCTTTGGCCACTATGATACTAAGCAAGACCTGGTCGCGGTCGATAAGCCGCTCCTTCAAGGAGGCATTGTCAGTTTGTCCATCTCCAAACCAACACCATAATCTTAACCGTAATAGATCGCGGTCTATTATCTTCCTGGCACCCTGTTCGGAGCGTTCCTCGGAGGATGGTTCGGTGACAGATATGGACGTATCAAGACTATTGCTTTTGCTACGGTGTGGGCCATTGTCGGTGCAACTCTTCAATGCTCGGCCCAGAACGCGAATTGGATGTTCTGCGGTTCGTTCTTTTCTCCATACCACCGTTAACGTAAGCTTTTCACTAATTGCTCTAGCTCGTACTTTGAATGGTATTGGGACCGGTATCCTAAATGCCATTACCCCCGTCTGGGCAACCGAAACCGCCGAACACACTTCGCGAGGCCAATTCGTTGCTATTGAATTCACTTTGAATATCTTTGGTGTCGTTGTCGCTTATTGGATCGAATAGTAGGTGTCCCTTATCCTCCTATTTCAGTGCAGCCGTGGTGCACGGAAGCTTGAACTCTCACGCTTCAATTTGTTAGCATAGCGGCGGCTCACAAATATGCAGTGGAACCTCGTTCTATTTCGATCCATTATCTTCATTCATTTGGCGGTTCCCCATCGCGTTTCAAATCGCTCCACTTCTAGTGCTTGTCGCCGTGGTATGGCTCATGCCTGAATCGCCTCGCTGGCTCATCAAAGTGGGCCGCGAAGAGGAAGGGCGCTATATCCTTGGACGTCTTCGTGGAGAAACTGGTGATGACCTTGGCAAAGCGGAAGCCGAATACCAGGACATTCGCAACGTGGTGGAACTCGAGCGTAAGACGTCCAAACAGCAGAGTTATTTTGCCATGTTTACCGGCGTGGGGTCCGGGAAGCTTCATACTGCTCGTCGTGTTCACTTGGTCGTGTGGCTTCAGATCCTGCAAGAGTGGATCGGCATTGCTGGAATTACTCTTTATGGTCCTACTATCTTCACTATCGCTGGGATTTCGGCCAAGGACCGTTTGTGGGTCTCTGGTCTAAATGATATCACATACATGGTATATTACTCCACCCTCGACACGTGTTGTGGGTTACACTAACACGCGTAGTTCGCCACCCTCATCTGCGTTTTTACACTCGATCGTATCGGCCGACGCTGGACCCTGTACTGGGGCTCTGTTGGTCAGGGTATCTGTATGTTTGTCGCCGGTGGTCTGGCTCGCGCCACATCAAATGCACCCGAAGGACACAAAGGCGGTGTGGGTGGTGCAGCCACCTTCTTCGTATTCCTCTTCACGGCTATTTTCGGTGCCACATGGCTCACAGTGCCCTGGCTCTACCCGGCCGAGATTTTCCCACTGCAGGTTCGTGCCAAGGGCAACGCATGGGGTGTGGTAGGATGGTCGGTTGGCAACGGCTGGACGGTAAGAAAAAAAGTCAACCCATACCACCATGCTCGTCGCACTCACACTCATCTCCAGGTCCTCCTCCTCCCAACCATGTTCAAAGCCTTGGGCGAAAAATCCCTCTACGTCTTCGGCGCCGTCAACGCCCTCACCATCCTCATCGTCTGGGCCCTCTACCCAGAAACCAACCAGCGCACCCTCGAGGAAATGGACCTCGTCTTCGCCTCCGACTCCCCCTGGAACTGGGAGGCCGAGAAGAACTTCAAGATCCTCAAGGAGCAGAACCCGGACCTCGTGCAGGCTGCGCAGAGGGGGCATAGCGTCGCGGATCCCGAGACGGGGTTGCCGCGGAGGGCGAGTTTGGTGCCAAGGAGTTTTAGCTTGGATGCGAAGGCGTATGGCCAGGAGGGGTCGGATGAGATGGTGGGGGAGAAGCATGGGTGAAACATGGGTGTAAGGGCTGGAGGTTGAGGAGCTATAATAGACTTGGACTGTAACTCGGACCTACGGCGTTTGTTATCCGTCTTCTGCACATGCCATTCACGGGCCTGTTTCACCGCTGTTGGGCAACTTCCACTCACTCACTCATCTCTTTCTTTCTTTTACAAGGTCGTACTTTGGAGGATGGCACTCCGCCAGGGATTCCCCCAACTTTCGATCCCAGAGGATCAAAAGATCTAGAAGGCATGGTTCTTAGAGGATTCTTAGAGGATAAAACGCCCCAACTGCTCGCTCCTTGGATAAAATTCCCATCTCAAAGTATTCAGATCGCTCACGGCTGCGCATGAGTTCTGATCGCTTTCGCATGAGAAGAGCAGTGATTGAAAGTCTTATTACATGGCATGTCTTGAGACCTTGATTAAGCCGCTATGCTAGAGCGAACTTATTGAAATGACAGGATTGGGGAGCTTCGGCTGCAGAGATCAACTCGTACAAGCCTTCATGTCCATTCCACCAATAGCTCGTCCTGTTCTTCCTCCTCAACTTTTCCTTGCCTTCCAAGCTCCTCCGTCTTCCCCTTCCCCATTACGGGCAAGCAACCGGCGAAATGCCAATAGCCAAGTTCGCACCCTGCGCTCTCGTTAACTCGTCGCCCTTCCATTTCACACGATACTGATTAGTGAAAAACTTACCCCTCCAGTCCCAGTAAGCGCCGAATGAGCACTCTGATCAATATCCAGATGATTCACGCCCCCCGCCCCACACCTCTGCTCCGGACTGACGTCCGTCTTGCAGAAATTCCACGCGTTCGTGCTCGGGCAGCTGTCAATAATCTGCACGATGATACTCTGGCCCGTGCCTCCCGCCTCCGCGCCTTCCATGCCGCCCGCGTTGGTCACTTGGTAGCAAGTGCCACAGTTGCCGGTGGGGCAGCGAGGAGGGGCGTAGGTGTCGATGGGGGTTTGGCCGTTGCATTGCGTCGTGTCGATGGAGCCGCCACAGGGGCCGCCTGATATGTCGGGAGAGAGGTCGCCGGCCGCGGCGCCGTAGGTTCCAGGGGTACCTGGAAAGGGGTGTATTAGATGCTTGTAGTTCAAAAGAAGCGGTTGACGTACCGGACATGGGGCCGCAGACTGTGTTGCCTTGACCGCCGAAGTTGACAAAGGTCGCTACACCGGTGAAGGTAGCACCTTGGCGCCGGTCCAAGATGTTTCTCTGGCCGGGTGCAAAGGCGGCAACAAGATCAACGGCAGCGAGGAAGAGGACTATCGGGAGCATCTTGCACAAAAACGGAGGGTGCTGGTGAAAGACTTGCGTATGTATAAAACTAGGGAAGCAATGAACTAAGCTCTTAATGAAAAGTAAGAAATCACAACTCCGAGACTAACACAAAATGATGTTCCCGAGGAAAGCTGGCGAGCATAGTGATAGAAGTTAGGGATCCACTCCACATTTATACACGTCCAGAGCGCACTCCGCAGTTCGGATAATCAGCGAAACGGGCGTCGATAGCTCTAAACGGCTAATGAGGGTCCAGAGTGTACTTCGACATCTGCTATGGATATCGCAACCCACGCAGTGCTCGGGCCAAACGGTGATGCGAGGCGCTCGCATCCAGCAAGCAAGAACCCGGTCATCGCTGGGGTCGCCAAGATCTTGGACTCTGCCATCATGAGCTGTCGACATATGAGACTGTCAAATGTTTCGAAAACGTGTACTCAAGGTGCTTAGCCATGTCTACACACGCTGTTGCTACAGCACCTTCCGAGTTTCCGAGATGCCTAATGCCAGATAAAACTTTCTTAGATCCTTTTAAGGCGTTGATCGGTTGTTAGGGAAATTTCAGAGGGTTTCTTTGGCTCGTTTAGGCAGGTTTGAAGTGTCTGTAAGCGCTCCATTGCACTTTGTTGCCGACGCGCTTAACCATCAAACAGGATCTGGAAACACTCCATGAAACACACTTTATCCTGCGCTTTAGAGTATTTGTGTTTCACGGGGGTGAAGCTTCGGAGGCTCTTCATCGGAACTCGAGCAATACTTGAGTTGCCAAACAGTCTGTCCTTACTGCTAATTTTATCACGCAGCATGGCCACGGCTGCTGTCCTCACCACACAGAGAACGTCACTAACCTTGCATATTTCATTATATAGAGCCCAAAACCATTCTTGGCAATGGAGACAACCAAGCTTGATCTGGCCAAAGCTTCTTTTTTGCCTTGTTTAGCAGCTTAAGCTGTGTCGATAACTTAGTCTGCATCACATTTGCGGAAACTCTTGTAGAAGCGCTTGAAATACTCCTTGACTTTGACAGCGAACTAAGTAGATGAATCAGGCTTGATCTGTGGCCGCAGGCTCCTAAGGTAATTACTCTACCTTGAACGCGGGTCGCAACTCTGTGGCCCCAGCTTGCGATCCTTCGCGGCCCTTTGACATAAGTCAACTGGACAACCTCCTGTTTATTTTTAACCAGGGGTCTTCTAGGAGACTCACAACGCTGTCAACGTAGTAATGGTAGTTTGTGTTGCGGTTGTTCATCAGTTTCGAGCAATGATTCTACAAGATGGTTTGCGAACAACGGCTCGATCGCCGGCCTCAACTTGTAACGACCGGAAAGTTATACAAACGGTCGATTAAGAACCGAAGTAGGCTCTGCAGGTAGAAGATGATTGTGACAATCTGCTATTAATTGTTAAAAAATCGAAGGCTTTGGATCGATATTTGCTAGCTAGCTGTTTATATAGCCTGACCGTGGTCGCCCTGAGGCTCGTGATAGCCATCGCAAATGAAGCGGACGGCGTAGGGTGTCTCCGAATACCTTAGGTACTCGTATACCATAACTCTTAGCTCAGTTGGAAGACGAAAGAAAGGCATGGGCTGCTCAGCCTCGAATTTAGCTTCGAGTGTCAACGCAGCTGCATTTGCTGGCTCGAGTATAATTGGGTCCTGTAGGCACCAAAACGCCAGTCGAGCTCTATCATGAAGGTCCGGATCGATACCGTAGTTCCAGACATTAAAGCCTTGAGGCCTAAGCTTCAGGCTGTATATTTGTCCATGTGCGAGGAGACTGAGGTCCTCTCGATTGAATTCATAGTGGCGAGTATATCGCGTCCCGCGTTCAAATTGGATAAAGCTCTGAGCATACCGGTGTGGAAATTGCTTACCTGCGATAGGATCAGGTTGAGCTCCTTGTCGTCTCATATCGACGCCTATGTCATGCTTGTTGGCGATTCTGATAAGGTCTTTGAAACCACTCTTTCTCCATCTGAATGACGAGTCTTTGAGCCACAGGTCAAGTTTACCATCAATCTCCGTACAGACCGTGACAGATCGCTTCTCCAGTGATATTACTGTCAAGCTTAAGCGAAATGGAGGGGATCCGGAGAGAGAGCAAACGGAAGACGATATTGATGCCGATACGGTAAACCGAGGTGAGGAGCCTCTAGGTCATTTCATGGGTATTCCTCAAACTCACATAATGCTGGGGATTTCAATCGCGCAAATCGGAGAAAATACTGCTTTTCGGCTTGTAGATGGCCTCTGAAGAGGCTCAGCAACTGGGGATCGGCTTTATCAATTGCGTATTTCCGAATGTTATAGGGATGTAGCGATCATATAAAGTTTTCAAGGTCTGAACAGTACGAATCAGGCAGGTAGTAGTCAATTCGTACTGTTCTTCCACTTTCATCTGCACTCTCCAGAAGTCCCTCGCCAAAGGTTCTGGCAACGACAGGATCGTCATCCTTACCAGCATCGGTGGGCAGCACGAATAACGGCGTATTGAATGCAACAGTCCGATCTCCGTTATTCTCCACGAGAAGTTTAAGTTTAGCAGAGAAGCCCTTTGGGAGATCGAGTATGAGCTCTTCTTTCGGTTGTCTCAAGCCCAAATCCATCAAGGTATCGCATGATCCTGCCATGCTGTGAGCTGGTTTTGTCGAAAGTGCTGACCCTGATGGGAAAGCAAGTAGTATATTAATATCTAAGTTAAGTGCACCTGCTCTACTCTACTCTATCTTATGGGCTCTGGAGATCCTCGGAGCAACACGCGAGCGTTGTGACTCTGTGAGGTACCCACTACCTTAAGCGTAAGGTACGGTACTACATTGTCGGTCCTCGCCTTAAGATTCTTCTCTCGTGAACTCGATACTCGAACATCAAATGTATAATCTATGATGGAAAACTCGTAAACAATAGAACTATATGACATCGCTCTATACATGTAATCTGAAGCACCGATAGATGATATGCCGCCATTCGCAGTATGATTATGAACGCACAGCCATGTCTTAGCAGGTTATATCTACTTCATAGTGGGCGCCTCAAACAAAAAGATCGCAACGTCGAAAAAGACTTCTAGTTGTTGACGCTGGTGCTCAAGGCGGTTTAGCTCCAGGAACGGCGGAGATTGGACCATTTATCCACCCGCCCCCCCTAAATCTTCAGCGTCCTTTGAACTTCAAACAATCATTTCTACCGAAAACCAGTGGTCGCTGAATCGGCCATCCACTCCTTTGTTACTTGACCGTCACGATATTTCTTTGATTTACTTCAGTCACTCTTTCCTGTTATAGACTGTATTGCACTGCTAGGCCGGTGTTTTCGTGGCCGGCAATCCTTCAGCCGCACCTCATTCGCCAGTCCCAGGATCAGAAATGTATTGAGAGAAACAAAAAGTTCTCGAATACGTTTGATTTGATTAGGCTTCCCCTTATCGCACATCTGTTGGCTTTGAAAGCCAACGTCTTCAGACAATGGGTAGCCGATTCTATCAGAATCACCAGGCTTTTCACCTCA